>Ga0315534_1000152_pt1 | contig 42157 bp, 26 predicted proteins | sample SalMarSW160240MG_FD_203094 | JGI IMG/M metagenome (GOLD analysis project Ga0315534, IMG submission 203094) | Salt marsh sediment microbial communities from the Plum Island Ecosystem LTER, Massachusetts, United States - Salt Marsh Sediment SW1602-40 ... | reverse complement strand
GTATCTTACCCTTATCACCAACGAACATCATTCCTTCTGGAGTCAGCGACTCACCATCTTCATAAAGTTCGTCAGGTGTAATTGGTTTTATTCCACCATCATACCAGATAAGATCAAACGGACCCATATCCTTCTGTGCCGGCATTTTAAATCGTATGATACATGACAACGGGAATGCCACATCATTCCGGACTCCCATAGCTACATGATCCTTTGTAGTACATGTTGTTGTACCATAGGCCTCAGCACTAATTGCCGGATTTTCTATACCAAATGAAAGGAAGAGAGGGAAGAGACTGTAATGTCCCATATCTGCTATACTCCCTCCACCGAAATCATACCATCCGCGGAAGACTGCATTTGTATAATTCTGGTGATATGGACGATCAGGTACCGGTCCTAACCAGAGATTCCAGTCTAAACCTTCAGGTACGGGAGGCGTATCGGTAGGATTCGTCTGCCATTGCTGCCAAACCGGACGGTTCGACCAGTTGTGTATTTCCTTAAGGTTACCTATAAGCCCCTCTTTTATCCATTGTTTGACAACCTCATAGCCTGGTTTAATACTCCATGCCAGGAGATGAGAACTCATCCCGGTTGACTTGGTAACATCGTAAACCTTCTTCCACTCAGAAATCCTGTTGGCAATAGGTTTATGTGTGACAACATGCATGCCTTTTTTCATTGAGGCAATTGCTACCGTAGCATGAAGATGATCAGGCGTCATGATCTTAATTGCATCTATATCCTGTTCCTTCTCAAGTAGTTCACGGAAATCGTTATAGGAAGTACAAGCCTTATAAGTACTGGTCTCTTTTGATTTGGCATAGTATTTCTGTACAAATTCCTGTCCCACATCCCTTCCTCCGGGTATGCCGTCCAGGTTCTCTCCCCATGAATTATCTCCAAGTGCTCTTCTGATACCATTCCGGACATCATTTAATGACCAGTCGACATAATTGGTTGAGAATTTGTTTGGATCGCATACAGCAACGATCTGAAGTTCAGGATTCTGGATCAGGGAGGTCATTTCCCTAAGACCCTGTGTTCCGCATCCTATGTAACCAAGGGTAAGCTTGTCACTGGGTGGTACAAAACCGGGTCCTCCGAGTACATTCCTCGGGACAACTGTCAGTGCCAGTGATGCGGCTGCAGCAGATCCCAGGAATTCACGGCGGTTGATTTTTTTTCTGATTGCCATTTTTTCGTATTTAATAGTTAGTTGAATAAGATTATTATGTAATTTTTAACAAGACTGTCAATCAAATTTACAAAAATGCAAATGATATTGGATAAGTTTGAAGGGAAATGATTCCAATTATGGTTTTTTAAGTTAAATTGGTATGTAATTATACTGAAGTTAACAAACATTTTAAAATTATCCTGCAATGAAAACCTCAATAAAGATTTTGTTCGTTTTCTTTCTATTGTCATTTCTTGCATTTATTTCGGCTTGTAAGAAAACCCCTGACATTGGGCAGACATTTTTCAACCTTAAAGAAATTGCCAGTTATAATCCTGGTATTTCTTCCTTCGCAGGGGGTGATGGATTTACAATACCCGTGCTGAAAGTTACGCCAACTACCAAAAATGCAACAGTAACGATTTGGAAAACAGGAGATAACGGCAACTGGGCCGATGCAAAATACCTGGTTTTCGAAATATGGGATGCAGAAGATTACAGTGGAGTGATCAATATTGAATTCTACAGAAGGGATGATAACTCTGATCAGGATAAGGTAATACCTCAAAGTGGAGAGATGTCAGCCGGCAAAAAGGAAACGCCATGGCTCTCATGCCTTATGGGAGTTTTGCCACATTTGAAAACCAAAGTTGTTTTGCCACTGAGTTACCTCGATGCACAAACCCTTTTTGTTACACGTTCACCGCGTCAGCTTAAGGGTACAATGAGTGGTGACAGGCTCGATCCGAATGATATTATAAAGGTAGCTTTGAGATTTGGTCCCATAGCAGAACCCTGGTTTACTCCCGAATTCGAAATTGCATCAATCTGCCTGGCCGATACCCTGTCTGAGCCATATCCTGTGCTTGACATGCCGTTAATAGACAGATTCGGGCAGAGGAATGACAGAGAGTGGCAGGGCAAAATAAAAAATGAGGAGGATCTTATAGAACAAAACAGGGATTTGGAAAATCTGGTTGAGGGAAACAGCTTCCCTGATGAATGGAGCAGGTTTGGCGGATGGAAAGAAAAGAAATTTAAGGCAACAGGATTTTTCAGAACTCATCATGATGGAAACCGCTGGTGGCTTGTTGATCCTGAAGGATATGCATTCCTGAGCACGGGAGTTGACTGTATCAGACTTACATCCTCAGGGCCGGTAACCGGAATTGAAGATCTGTTTGAATGGATCCCGGCAGAGAATGATACTGTTTATTCAGAAGCTGTTACTCTTACCAGAGATACTAAAAACATGGATTTCTACAGATCAAATCTTATAAGGGTTTATGGTGACAGGTTTAAGGAGAAATGGAGCACGGTTACTGCCGGCCTTATGAGGGAATACAGGGTAAACACTGTAGGAAACTGGTCCGATATCATGTTTGCCCGTGGAAACAATATGCCATATGTTCTTCCGCTAAGCCGTTTCCCGACAACCAGGATTCAGCTTTACCGTGACTTCCCGGATGTTTTTTCTGATGAGTACCTCCGGAATTCGGAAGAATTCGCAAAACAGCTCGCTGATTATAAGGATGACCCGTACGTTGTTGGATACTTCCTCCGTAATGAACCCCATTGGGCATTCGGGTATCATAACCTGGCTTATGAGATGTTCGGAACAAGCCAGGAATCGGTTACCAAGGATGAATTTATATGTTGGATTGCTGAAAAATACAAGGAGGATATTGAGCAGCTTAATGATGCCTGGGCCCTAAAACTGTCAGATTTTGGGTCACTTAAGCAAATGATCTTCAAGGATTATCCGTCGATAAAAGCAGACAGTGATTTCTATGCTTTCTCCGTGTTAATGGTTAAACAATATGTCGACATCCCATGCAACGAGGTTGCAAAAGTTGATAAGAATCACCTTAATCTGGGAATGAGGTATGCATGGATAAGCTCCGACCTGTTGTATAAAGCAGGTGAACGGTTTGATGTTTTTTCGATAAACGGTTATGGATATGATCCGCCTGCTACTGCTGAAATAGCCAGGAGAAGCGGAAAACCTGTGATGATAGGAGAATTTCATCACGGTGCCGTCGACAGGGCTCTGCCGGCTACAGGAATTACTGGAGTCCTGACCCAGGAACAAAGGGCTGCAGCATACAGGAATTATGTTGAACAGGGATTTTCAAGACCAGAACTTGTTGGGATGCACTATTTTCAATGGATTGATCAGCCCTATTATGGTCGTTTTGACGGAGAAAACTATAATATCGGTGTTGTAACTCTGAACAATAGTCCATATCCTGAACTTACTGAAGCCATGAAGATAACCAATGAACGTATATATAAAATCGGAACAAGTCAGGTTGAACCTTATAAAGACGATATTATAAAAATACCATCGATTCATTATTAAAACATGTAAATTTGACATATTAATTCTCATTCCTGATTATGGAAATACTGCTTTATATTATTGCTGCAATACTGATAACCGGTGTAATAACCTGGTTGATTGTAAAATCTGTTCTGGCCAACCGGTATGAGGTGAAAGAAACAATGTTACACACCTTTAAATCCGCGGCATCTGATGCACTTTTGCAGAATAATAAACAATTTCTGGAGCTTGCAAAATCGCAGCTGGAGGCGAAGGTTGAAGAATCAAAAGGAGATCTGGAACAGAGAAAAGCCGCTATAGAAGAGATGCTTAAACCTGTAAAAGAATCCATCGACAGCTATAAGAAAAGAATTGAAGAGCTTGAAAAAGGATCCGAAAAGACATTTGGCCAGGTCACGGAGATGCTAACCGGCCTTCAGAAAACTAATGCTGTTCTGCAAAAGGAAACAGGCGCCCTCGTCAATGCGTTAAGGAACCCGAGGGTTAGAGGAAGATGGGGAGAAATAGGACTCCGGCGTCTGGTGGAGTTCTCAGGAATGCTCGCTCATTGTGATTTTGTTGAACAGGTAGTAAAAGAGGGAGAAGATATAACATTAAAGCCCGATATGGTAATTAATCTTCCGGGAAACAGCCATGTGGTAGTCGATTCAAAGCTTCCAATGGATGCTTATCTTGATGCTCTTGAAAATGACGATGAGACAAACCGTAATAACCTGCTGATAAAGCATTCGAAGGACCTGCGGGATCATATTAATAAATTAAGCAAACGGCAATACTGGTCACAATTTCAGCCGGCTCCTGATTTTGTGGTTCTTTATATGGAGGTTGAATCGGCATTTAATGCTGCTTTGATGACTGATAAAAATCTTCTACAGGATGCCATGAACAACAAGATAATACTTGCTACACCTACAACGCTTATGGTGATATTGAAATCAGTGGCAATGTCGTGGCAGCAGCATAATATAACTGAGAATGCTCTTCAGATAATGGATGCAGCTTCCGATTTCTATGAAAGGGTAAATACGTTTGCCAGCCATCTTGATAAGATCGGGGGAGGGCTAAAAACAGCTCTGAAAAGCTACAATGATGCTATTGGTTCGTGGGAGGGCAGAATAATGCCGGCAGGGAGGAAACTGGAGCAATTAAAGGAGACTGACAGCAAGGATGCGTTGCCTGATTTCGAAAAAATTGACAAACCTTTAAGGGAATTAAGAAAACCGGAAGATTGATCAGATGAAATTTATTATATACATTGTTCTGACAGGAATGTTATTAATCTCCTGCACCGGAAGCCCGAAAAAAGAAAATAATTCTCAGCATTTAGAAAATCAGACAATTTCAAAACAAGACAGCACTTGTTTGTTTGATGGAGAAACACTGGATGGTTGGGAAATTACAAATTTCGGACCCCAGGGACCTGTCTATGTATCTGGTGGCGCAATAATCCTGGGAATGGGGGAGGGGTGTACAGGAATAACATGGGGAAAAGAATTTCCGGTAATGAATTACAAAGTGACTCTTGAGGCAAAACGTGTTTCAGGTAATGATTTTTTCTGCGGCATGACCTTCCCTGTTGAAAAAGAGCCCTGTACTCTCATTGTCGGAGGATGGGGCGGAACAGTTGTGGGATTGAGCAGCATAAATAAAAAGGATGCCTCGGAGAACGAAACAACAACCTTAATGAAGTTCGAGAAAGATTATTGGTACAGAATTTGCCTTATGGTGAAAGAAGACACAATTAAGGCTTTTATTGACGATACCGTTGTGGTCGATTTCGTAAAGGGAGATAAAGTATTGTCAATACGGCCTGAAGTAGAACTGTCAAAACCATTTGGAATAGCATCCTGGTATACAACAGCAGCATTAAGAAATATAAGGCTGGAAAAGAATAAAAGATAACATTTTAACTACGGATAACATGGTTTGAAACAGAGTATATCAAGGAGCAAACAATTAGTGACACTACGTGAAATCCGTGATTTAATAGCAGATAAAAAAATATACTAATAATTAAGATCATGAAAAATATAATATTCATACTATTGGTATCCAGTGTGCTGGTTTCATGCAAAATCAATCATCTTTATATGAATGTTATGGAACCGGCTCCTGTAACGCTTTCACATGAAATAAAAAAGGTAGGAGTTATTAACCGCAGTGTGCCCACTGACGAAACCAAAGTTCTTGATGTAATTGATAAGGCTTTGACTCTTGAAGGGATTAACCTTGATAAGGATGGTGCTGAACAGGCTATCAACGGCTTGTCATCTGAACTGTTGAATAACAGCAGATTCGATGAGGTTAAAACACTTACTGACATTGATTTCAGAACCCCCAGCCTGGGTATTTTCCCTGTTCCCCTTTCATGGGAAATTGTTAACAGGATATGCAGGGAGACAGGAACCGATGCCCTGTTTGCGCTGGAATATTACGATACTGACACAAAAATCCGATATTCTACACACGATGGAGGATTCAGTAAACTACTTGGTCTGAAGATCCCGGGAATTGTACATCAGGCTGACATGGAAACAATTGTAAAAACCGGGTGGAGAATATATGACCCTGCCAGCCAGGTGATCGCAGACCAGTATAATCATTTTCAATCTGTGGTTTTTACAGGTACAGGAATTACTCCCCTCGTTGCAGTCGCCGCCCTTGTCGGAAGAAAAGAAGCCATAACTGCGGCGAGTAATAAAGCAGGTCATGGTTATGCTTTGAGAATTATACCATTCGAATTGCGGGTGATGCGGGATTATTTTGTAAAGGGGACCTATAATTTTAAAATAGCAAAACGCAAAGCCCAGGTTGGTAAATGGAATGAAGCTGCAGAACTGTGGGAACTGGAAACAACAAATCCAAAAAGAAAAGTTGCAGGAAGAGCAACATATAACATGGCTATTATCAATGAGATCAATGGCAATGTTGACATGGCACTCCAATGGGCACAGAAAGCCTGGGAATACTATAAAATACGACAAGCCTTGAAATATGTGAGAATCCTGGAAAACCGCATGATGAAAAATGACATCATTAATGAACAACAACAATACCAGTAATGAATACTACCTCATTTATTGTGGTAATGAACACCGTCAATTGTTAAGAAATGTTAAAAAACTAACATATGGAATAGTACGAATATTCAATTTGTCTTATTCTATGTACTTTTGCCTGTTCTTTTTAATTTACCAGATTTGACCTTTCGGAATAGTAACATCGAATTATATTTTGATTTATCCCGGGAAGCAGATTTTTGATATTTAGTTGCATGAGCAGAATATGTTTTTTGTTTTTGTTTTCTCTATTTTTTCTTTCTGAGCCTTACCTTACAGGCATAAAGTTGTCGTCAACTTCAGACCCTGCGAATCCTGGGAAACAGGACACAACTGGGAAACAGATCCTTTATAATGGAAGGCTGTGGCGCAATTTATACTATAGAGTAAAAGGCGACCAGTTTTTATTCACTTCCGGACTCTTACCAGGTACGGTTACAATCGAGGGGAAATTATTCAGAAATGTACTTGTCCGCTATGACATCTTTAAAGATGAAGTCCTGGCTATGAATGACAAAGGGATGATAATTCAACTGAACAAGGAAAAGGTCGATGAATTCACCTTTGAATACAATTTAAGGAAATATCAGTTTAAGAATCAGTATACAGACAGCCTGAATTACCTTGAAGGATATGTAAATGTGTTGTTTGACAGCGACATGACCCTCTTTGTTAAATACAGGAAAGAGATCGTAATGCTGGCGGTAGAGAATAAATATGATCTGTTTAACCAGGTGCATCGGATATATCTGATGAAAGAAGGTGCTATTTATCCGATAAGAGGTAAAAGAGATTTTTTAAAACATTTTAGTGACAGGAAACTTCAAGTGAGAAATTTTATAAGAACCAATAAACTTCAGGTTACAAAAAAAGATCCTGATAGTTTTGTCCCCGTCCTGGCATATTATACCAATCTTGAAAAATAATGCCGTTAAGATGAAATTCAAAATATGTCTTCTGTTTTTTGGCTTATCACTGTTCAGCAAACTGGGTGCTCAGGACGAGATAAAAATAACCTGGGACTACCGGGATATGACATTCAAGGAATTTGCCGCAAAGGCAGAAAGTCAGTATGAGTTACACTTTTTCTTCAGAGATGAATGGGTAAATAATCTAAGACCAGGTAATTATACCGGTATTGTGTCATTGACAGAGTTCCTCGATAAACTGTTAAATGATGCTTCTATTTATTATTTCATTGATAATACAGGAAATGTTGTTATAACAAAGGATTATGCTGTTAAGATTACAAATAAGCCGGTTCCATCAGGCGACCAGAACTTTATACCTCCAACTGACTATAATACGGGAGATGAGCAGGAACTTGCTGAAAAGACTTTCTTTGACATAGGAAATCCTTCCGACAGGAACAAACCGGGGATGGTCCTTTTATCAGGTTATGTAACCGACAGGGATACAAAGGAACCGGTTGCCGGCGCAACAATCTTTGTTGAGAAATTATCTGCAGGAACCATTACCAATGAATTTGGACATTTCAATCTTAACCTTCCGCGTGGTTCACATTTGCTGCAATTCTCGTTTATCGGGATGAAGGAAAAACAGGTAAATATTAACCTTTACGGTGAGGGGGATCTGAATATCGAGATGAACAGTATGCTTATTCCTTTAAAAGAAACAGTTGTCTCTGCTCATAAAAATGTTGTTCTCCAGAGATATGAGACCGGGGTGGAAAAAATAAATATTACTTCGTTCAAACTTTTACCGACATCAATGGGAGAATCAGATATTATTAAGAGTATTCTCCTGGTGCCTGGTATACAGTCAGTTGGAGAGGGGTCAGCCGGATTCAATGTCAGGGGCGGTTCCTCCGATCAAAACCTGCTTCTTTTATATGGTGCTCCCATATATAATTCATCTCATTTCTTTGGGTTCTTCTCGGCAGTAAATTCAGATATTATTAAGGATGCAACATTATACAAGGGGGGAATTCCCAGCAGATATGGAGGAAGGATATCTTCAGTACTTGATATCGGGACAAAAGACGGAAACTGGAGGGAATTTGAAGGGAATGCCGGCATTAGTCCCATTACAACACACCTGACGGTTGAGGGTCCTATTATTAAGGATACCCTTACATATATTCTCAGTGGCCGTACCACTTATTCGAACTGGGTACTCAGTCTTATTGATAATCCTGAACTCAGAAATAGCCGGGCATCGTTTTATGATGTGAATGGGAAAATAACATATGATATCAATAAAAATAACAGAATTGATCTATCATCTTACCTGAGCCATGATGCTTTCAGGTTTAATTCAGATACTACTTATAGTTATGATAATCATATTGTAGCACTGAGATGGCGTCATTTTTTCACCAGCAGGTTATTTTCTGTAATGTCGGTAAATAATAGCAATTACAAGTATAATGTATCCAGCGATGATAATCCGACAGAGGGATTCCTTCTTTCACATAAAATTAACAGCACCGGAGCTAAAGCTGATTTTAACTGGTACCAGGGAAGGCACGAAGTGAACTTTGGACTCGACTTAACTAGATATGCCGTTTCCCCCGGGAGTTATTTGCCTTTCGGAGACTCATCACTCGTAGTTAAAAAAGTAATCCCTGAAGAGAGAGCGCTTGAAACAGCTTTATATATAGAGGATAAATTTGTCCTGACAGACTACCTGTCGGTAAATGCAGGTATACGATTTTCTACCTTCTTCGCTTCCGGACCAAGATCAGTCCTGATATATGATCCTGATTTTACTAAAAGCAACTCAACAGTAATAGATACCCTGACATTTAATTCAAACCAGCTGCTCAAGACTTATGGAGGTCCTGAGTTTAGAGTGTCATTAAATTTCAGAACCACACAGACAAGTTCAATTAAAGTCAATTATAACAGGACCCGGCAGTATCTGCATATGTTATCTAATACTACATCAATATCACCCACAGATACCTGGAAGTTAAGTGATTATTATCTTAAACCACAGGTGGGTAATCAATATTCAGCAGGATTTTACCAGATGCTTTTGAATAATAGTATAGAATCGTCAGTTGAGGTTTATTTTAAGCATATCAAGAACATGGTTGATTTTAAAGGAGGTACTAGCCTTATTATGAACGATGATATTGAAACTGATCTTGTTGACGTACTGGGAAGAGCGTATGGTGTTGAGCTGATGTTTAAGAAATCGGAAGGAAGGATAAGGTGGAGTGTTGCTTATACATATTCAAGGACACAACTTAAGAGCACAGGTAAATTCAACGATGAGGTTATAAATGGAGGTGATTGGTTCCCTGCCAATTTCGATAAACCTCATGACCTAATAGCTACTTTTAACTTCCTCTTCTCTCGCAGGTTAAGCTTCTCCGCTAATTATACCTACAATACTGGCAGACCAATTACATATCCTGTTTCCACCTATAAGCTAGGTGATATGATACTATTGCAGTATTCCGACAGGAATAAATACAGGATTCCCGATTATATGAGGCTTGATCTATCCCTCACAATAAACGGAAGCCTTAAATCGAAGAAGATAGCACATCCCCATTGGATAATTTCAGTTTATAATGTTTTAGGACGTCAGAATGTATATTCCGTCTATTTTGCAAATGAACGTGGCAGGATACAGGGTTATAAACTATCCGTATTCGGACAGGCGATCCCATCCGTTTCATTCAACTTTGACTTTTAAGAATTATGAAATCAAAAAAATACATACTATTACTATCAGGATTGCTGGTTATAAGCAGTTGTATAACACAGTTTGTGCCTGAAACTGATGAAAATGATACCATGCTGGTTGTTGAAGGTATGATCACGGATCAGCAAGGTGCTCATACTGTTAAACTGTCTAAGTCGCTTCCTCTTTCAGCAGATCATGCAACAGAGGTACTTACTGGATGTACGATCACTATTTCCGATGACCAGGGCAACTGGGTAAACCTTCATGAAACGTTGCCTGGCACTTATGTGACCCCAGTAACATATAAAGGAATAGTAGGCCGTAAGTACAGACTTCATATAAATTCAAATAATCCTGACATGTACTACTATTCATATGAATCATTGTTTATGGAGATGAAGACTGCACCACCAATTGATTCATTGTACTATAAAAAAATTCCGACAAAATTTTCTCAGTTCGGGCCTGTCATTGAAGAGGAATGCCAGATTTACCTGGATACTTCTGACCCTGATGGACTTAGCAAATTTTACAGGTGGGATTTTTCTGAAACATGGATGTTCCGGCTTCCTTATGATGTTCCTAACCGGATATGCTGGATATCAAATAATTCGAATTCTATTTTTATTAAGAATACTTCAGTTTTATCTGAAGATAGAATAGAAAAATGGCCCGTAAACTATATTTCGGCAATGACTGACAGACTGTCGGAGAGATATAGTCTGCTTGTAAACCAGTATTCGCTTAATGAAGATGAGTATAATTACTGGGAGAAGCTGCAGAATGTTACGGAAAATGTCGGAAGTCTTTATGATATAACTCCTGTTTCAATTCCCGGCAACATTTATTGCATTGAAGATCCTAAACAGCAGGTTCTTGGTTACTTTAGCGTATCGGCGAAAACATCAAAACGACTCTTTATCAATGAGAACTTTAAAAGCCGTCTGAACCTTTATAAAGGTTGTCCTTCTGATACAGTTTTCGGTCATGGTCCGGATCCCGACGGCTTTGGAATAACTAAATGGTTAATAATTGATAACACTTTCGACTTTACTAATCCTTATAAGGTATATACGGTGATCAGAGGATGTGCCGACTGTACAATTAGGGGTACCGATGAAGAACCCTCATTTTGGAGAGATGAAGAATAATAAATGATAATCTGAATATAGCGTTAAATGATTCACAATTTTAAAAAGGTTCTTTTTACTCTTTTTTGCATCCTGTATAATATATCCAGTTTTGGACAGGGACGTGTTGTAAGCCTTGATTATATCACAGGCAAGTTCGATGAGTATGTTAAGTCTGTTCCCAGGGAGGAAATCTATATTCATACCGACAGGGAAGATTACATTGCCGGAGAAGAAATGTGGTTTAATGTTTATTTGGTTGACAGACAAAGTACCAAACCTTCACCTTACAGCAGGATTGTTTATTTAGAGCTGATGAACAGGTATAATAATCCGGTGTTGCAGAAAAGAATTATGGTTGAGAATGGGTGTGGTCCCGGACAGATTGTCCTGCCAGACTCTTTAAGCTCAGGCAATTATACATTAAGAGCCTATACAAACTGGATGAAGAACTTCCTTCCGGCAAATTGCTTTATGAAGGATATAAACATATATAATACATTCAGCAGTCGTGCCTTTAAGGTAAAACCAGGCTATAAAAACATAACACCGGAAAGCCCTGTAACAAGAAGAGTAATACGGCTTGCCGATGATGAATTTGCCCTGGAAACAAAAAGGACCGGATCAGGCGACCTGGAGGTTGAAATACATACAAATGATGTATTCCGGTCACGGTATGGTAATGTGTATTATCTGATAATGCAGACTCATGGTATTATAAACTTTAAAAATACAGTGAGGATATCAAGTGATAATACCACAGTGAATATCCCCGGACAGAACATCTTACATGGTATAAACCATATCACTCTTTTTGAGGCAACAGGAGTACCGGTTTATGAGAAATTTATTTATACACTGGATAAAAACAACAAGTATCTGACAATTAAGAATACTGGTGAATATAATAGAAGAGATATTATATCAGTTGACATAAATATTAATACAGATTTAGTACCATCAAATGAGCAGGTTAACCTCAGCCTGTCAGTAGTTCCTGAGAATAAGGGATTTTCATCTGGTGATATTGATGATTACATGGTTTTCGGAACTGAATACGGCATTATTCCTGAGAGTATAAAAAATAAAAAACTAGATGATTTAGATCCCGGTATATTGAACCAGTTCCTTTCAACCCTTAAAAGCAACTGGATAAACTGGGGTGTAATTATATTTGATGATATTCCTACATACAAATACGGGATTGAAAAAGAGAATCATTTTTTGTCAGGAAGCCTGGTAAACAGAAGTACCCTGAAAGGAGATGCAGGTGAATACATTTTTCTCTCAACTCCCTCGAAAACAGCATCTTTGCAATATGCATTAACCGACTCAACCGGTAAATTCGTATTTAGTATCCCGATTAGGGAAGGGAAAAGCGACCTGATTATTCAACCCGAAAAAGTGATCCGGAACAATTCCATAAAAATGGAATCATCATTTTCAGAAGTTGTTTATCCATTTGCAGGGACGGATTTTCCCAGTAGAGAAACCCCGGCGTATGTATCTGCCCTGAGTGCACACTACCAGGTGGATAATATTTATGGAACATCATATATAGGAAACACTTTAAAAGATACCATTGTCCTTCCTGCGACAAAACGATTCTATGGGAAACCCGATATAGAACTGGTTATGGATGATTATATTAAACTACCGGTAATGCAGGAGGTTTTCTTTGAACTTCTTCCGGGGATTTCTATGAGAAAGAAAAAATCCGGATATGAGATTTCAATATACGATTTTGTGGAGAACAGGACATATAATAAACCACCCGGTCTTTTTATTGATGGCGTACTGATAAATGATCCTGAGCTTATTGCCAATTTGGATCCTGATTTTGTCGAAAAAATTGATGTTGTGAAAGAGGCCTATTTTATTGGTGATTATTTCTTTTTCGGGATTATTAATTTAATAACTGAAGCAGGAGATTTTAGTAAAGTAGCTTTACCTGACCATGCTATCAGACTACCCTACAGGGTAACCGAACCTGTTAATGATTTTTTATCACCCGATTATTCTTCATCTGAATCAAAGCAAAAAAGAATACCGGATTTCAGAAATACACTCTACTGGAATCCCTCTGTTAAAAAGGAAACAGGCAATAAAATATCAGTCGAATTCTGCGCCTCAGATCTGCCAGGTGATTATATGTTAGATATCCAGGGAATTACGGCACAGGGTGATAAAATATCCTTGAAGAAAACAATCAGGATAAATTAAAAACATCCTCTCGGCAAACTGAAAACCCTGTCCGGTTTGCTAATGAGTTAAAATCAACTATTTATTGTCGATTGGAAATATTTAGTTATTTTTCTGTTTTGATACATAATGATTATGAAAAGGCCAATCAATCTAACTTGCTACCTGTTTGTTTGTCTGGTATTTATTCCAATATTCACATACGGGCAAACATATCCTTTTCAGGATCCAGATCTGCAGGAAAATCTTCGTATTAAGAATTTTATTTCGTTGATGACTCTTGAAGAGAAAGTCGGCTGCCTTTCTCCCCGGATATCAGTTCCCCGCCTCGGAGTTAAGGGAACTCGTGTTATCGAAGGATTGCATGGACTGGCTTACAGCGGACCGGCAAACTGGGCTGTAAAAGGTCCAAAAGCTTCTCCTACAACAACATTCCCACAGGCTATTGGTCTGGCACATACATGGGATCCGGAGCTATTAAAAAAGATTGCCGACTGGGAGGCTACTGAATGCCGCTACCTGGCACAGAACACAAAGTTTGGCACTGCCGGGCTTATAGTCTTTGCCCCCAATGCCGACATGGGACGTGACATACGATGGGGCAGAACAGAAGAGTGTTATGGAGAGGACCCCTTTCTTAACGGATCACTCGTAACCGCTTATGTAGAAGGACTACAGGGTGATGACCCTGTCTACTGGAAAACAGCCTCACTTATGAAGCACTTCCTGGCTAACAGTAATGAAAACAACAGGACATATAACAGCTCCGACTTCGATGAAAGACTGTTCCGTGAATATTATGCCTATGCATTTTATAAAGGTGTTACTGAGGGCGGATCTCAGGCATTCATGGCGGCTTATAACAAATATAACGGAATCCCCTGTACAGTTCATCCTGTGTTGCGTGAGGTTACCATGAATGACTGGGGATTACACGGTATTATTACAACTGATGGAGGAGCTTTTAAACAGCTGCTTACCACGCATGCATATTATCCCTCTCTGCCTGTGGCAGCAGCGGAATGCATAAAAGCGGGGATAACAATGTTCCTCGACGATTACATATCTTCAGTAAATGAGGCTCTCGAAAAAAAACTTATTTCCGAAGAGGAGATCGGGGAGGCAATATATGGAAATATAAGGATACTCCTGAAGCTTGGATTACTCGATAATCCCATAAAAAATCCCTATTCGGATATTGGGGTCACTGATACTATAGCACCATGGACGAAACAGGAGGCCAGAGAGCTTGCAAGGTTAGCTACTGAGAAATCAATAACCCTGCTGAAAAATGAGAATATGCTGCTTCCTCTTGATAAGGATAAAACAAAATCTGTCGCAGTTATAGGTCCTGTGGCCAACTTTGTTATATCTGACTGGTATTCAGGCACTCCACCCTATAATATCAGTATCTTAAAAGGGATTAAAGAAGCTCTCGGAGATGATGTGATTGTACGGTATGCAGCAAGCAATAAGGCTGATTCGGCAGTCATTGCTGCTAAAGAGTGTGATGTTACAGTTGTTTGTATAGGTAACCACCCGTTAAGCTATGGTCTCGGTTGGGGCCAAAACTATGTTCCCAGTGATGGACGAGAAGATGTTGACCGCCAGGCTATTTCAATTGAACAGGAGGACCTGGTAAAACTTGTACTGGCTGCCAATCCAAAAACAATACTGGTGATGGTTTCCAGCTTTCCATACGCGATAAACTGGTCAAAGGAACATGTTCCGGCGATTTTGCATATAAGCCAGTCGAGCCAGGAGACAGGCAGCGCCATGGCCAATGTAATCTTCGGTAAGGTGAGCCCGGCAGGACGATTGGTCCAGACCTGGGTATCCTCAATAGACCAGCTGCCTCCGATTCTCGATTATAATATACGAAACGGAAGAACATATATGTATTTCAAACATGATCCTCTGTTCCCGTTCGGTTACGGTCTTTCATATACAAGCTTTGAATACAGCGGTTTAAATATAGAAAAGAAGAGATTGTCGGAGAACCAGACAGTTAATATCAGCTTTAGCATCAGAAATGCAGGAAATTACGACAGCGATGAGGTAGCTCAGCTTTACGTGAGTTTCCCTGGATCGAAAGTCGAACGCCCTGCAATAGCCCTGAAAGGTTTTAGTAGGGTCTTTATAAAGAAAGGAGAGACGGCAGGTGTTACTATTCCTCTTAAAGCAAGTGATCTGACATACTGGGATACTGACAGAGAATCATTTGTCCTGGAGCCGGGAAGTGTAAAAATCTCTATCGGAGCCTCATCAGCAAATATAAGACTTGAGGGCCAGGTATCTGTCAGGTGATCCTGTATAACTTATAGTTGACTCTCCTTAATGCGATATAAATAGTTACTTGTTCTTATAATCAGAGAGTTACGTAATACGGCAGGTGTTGCATAAACTTCGCCCGGCAACCTGTTTTTGTTTACTATCTCCAGTTTTTCCCTTCTTTTATGATAAGAGTTTCGCCGCTGGTTGAAATAAAGTAAATATAACCACCGGCATAAATGGGAGAAGAGTTTTACCTGCCGGTAAGATGTTTTGAATTTACTCTTTCAGGTTCAAAAAGTAAAATGCTGAATATTTGTTTTCCATACAACATTTGTTGAGTCATTCCAAATTAAGGGTATGACTTTTTCCTTTGAAATCCCATTCAAATTACTGCCCCTGAAGTGGGTCCATTCCATCTGTTGCGCATTCAACACAGATGCACAAAGAATAGAAATCAATACTGTTATGCTTTTATGGATCTCATGTTATTGCACGAATCTGATCTATAACATTATCTGGCTCAAAGACCTTTTTCCAGTCTTCCTTTATGAATTCTTTCAGTCCCCTCTGGAGTGCCTTATTTGCGGCATCAGAAAAAACAGCCCCCGGCAGTTCATTGAAAAGAACAGCCATCTGGATCCGGAGGTGGCCAAGAAGGAAGTCTCTTGCAGCTTCGGCAGGTACTCCTTTATTAATAACTTCATCCAGTCCCTGGCGTATTACATACACACATGTTGAAGCAAGTGTTTCCACCAGTGCCGGTTCAAGGAGACCCATTTGTTCCACTGTTATCCTGTGAGCCCGGGAAACAGGCCCATAAAATGTTTTTGCGAGTTCTTCTCCAATCAAATAATCCTGATCGTTTCCCTTCATAAGAGCGCAGACAATTGCCTGTTTTGCTGAAACACCGCCAAAATGATCCTTCATTTTCTCAGCTTCTTGTTCCCAGTTAAATATAGAAGGATGGCAGGGATGGGTAACAAAATATGCAGCATCATCGCTGTTATATAATTTGCCTGCGAGAGCTGCCGCCGGATCAAGCGTTACAACCAGCGCCCCGCCCTTCATCTGAGATATGGTCTCGGCAGATACTTTTTCAAGGGTAACATCGGGAACTGCAAGAATAACAATATCTGATTCCGGAATACAGTTTTCCGGTGATGAAATATTTACACCCTTTTCCCTGAGTTTTTCTATTCCCTGCGGACTGATCTCTATATATGACATATTAAATTTTGAGTCCTTCAGGTTGTGTGTAAGACGGAGGCCCATTTTCCCTCCGGCACCTATAAGTGTAACTTTATTCATGATCCTTACGTAAAATATTATATATACTCTTCAATTTTTACAGTTCTTCCTGTTGAAGCAGATTCATAACATGCCCATATAAGGCGAACGGTTTCAAGATTATCATCTCCGGTATTTTCAGCTTTCCCCAGTCCAACCATATCCTCAAGGATATTCCTGTTTACATGTATGCCGCTTTCATGATTCACGATATAATCCGGATCAGCCCAGGGGTAGGAGGGGAATTTGACTATTTCAGAAGTTGTACCCTCTCTTGTTGTGGTCCGTATTTCAAATTCAGGACCAAGGTAAACAGATCCTTTTTCCCCTTCAATAAGAATAAAAAGTGTTGAGAAGGAATCGTGTTCAACAATGGATGCATAAGAAAGTTCCGTATAGACAGGCATACCGTTTTTCATTTTCATCATAATTGCTGCCATATCTTCCCCTTTGATGCCTTTATTGATGGCTTTTGTCTGGCACCATACCTCTTCACACTCTCCGAGAAGAAATCTTATGACATCCAATACATGTGAGCCCATATCGGTTAGTATGAAATGATCGAGTTCATTAAGAAACGGCTGATTGTCAAAAACCGGGAAACCTGAAAGGAATGATACTCTGGCTTTAAATGGACTACCGATGGTTCCGGAGTCCATTATCTGCTTAAATCTTCTTATCGGTGTCTGCCATCGGTAGTTTTCATGTATATAGAGCTTTGCTCCGGCATAGGAACACATTTTTAACATTCTTTTTGCAGTTTCAAAGTCGGGGGCTATAGGTTTCTGGCAGATGATCTTTTTCAGGCCATTTTTCACTGCCATTTCAACAAAAAATGCATGTGTATCCACATCGGTAATGATATCGACAAAATCGAGTTTTTCATTTTTGAACAGCTCTTCCGCATTATCATAAATGTGTGGGATTTTGAAGTATTCTGCAATCTTTTCGGCTTTCGAGCGGGTTCGGTTATAGACTGCCACAAGCTCTGCTCCTTCCAGTTCTGTCCAGGCTCCGATCTGGAACTTTGACCAGAATCCACATCCCAGAACAGCGAATTTTAATTTTTCCATATTACTTGTCTTAAATAGTTAATACTTTCCTGAGCCCACTTTTCCTCTTTGGAGATAGTAAGATCGATTGTTGATTCAGGAGGTGTCCAAAGTTCCAGAATAGCACTCTTGCATTTACCGGTTTCAGATACTCTGTCAATAAGTGCCGGAATGTTCAGCATACCTTTTCCGGCAGGTCTTCCTTCAATCACCAGACCCATTTTATGGGCAGCCCTGAATATGGTAAAATCCTTGATATGAAGGTTTATCGTATATGGAATAAGTATTTCAGAAACTGTTTCAAATCCTTCTCCTGCACCCATTGAGTTTACAGAATCAAGACAAATTCCGACAAAGTCACTGTTTACCCCCAGAATGATCTTTTCAAATTCCTTTGCTTTGAGTCTGTCGTGGTTTTCTATTGCCAGCCTTATATTTCTAGATTTAAACTCCGGTTCCATTTCACGTACAATTGATATAATTGTCTGTAAATCAGGTTCAAAATCCTGCATGTCAATTACCATTCTCAGGATATCAGAGCCCAGTTTTTCGGCACTATTAAGGCAACTCATAGTATGTTCCGGAGTAATTCCCCTACCACCCATTTCGATAGAAACACCTTTCTCATCAGCATACTGACGGAGCTCCAGAAGTTCGCATTCATAGAGTTTTTCAGCAGGGAGATTGTCAGCAATCTGCACCAGTTCTAATCCACATCCAGAGACTTTATCTATCAATCCCATGGCAGAAAGTGGGTATTCCGGTACTGAACCCGGAACTCCAATCGCCCAGGTATATGTAAATGTACTTAGTCCTAAGTTCATTTCAGAGTTTTAATTCTTAATTAATAATCCGGGAGTTGTAAAACCCTTGTTTACATCGTCGAGTACAAGTATCCAGTCACTTCCTCTTCCACCTGATGGAGGAGTGAATAGTCTGGGTCCCGATCCATCGATGGTTTCAATTAGTATAGCTTCGCCATTCCTTGGATCAAACCACCATGCTTTAATTTTTTCAGCACCTATTTTGTCGAGCATAATCTTTGCAGGCCATCCTGTAGGGAAGTAAATAAATGCATAGCCATCACCGCGGGTTGCAACAATATAGTCTGTCTCGGGGTAGTACTCCGGTACTATCAGTGTCTGATCAGGTACTCTTGACAGGAAAGGACGTGACTCAATAAGACGTCGTGCATGGATAAGATCCCAAGCACCTGGCAGATCAAGAACATCATACCAGTTATTCCTCACAAGACCTATTGGTTCCCTGTCAGGGGTTTTCATCTGCCATACCGGGTGGCAGCCGTAAGTGTGACCAAAACTGCCGCTGAAAAGGTTCCAGTAAAGTGCTTGTCTTATATCCTCGTCATTAAACCAGCCAAGAACATCAGGATTCCATCCTACCGGGTGATCCTCATACCTGGGTTCGCCATCAAAGCATGGTTTTACAGGTTGCAGGTTATAGTCGTAGGTTATAATTCTTTTATAGATTGCGTAGCTTCGTTGGCCGTGTCCCGTCTGGCACATATTGAAATCAAGCCAGTTGCTCTTATGGAACCATCCGGATGAGCTTGTTTCCCCCCAGGGGTGGTATGTCATCAGGTGGTTCTTATCGGTTTCCTTTATGCCTTCCGCAAGAGCATTCCAAACCGCAAAATTATCATTACCTCCTTCCCTGTCTCCTCCATTTATCCAGATAATATTAGGGGAATCCTTATAACGGTTGCCGATCCACCTGCCATATTTATATGCATTTTTTGCATTAAATATTACAGGACCGGTTCCCCATTTTTTATCCACTTTATCACCCCATGTTGGGAGTAAACCGATAAAAATACCTTTTTCAGCTGCCTTTTTTATTACCCAGTCAACATGGGCAAAATATGCTTCATTTGGTTTGAGCGGATCATTATCTGTAAAAGGTATATTTCCTTCAGTGTTGGGCGTGTTCAAACCGTCAAGCTCTGCAAGGGCAACAGCCTGGATGACGGTGAATCCTTTTGCACGGCGATTCTCGAGATATTTTTCTGTGTCTTTTTTATCAAGACGATGAAAGAGTTCCCACCCGGTATCACCAAGGTAAAAAAAAGGAGTTCCATCCTCAAAGACCAGGAATCGTTTATTATTAGAGATTTCTAGCTTCCCGTGAGAAAAATCTGCAGATGGTCCTTCCCATGGTTTATCCTGGGAATAGTTAAAGGGGAGGAATAGAAAAATAATAACAAAGAAGATTAACAACCTTTTCATATAGTCAATTATTATGATATCCTTGCATAAACGATTAGTCCAAGTCCCGCCAGGTAACATGCAAACATCCATGTAAGCAGTTTGTTGGTTCCCTTAGGAGCCTCTTTAAATTCTTTCCAGACAAAAATACCCCAGAGAGCAGCAACGACTGGTGCAGCATTACTTAGCCCATATGATATTGCGGGACTGGCTGCACCGACTGACATAAAGCTCACCGAATTGCCCAGGCACCATATAAATCCACCCAGGATTCCAAGCATGTGGGCTCTGGCTGAGCCTTTAAACCACATTGATATTTTCACCGGCTCTCTCTGAACAGGTCTGGCCATGAAGAATGGATTAATGAGAATTGTACTTAAAAGAGCTCCAAATGAGAAAAATACTACAGCTGTATAGGAACTGATCTTCCCTGCTTCGGCAGGTGAGAAATCGATCGCTAGAGATAAGGCTACAAACCTGTAAAATAATGCTATGCAAATACCGGCAAGGAATGCAAGCAGAATTCCTTTAAAGGAGGGTTTCTTCTGGTGAGTTGCCAGCTTCCTGTACGACTGCATGCTGAAAAGGATAGCAAGGATGATTACCAGTGTGCCACCAAATAAAAATAAGGGATTGCCTTCCGGTTTTCCAAGGTAATTGATAAGTATTCCCAGAGTCCATCCAATACCTCCTCCAATAGGAAAAGCAACCGACATACCTGCTATGGAAATTGAAGCTACAAGAAGTAAGGTTCCGATATTCCAGATGAATCCTCCAACAGCTGAAGAGAGAAGATAATGTGCATCAGCCTGTGCAACATCAGGTATGAAGCTACGACCCTCATTGCCAAAGCTTCCGAAGGTGAAAGCCATAAACAATGCAAACAGGACAATACCGATAGTGTAATCCCAGTAAAAGAGTTCGAAACGCCACTCTTTGCCAATGAGATTTTGTGTATTCTGCCATGATCCCCAGCAGATCATAGCAAGAATGCAAAGAAAAACTGCGAGTGTATAGTTCTGTACAAGTACCATAGATTTTTAGATTAGTTGAAAATAAAAATAATCATTCCAGAACAAATATCAGTGTTTAATCCAGCCTTCGATAAAATTTATTGAATGTGGTTCCAGTGTAAAAGTATTCAATGATTTTATGATCTTCTCTTCCTCAACACCTGTCCACCTGTAATTTAATGCAGCTTCAGGATAGCTGTCCGGGCATAGTGTCCTTATCCTTAATAAACCTGAGCAACGATAAAGCTTAACGGATTGGACAGAACTTGCAAAGTTTACCAGTATCGCTCTTACCTTTTTGCCGTCTGTAAGTACCAGAGATTCGATAATCAGTGGCCTTGAACTAATGCTTTTAATTATTCTTAAGGTTTTGTTGCCATGTAAGAATTTGAATACAAAGTATACCGGGAAGATCATTTCCTTAAGTGACGGGAAATATGGTGGCCATGGTGAATCCAGTGATCCCTGGATGATTCCTCTCTCTCCGGTTGTCTCATATATAGTTATACTGTCAGCACCAGCTTCACTGAGATATTTCAGGCTTCCAACAGTCCAACAGGCTCCAAACAGAGACATTATACGATTATCAACCTGGGGTGGAATTTCTGTATCTGTCCATGGCAATTCAAGAAATGTATTATTGGCGTTGAACCTCCTCTGCAGAGTTACAGGAGAAACGGTTATACCTTTCCTTCCTGCTATAATACGAGCACTGTTTACTGTATATTCCTGCCCTTTCAGATTTTCAATAAGAGTTTTATTGTCGGAGGCATGTTCCTGAGGATGAATAGAATAGCAGATATGGTCATTCCCGGTATTACCTGGTCTGTTACGGTTTAGCTGAGCAAAGTTTGCATTGGTACCTGTCGCTATCTTTACTTCGGGAGTTATTTCTCTTATAAGTGGAATGACCGTTCTGGCCAGATGATCAGGTGTAACAGCCTCTGATTTGTCGTACAGAAGTATTTTCGAGACTTTAAGTTTATTTTCAGAATACCATCTTATAAAGCTTTTGATCTGGTACTGTATGTCTTCATCAAAGAAAAGAGCAAATTCGATTGAAGTGCCAAGTGTTGATGACTCATTGCAGGCCTGTTCTGCTTTTGCAATCCAGTTGTCTCCAAGAAGATGCAGATCGACCCTGTAATGATCGAAATCCAAGGCTCTCAGGATATTGATTTCGTTTTTACTCAATGGCATATTGCGGGATGACTGGCAAATGCCGGTCAGGGGAAGTTTGAAAGACTCTTCGGGAATAAGCCGGACCTCTGTCTGCTCCTCCTGTGTCTCTGGCAGGTCAAATGATCCCTCTGCCCTGAATTCAACTTTCTGGAAAATCCTTGTGTCTTTTTCGAGTATTACCGGATATGGACTTGAAAGTGGTGTTGAATAAGTTTTATAGGATGCATCAGTCCAGTTTCTCTGGTCCTCAGTTTCAAAGACATCTCCCTCGAAGTCAAGCCTGCAGTTTATGCTGTCCAACAGCCATCTCATTGACTTTATATCCCTGAAAACCTGGTGAGGGCTGATTTCTTCCGGAAATTGTGATTGTTCAGAAGAACCATCTGTATGCTCAATTACACAATTCCTACCAGCACAACCTTCTATCGGGTGAAGTACACAGAATCCAATTCGGTTTTTTTCAAAAATAGTAAGAGCTTCTCCCTCCATTGTAAGGATTATGCTGTTATCCTGCCTTCCTTCAAAGACATAATTTGCCATGAAAGTCATGGCCCCAGAGTGATAAAGGCATCTGAAAGTGATCGTGAACGAGCTTTTATTTTCTTCAATCTTCTCAGCTTCAATCAGTGGATTTATTGTCAGCCAATCTTTATCGCGGACTGCACTATAAATCATTCTTATGAGTTCATTATTTCCGACTGAGATATAACGGAGAGTGCCATTCTCAAAAATCATGGAAAGGTCACCTGCTCTTAGCTTTTTTCCCCTTACGTTTTTATTGTGATTACCATGCCAGATTTTCTCCTTTTCCGGAGTATTAAGAAATTCTGAAACGGAGCCCATAAGAAATACTTGACTTGATGTAAGATTGTTAAGTTATGAACTTGTTGTTAAATTAACAATTTATTTTACAGGTAATATTATTGAGAAGTAGAATATTAGTTATTTAAAATTTGTAGCAGTGCCTTTCAGAACCATTTCTCTTTTTTGCTGTATACTATTATACTATACAATTATCAAATGAGAACAAAATTTTTTATAATAATGGCAATCGGATTCTTGACGGAGATGCATTGGCAGCTCCACAGGGAAGAGCTGAAGATATTTTTATGGGAGCTAATTACAGAGTTTCAGATAATATAGGATTGAAAGCAGGCTACAGAATACTGGAGGGTGGCACTGACAATGATGAAGTATATAATTTTGCATTGTTTCACTATACATCAGCAGGTATTCTATTGTATCTTTATTGAATACCGTAAACCTTACGATCGACCGACACACGCAATCCATTAAATACTTATATTTGTTGTAATCGTGTTTGATTAAAACAAATTTTTTAATTCTGTTATCATGGCAACCCGAAATCTAATAAACAGGCGCAGGTTTGTAAAGACAACAGTCATGGCTGCTGCCGCAACTGCTATTATTCCAGGCCTGGGAACAGGATGTTACAGAGCACCAGTTCCTATAAAACGTGTTTTTGGTAAACTTGGTTTTGAAGTCACAACACTTGGTCTTGGCGGTCAGGCTTCAATACAATGGACACCTGAAGATATTGATCCGGTTAAAATAATTCTTAAATCTTTTGAACTGGGGATCAATTATTTCGATACTTCCAATCTCTATGGGCCAAGCCAGATGAATTTTGGCAAAGCTTTCAAAAAGCTGAATCTGATACCAGGTGAGCCGGAATATGATGAAAACCTGAGGAAATCAATATTTCTGACCTCCAAAACACATCTCCGTTTTGCAAAGGGTGATGGTCAGTTACCTGGTGTAAACAACTGGACTAACGGTGAACCGGGTTCACATACAGTAGATGACCTGCACAGATCCCTGTCACAGATATTTGGTGATGGCAAGGGTAATTATCCTGAAGGAGCCTGGCTGGATATGGTACTTATACATAACCTTAATACCATGGAGGAGGTTGATGCTCTCTATATGGGACTGGAGGATACTGATCCTGATGCAGAATATATTGGAGCGTTAGCTGCTTTACGTGATTATCGTGACGGAACAAATCTTACGGGATTAAATCCCAGAAATGAGAAATTGATACGACATATCGGTTTCTCGGGTCATTTCGATCCTACAGTAAATATGTATATGATACAGAGAGACCAAACTAATCTGCTTGATGCCATGCTCGTTGCAATAAATGCCAATGACAAGCAAATGTTTAATATGCAGCATAATGTGATTCCACTTGCTGCTGCAAAGAACATGGGTGTTATTGGTATGAAAGTTTTTGCTGACGGAGCTATGTATTCCAAATCTGCAGAATGGTCAAATAATCCTACCCATGTTGTTCGAACCGTGGGAAGCCCGGAATTACCATGTGAGCCACTTATACAATACTCACTCACTACACCAGGTGTTCACCTGGTAATTATCGGCATAGGCCAGGTAAGTGATAATCCTGAAGAATGTCAATTGATTAATAATTTCGAGGCAGCACAGATTTTACCTGATGGTATGTCGGAAGAAGAAAGATCAGAAGTTGAAGAGTTGGCCAATAAAGCCAAAGGGGGAATGACAAATTACTTTCAGAAGCAGATTATCCCCCTGACTGCTCCTAAAGAGGTGAGTGCAAAACAAACCATTGAAAATAATACAAGGAGTATTATACTGTATTGGAGTACCGCTTTGGCTGCTGATGCTCCGCTTAAGACATATGAAATATGGCGTGATGGAAATAAGTCAGGAGAATTACCTTTCAGACCCCAGATTACCACTGATCCTATAACATGGTCAGAATCAATATCTGACAATGATACCCATTCTTATATTGTTAAAATAATCGATAGCAAAGGAAGAGAAGCACAGTCAGAACCTGTGACAATCTAAAAAACATAATCCAGAAGAAAAAGAATTAATAATTCTGATGTAACTTTCTTTTCTTCCTGCAGGATTTAAACCTTTAAAAGCATTATGAATATTCCAGGATTTAAACTACAAGTTATCATTTTGTTGGTTATTATTCTCTCTTATCAGGTTAGAGCACAGGATAAAAAAATTAGTCGTGCTGACTCCTTTTTCGGAGTTCACTTCGATCTTCATGCCAGCGAGGACATTACAGATGCTGGTAAGACACTGACCTATAAGATGATTGACACCTTTCTCTTAAGGGTTAAACCTGACTTTATTCAGATTGATTGCAAAGGTCATCCGGGAATATCAAGTTACCCGACTGAAGTGGGATATCACGTAAAAGGTTTTGAAAAAGACCCTCTTGAACTGTTCAGGAAAGTGACAGAAAAGAATAATAACTCACTTTATGTACACTTCTCAGGTGTATGGGACAATAAGGTTGTCCAGGAACATCCTGATTGGGCTATAGTAAAGGCAAATGGAGAAAAAAGCACCCAGAAAGTATCTTTTTTCAGCTCCTATCTGGATACATATATGATACCACAGCTTAAAGAACTCAGTAAAAAATATAATATTGACGGAGCCTGGATAGACGGAGAATGCTGGGCAGTTGAACCTGATTATGGTGAATCCTCGTTAAACAGGTTCTCACTTGAAACGGGGGTAACTGATATACCACGTAAAACTACAGATAAATACTATCCTGAATTTATAGAATATACGAGGAGGCTTTTCCGTGAACATATGAAAAAATATGTCGATGCTATTCATCTTTATGATCCCGGTTTCCAGATTACCAGTAACTGGTCATATTCTTCCATGATGCCCGAGAAAGTAGAAATCGATGTAGATTTTCTGTCAGGAGATGTGACACCGCAAAATGGTGTTTACAGGTCAGCTTTTGAAGCACGGTGCCTTGCTCCACAGGGAAAACCATGGGATCTTATGGTATGGGGGTTTTCATGGAACGGTGGTAAAATGCCGATGAGTATTAAATCGTCGACCCAGCTTAAACAGGAAGCCGCTGAGATAATTGCAATGGGCGGCGGTGTACAGTTCTACTTCCAGCAGAACCGTGATCTCTCAATAAAACCATGGATAGTAACGATTCTGGAAGACATTGGTAAATTTTGCCGTGAAAGGCAGGAGTTTTGTCATAAAGCAGTTCCGATACCTCAGATCGCCCTTCTGTACCCTTCGACAGCATATCAGAGAAGCTCCATTGTGCCATACTCCAGGCCTCTTGGAATGCTTCAGGGGACATTATCTGCGATTCTTGACGGGCAGTATTCCGTGGAGATACTGATGGAACATAACCTTACAGGGAAAATGAATGAATATCCCCTTATTATAATTCCTGAGTGCGATTATCTTGAAACATCATTTATTGAGGAATTGAGAGAATATGTTAGTAGGGGAGGCCACTTGCTTGTTATTGGTGCAGAGACACCTCAGCTTTTTAAGGACGAACTGGGTATTTTATCAGCAGCAAAGAGCACTGATGAAATTGCCTATATATCTTCAGGTAATAGAATAGGATCTGTAAGGTCAGATATATTGAAAGTCAATCTTTCAAATGGTAGCATACCACTTTCAGGATTTTACAAGATCAGTGACTTCAATTATCCTTCGGAATTCGTAGCTTCTTCCATGAATAAATATGGTAGAGGATTGATTACTGCAATCTATTTTAATACAGGTACCTGTTATAGTGAATATAAAACCTTTGTATTACGCGATTTCCTTAGCGATATTATCCAAGCCCTTTTACCTGAAAGATTGGTAGAAGTATCGGGTACTCACCTCCTGCATGTAGCGGTAAACAGGCTCAATGAAAAGATTTATGTTAATCTTATCAATGTTTCAGGTGATCATACCAGCCAGAATATTATCGGATATGATGAATTACCGGCATTAAGAAGTATTGAAGTTGCAATAGAAACCAGTAAGCCAACGGAAATTATTCTTCAACCGGATGGAATGAAACTACCCTTCAGATATTCGGATGGTAAAGCAATAGTAACTGTTCCTGAAATTACTATTCACTCTGTACTTGAACTTGCATTCAACTAATTGGTCAGAAAATTGTATTTCTGCAATTAATTCATTAGATTATACCCGTCTAATTGAGAAAGTCTGTCGATGAATAAAAGGCCTGAAAATAAGAAAAACTCAGAGGATGACAAGTCAGATAAACAGAAACTTGATCATATGAATACAACCCTGACAGATAGCGAATTAAGTTACAGGAGTATTTTTGAACATGCTACAGATGCTATCTATATCCAGGATGAAAATGGTGTTTTTCTTGATGTAAATCCAGCAGCAACAAAAATGTATGGTTATGATCGTGAGGAGATGGTAGGATTTGCACCTGAAAAACTTGGTGCACCTGGACGAAATGACCTTAAGAAGACACTCGAATATGTCAGGAAAGCTTTCAGGGGAGAACCGCAAAGGTTTGAATGGTGGGGGAAACGCAAAAATGGTGAAGAATTTCCTAAAGAGATCGTTCTGAACAAGGGAATGTACTGCGGAAAAGAAGTGGTATTCGCCATGGCAAGGGATATTACTGAACGATATCAGGTCCTTGAAGCCCTCAGGGAAAGTGAGGATAAATACAGGTCACTTACTGATCAGATACCTGTCGGAGTTTACAGGACCACAACAGATGGCCAGCTTGTTTACTCAAATCCCGCACTTGTAAAAATGCTGGATTATAATTCTGCTGAGGAACTGTTGAAACTAAATGTCAGCCAGCTTTATGCAAATCCGGCTAATCGTGAAGGTCAGATTGTCAAATCCAAAAAGGCATCAGGAGTAATACAGTCCGAATTCAAGCTCAAGAAAAAAACCGGTGAGCTGATATGGGTTAAGGATAACAGCCGGCTTTTATTTGATAAAGAGGGAAATCCTGAATATTTCGATGGAATACTGGAAGATATTACAGAAAGTAAACGTTCGGAACTTGCGCTTAAGAAAAGTGAAGCTAACCTGAAAGCTATAATCGAAAACACTCTTGAAAGTATTTGGTCAGTCGACAGAAATTATATTATCCAGTATGTTAATGAGGTTTTTATCAATGCCTTTATGAATTCTTTTGGAGTTCGTCTTGCCCCGGGAATTAATATTCTCGATACTGTTCCAGGTGAAATGAGAGAAATATGGAAAGAAAGATATGAAAGGACTTTCAGGAATGAACACTTCAATTTCGAAGAGAAACTGGATATAAATGATACTTCTTTTTACTTAGAAGTATCTATGAATCCCATTGTAGTAGATGGAAAAGTTGTTGGAGCTTCAATATATGGTAAAGACGTAACAGAAAAAAAGCTTACTCAGATTCATCTGCAGTATATGGCTGACTTGAGGAAATTTCTGGTTGATCTGTCATCCGGATTCATCAATCTTCCTGTAAATGAGATTGAACCTGCAATTAACCAGTCTTTGATCAGAATAGGAGAGTTTGTTGATGCCGACCGCTCTTTTATTTTTGAATATGATTTAGACCTTTATACTTCTACTCTTGCCTTTGAATGGTGCAAGGAAGGTATTGAACCGGTAGTAGATTCAAGACGGGTATTTAAGATTGATGATTATCCTGAGCTTTTTGATATATATAGTAAAGGAGATATTGTTAAAGTAGATGATATTTCGGAAATGCCTGCCGGCAGATTTCATGATCTGCTCGAACAGGAGAATGTTATCAGTATGATAACAATACCTCTTATGCGTGATGGTACATGTCTGGGGTTTGTCGGCTTTACATCAATGACACATAAGCATATTTGTACTGAGTTCGAACAACAGCTTTTTCAGGTTTATGCACAATCAATAATAAATGTGAAAGAGAGACTTGAAAAAGAGCAGAGACTTATTAAAGCCAAAGAGAAAGCTGAAGAGAGTGATCGTCTTAAATCTGCCTTCCTGGCGAATATGAGCCATGAGATACGTACTCCAATGAATGGTATCCTTGGTTTTCTTGATCTCTTGAAAGAACCTGATCTCAACGAGGAAAACAAGATTGAATATATAGATATAGTTACTCAGAGCGGGCGAAGACTGCTGGATACTATTAATGATATTATTGAAATATCGAAAATTGAAACGGGTGAGCTCAAAGTGCATTTTTCATCGGTGAATATAGCAGAACTTATGGCCTATTTTCATGGATTCTTCAAACAGCAAACCGATCAGACAGGCTTGAATTATATCATCTCCAACAACCTGCCGGATGATGTTAAGTCTTTTAAAACCGACAGAATTAAGCTTGAGAGTATTATCTCAAACCTTATTAAAAATGCAATAAAGTTTACCCAGGCAGGATCGATTGAATTTGGATGCGGACTTGAAGATATTAATATTGTTTTCTATGTAAAAGACACTGGTGTTGGTATCCCCCCTGAAAGGTTGAATTATGTATTTAACAGGTTCGTTCAGGGTGAAAATTCATTATCCCGTCCACATGAAGGATCAGGACTGGGTTTATCAATAGTCAAAGCATATGTTGAGATGCTGCAAGGAGAGATTAATTTGCAGTCAGAACCAGGAAAAGGAAGTACTTTCCGGTTCTCAATACCCTATTGTAAGGGAGATGAAAGAAAGAAAGATCAGGAAGCAGACGAAAGTATATTGAAGATATCTGAAGAGAAGCTTACTATCCTGATTGCCGAAGATGACTTTGCAAGCTATCTGTATCTTGAGAAAATGCTTTCAGGTAAGGGAATAACCTTCCTGCATACAACAAATGGATATGATACCATTAAAGCTGTCAGGGAAAATCCTGATCTGTCACTGATACTCATGGATCTGAGAATGCCAGGGATAAACGGACTGGAGGCAGTAAAGCAGATCAGAGAGTTCAATAAATCAATACCTATTATTGCCCAGACTGCCTATGCGTTGGAAGGTGATAGCGATTTGGCAATTGAAGCAGGTTGTAATGATTTTATATCCAAACCGATAAATCGCAACGATCTGGAAAAAATTATTGGTAAGTATACAAACAGGAAAAACAATAATCATAACTGATATAATATGAATATAAAATCCAAAACAAAGATTAACCAGGTAACCTCCTGGGTCCTGACAATAATCCGGATTGCCATAGGATGGCACTTTTTATATGAAGGGATTTCAAAGATCATTGAAGGCGGATGGAGCTCTGCACCTTACCTGGCCGGATCAAGGTGGATTTTTGCCCCTGTTTTCCATTGGATGGCTGAAAGCACTGCTATGATCTCAGTTGTCGATTTTCTTAATATCTGGGGTTTGATTCTTGTTGGGCTGGGGCTTATACTCGGCGTATTTACCCGCTGGTCAAGCATTGCGGGAGCCATAATGCTTTTCTTCTATTTTGTTGCATATCCCCCGATACCGGGATATACTGTAAGTGTTCCGGTAGAGGGAAGTTACCTGTGGGTGAATAAAACACTGATCGAATTCTTCCTGCTGATCGGCTTTGTTTTCATCTCAAGAGATTGGCAATTCAGTTTTGACAGATTGTACAGGCGGTGGAAAGATGAAAAAGCACGTAAACCTGTTCCGGACATGCCACCGGACGAGGCAAAAGCAAGAGGAAGACGGGAAATCCTTAAAGATCTTGTCACAGTACCGGCTTTAGGGGTTTTTGCCTATGCATTATACAGAAAAAGGAAGTGGGATAGCTTTGAAGAAAAACTGTTAAAGGTTGAGGGTATTGATGCTAACTCAGGAGCAACACTTCTGCAGTTCAATTACTCCACTCTTCAAGAACTGAAAGGAGAAGTACCGAAAACTGTAATAAATTATATGGATATAAACGGAAACCCGGCACAATTCGAGCTAAGCAGGCTGATAATGGGCGGTAACCTTATCGGGGGCTGGGCTCATGCACGCGACCTTATTTATGTGTCAAAACTGGTAAAGACTTACCACACCGATGAAAAGGTGATGCAAACAATGGCACTAGCCGAAAAATGCGGGATAAATGCAATAATAACAAATCCACAGCTTGGAAGGATATATCAGAAATATAAGCATGAATTCAAAGGGAAACTGAAGTTCATATCCGATTGCGGTATTGCCCTCGACTTTCAGGAAGGTATAGCAATGTCGCTGAGTGTTGGTTCCGATGCTCTCTACTGCCAGGGAGAGATTACTGACCGCTGGACTGATGAAAACTGGGAAGATCCTGAAGACAGAACTGTGGAACAACGTATGGAACTTATCCGTAAGGGGCTTGAAGAGATTCGCCGAAATGGTAAACCGGCAGGTATAGGTGCTCATAGAATAGAGGCTATAAAGAAATGTGTTGAATATGAACTGAAACCCGATTTCTGGGTAAAAACATGCCATAGCCATAACTACTGGTCAGCACATCCCGATTCTCCATGGAGAGATAACATGTTTGACTACGATCCGCAAGAGACAATAAGATTCATGGAGACACTTAAAGAGCCGTGGATCGCCTTTAAAGTCCTTGCTGCAGGTGCGATCCCGCCAGAAGAGGGATTAAAATATGCATTTACAAACGGTGCTGATTTTATATGCCTGGGAATGTATGATTTCCAGATTGTTGATGATGTTAATATTGCACTTGAGGCACTGGCTGAGGCGAAAGAGCGTAGGCGCCCCTGGATGGCATAAGGGATTTATCAGATTCATGAAATATGATGTAAGGCAATTGTTGCAAATCCCAGGGTAAGAAAGAATCCGACCATATCGGTAATGGTCGTTAAGATCGGTCCTGATGCAAGAGCCGGATCAATGTTCATCTTTTTAAGAATCAGGGGAACTGTACCGCCTATAGAAACCGCTATTAATGTGTTTATTGTCAGGGCACCCCCAACCACAAGACCCAGATAGATATTTCCTTTCCAGAGATATGCAGCAGCCCCGATCAGGATTCCGAGTACCAGGCCATTTATTATTCCGACGGATATCTCCTGTATCCAGACCCTGAAGACCTCACCTGGCCTTACAGTACCAAGAGAAAGCTCACGCATACTAACCGCAACAGCCTGGTTTCCCGTACATCCGCTCATATCAGATATTATGGGAAGAAAAACGGCAAGGGCAATAACCGCAGTAAGAGTATCCTGATAAAATGCGATTACACTGGCAGCAATCAAATTAAGCACAATATTGATTGACAACCAGGAGAGGCGCCGCCGTGACCTGAGCAAAACAGGCATGGTCCTTAATTCATCCCCTCCAACAATACCCTGGGTTTCAAGGTGTTCAATGGCACTCCTTTCATTCACAGCTTCAAGTACATCGTTCCTTATTACAACACCTATTAACTGGTTCTGATCATCAATAACCGGAAACCCGTAGAAATTATATGTATCAAATAAATCATCCAGTTTTTCCAGAGGAGTATCCACGTTAACAGCCATTACTTCTTCTTTAATAACTATCTCAGAAAGCCTCTTTCTGGGATTACTCAGTAACAGATCCTGCATCTGTAAAACCCCGACAAACAGGTTGTTTTTCGATACTACATAAATGTACCTGACATGATAGTTCTTGTATTTTTCAGAATTTGCCCTGAGATCTTCAATTGCATCCTTTACAGTTAATAATTCATTGTAGGCAATATACTCGGTTAGCATCAATCCACCGGCAGTTTCAGGATCATACCCGATCATTTTTCTGACCTCAGCAGCTTCATCAGGATGCATCTGTGTAAGAATCGCCTCTGCATCTTCTTCGAGCATTTCGTTGATAAGGTCAGCACGGTCATCGCTTGTCATTTCATTGATAATGGCAGCTGCACTTCCGGCATCCATTTCTTCGATTATATCGGCAGCCTGCGATTCGGGCAGCTCTTCAATAACATCTGCTGCCTCTTCAGGATTGATCATTAACAGCAATTTATGCTGGTCTTTCCTGGCAAGCTTGCTCATAAGATATACCACTTCACTTGTCGGAAGTGATTCCATGAACCTGGTCAGCTCAATCCTGTTATCTTCCTGCAGCAATTTGGTGACAACCTCACAAGGCTGCAATGTTTCTTTTTGATCCATAACTCGCTGTATTATTGTGCAACTTCCTTACCTGAACAGATGTAAAATTTTTTAAAAACAAGAACCGCATAAACTTTATTCGCACCTGATGAGACATACCCAGTCCTTTCCATCCTTTTCCGGAGGATCTCCCGTTGAAGTATATCCCCTGGTAGTTATGGTTTTAACATTTCCCTGCAGTAATTCTCCTCCGATCCGCGGATTATACCAGTTTATCATGTAATTCCCTTCAGGGAGCATAATATCCGTTGCTTCTCCTTCCGGAAGATAAACGGCATAAACCTCTCCCTCCTTTGCCAGGCAATAATCATCTGTATCTTTTGTTATTTCATCGGCATTCTTCATTTCCGAAAACGGGAGATGAAGATTGAAGAAATCGAGAGCTCTTTTTGTCTGATCCCAGAGTTTTTCACGGCTTCGCCAGTCTTCACAGTTCAGGTCAGAATGAGGATAGGAATATCCAAAATACCACTCCACCCCGGCACCTCCTGCCATCAGATTACCCCAGAGTACTTTATGTCTTATTGTATCATGGCCGGGATCGATAACATCGGGCAGGGCTCCCTTCCAGTGTTGACCGATTTCATCAATACACACAACCCAGGGATGATCAGAATCCCTCGATGTTTCCAGCCAGCATAAGACATCATCGTGTACTTCATTTATATCTCCGCACTGTAATGAGGGGCCCTCTATGTTTTCAAATCCCAAGTAAGCATTCATGTCTTTTCTACGCTGATCCTTATTAGAGTGTGTATGAACCACAATGAAGTTATCATAAGGATCAAGTTCACGGATGTAATCGGCCATTCGTTTTGTATCAGTATATGTTTGACCATATGGCGACCATTCAGTTGGATTATGTTCTTCTCCAAGGTTCCATGTTATTGCAGGATGATGTGCAAATCGTGCTATCAATTCCCTCAGGTACAGTTTCCGTTGCACATCAAGGTACCCACAATCGAGGAGACATTCGTTTTCTGTTTCCTGAAGAACAAGATGAAGCATGATACCTTTATTATTGGCATGTTCAAAGACAATTTCCCATTGGTCAAGTTTGCTGCAGTCAAACCGGTATCGTTCGTTGCGATGGGTATACGGCCATACATCCTCACCATCGCCCAAGATATTTAAGGTTAGAAAGTATACACTGTTCATGCCCCTGGATGACAGATAGTTAAGAGCACCAATAATACCCTTGCCCTTTCCATCTTTCCATTGTGGATCACCCTCCTTCCAGTCTATTATATGCGGTTCATAAAGATGTAGTCCATTATTAGGTGTGGCTTCACCGCTTCTGGTTTCATTATTACCTCCATAGTAGGTCCCGTCAAATTCCCGATACCCGAGAAAATTCTCAGGACTGTCGGCTCCTCCCTTAAGGAATATTTCCCCTGTGCCGGCATGCCTGAGATAATGTTTCCCAGAATAGTGCAATCGTCCCTTTGCCCGAAAATCGGGTGCAATCTTATCGGTTCTCTCAACCGTAAATGATCCGCTTAAACCATCCATGAAGCACTTCTGACCATTGGCCGGATCGTCAGATATTGCTATATCCTTTCCTTTTGTGAAACTGACATTATAATTCCATATTCCCTCTGACGGAGGACAAAAATGTACCCGCCATCTTTTACCCTCTTTTGCCGAAGTCCGGGAAGCATTGCCATCAGCTGCAAAATAGCCTGAAACATTCATTATCTGACTTGCATTTGAGAATTCAACACTTAAGCGGTAGTCAGTAAAAGGATTAACTGTATCATATTCAGATGTAAATAATCCGTTAAAGGTTAAGGTAATGGTATGCCAAGTTTTCATTTCACCACTTAACTCAACCTGAGGTGACTCGGAACACGAAGTGAAACAAAAAATAATACTGTACAGAACAATCATAAACCAGTTTAGATTCATTATTCTAATTGATTTGGATTGCATGCATTCCGGTAAAATTTCCATTCCATGTGTGATTTTGTTTATCTTCATAGCCCTGAATATTATATCCCGAATCCTGTTATCTTTAAACAGTCAAGTTAATTAAAAATATTTTAAACCGGGATGCAAAAAGGTATTTACAAATATTTACGGGTCTTATCACTTATTCTTTTTATTGGTTCAGGAATATCACATCTGTGTGATAATAATTTTATGACAGGGATTTTCCTGATTGCTGGTTTCATTACCCTGGCAACAGGAGTTAGGGGATCTGAGAAGCTGAAAGGTTTCTCATATACTTTATGGATATTTACTGCTGTGACAGCGTCAATGTTTTACCCCCAGTATTTTACATCGATAGGTGATTTTCAGCTTAAGCTGCTGATAGTGCCTCTTTTGCAGATCATTATGTTTGGCATGGGTTCGCAGATGAGCTTCGCTGACTTAGCAGGTGTGATAAAAATGCCTAAAGGGGTCATAATAGGGGTTTTTCTGCAGTTTACCATAATGCCGTTGGTTGGATTAACCATTGCCAGTATTTTCAATTTTCCGCCGGAAATAGCAGCAGGAATCATTCTGATAGGATGTGTTCCGAGTGGTCTTGCTTCAAATGTCATGTCATTTCTTGCTAAAGCAAATCTGGCACTTGCAGTAACAATAAGTGCGGTTACAACCCTTCTTTCACCATTTATTACACCCGTTCTTATGAAATGGCTGGGCGGCCAGTTCATAGAAGTTGATTTCTGGAGTATGATGCTTGACATACTCAACATGATAATACTGCCGATAGTTGCCGGTTTTACTTTTAACCTCATTGCCAAAAGAAATGCTACACGGAAATCAACTATTGCACAGCTTATAGCCTATCCTGTTATCATAATTCTTACAACTCTGGTTTATGCAAAATCGAAGAGTGCAGGTATGGGTGAAATCACTGTCAGGTTCCTTATATCGATGGGCTGGTTCTATTTTCTCCCTATCGTTGGTTCTATGATTCTGTCGAGGTACCTAAAGGGTAATGACAAGATAATGGAAAAAATTCTTTCACTTATATCCATGGTAGGAATTGCAGTCATTGTGACAGTAATAACGGCCTCAGGAAGAGATAGCTTGATGCAGGTTGGGTTATTGCTGCTACTTACAAGTCTGCTTCATAATTTTGCCGGATATACTCTCGGGTATACACTTGCCTGGCTTACAGGAATGCCTGAAAGGGATCGCCGGACAGTTGCCTTCGAGGTGGGCATGCAGAATGGAGGTCTTGCATCAGGACTGGCATTGCAAATGGGTAAAATAGCTACAGTGGGACTTGCACCTGCGATATTCGGCCCGCTGATGAATGTAACAGGTTCTGTACTTGCCAACTGGTGGCGCGGGAGACCCGTCAAAGAAGATCAGACTGAAGCAGAGGAAAAATCAACTCCATAACCTGTCGTGAGAGCGTTTGTCATCCCATTCGGGTGTCGGATCAAAATAGCCTTTTGCTCTTGGGTGTAGATGTTTTTTAACCTCTTCATCGTTTAGCTCGATTCCCAATCCCGGAGCATCCAGGGGTACATTGGCAAATCCTTTTGTGATCATTGGCTTGCTGTCGGTCATTTTTACCAGGCTTTCCCACCATGGATTGTCAACACTGTGGTGTTCCAGAGAAAGAAAATTCTGGGTTGCTGCTGCACAATGTACGTTAGCCATTAAGCATACCGGCGTTCCAGCCATATGCATTGCCATGGCAACACCGCACTCTTCTGCATAATCACCTATTCTCTTTGTTTCCAGCAGTCCTCCGGATGTTGCAAGATCAGGATGTATAATATCCACCGCCCTGGCATCAAGCAGAGGTTTGAATCCGCCTTTCAACATATAAATATCCTCACCGGTACAGGTGGGTGTCTCGATAGCATCTGATACTGTCTTCCACTGATCGGTATAAAACCATGGAACCATATCCTCGAGCCATGCGAGCCTGTATTTTTCCATAGCTCTTCCGAATCGTATTGAATTGTTAATATCGAAATGCCCGAAATGATCTGCACACAGGGGCATCTCGTAACCGACAGCATTTCTTACCTGCTCAACATATTCAGCTAAACCGGCTAATCCTTTGTCAGTTATCTGTACCTGGGTAAAAGGGTGAAGCGTATTACCGTAACCAATGTATGTCCTGAGATCATATTGTCCTGTGGCCCCATCCCAGAATTTTGAGTTTACAATTGTATCTGGCTGATTTGCAACGACATGTATCCCCAGGTCCATTTTCAGCCATGTAAATCCCTGTTCTTCCACTCTTCTTTTCATGGTTTGAGCAAATTCTACAGGATCTCTGGCTCCGGGCGTATCGGCGTACAGTCGGATTTTGTCGCGGTACCTGCCGCCCAGAAGCTGCCAGGCAGGCACACCGTAAGCTTTTCCACACAGATCCCACAGAGCCATTTCCACTGCACATACTCCGCCTCCCTGCCGGCCATGATATCCATATTGCCTTATTATCTTGAATATCATCTCAACATTGCAGGGATTAAGTCCAAGGATCCTGCTTTTAAGCATCAGGGCATATCGTTCATCAGCACCGTCCCTCACTTCTCCAAGTCCATATATTCCCTGGTTGGTATCAATCTTTATTATTGCAGTCCGTCCTACATTCCCAACCACTGCAACACGCATATCGGTAATCTTCAGGTCCGACGGGTTTGATGCCCTGCTTACTTTTGATGTTGCCTGAGCAATAGTATCCTCGATCGAAAGCGACATAAGTCCTCCAAGAGCTATCCCTCCAAGAGCACTCTTCTTAAGGAAGCTGCGTCTGCTGTTGTCTGTGGCAGGATTTTTGATCTCAGCCTGGATTGCTTCAGCTTCAGCCTTTTCCAGCTGCCTGTTCTCTGCCTTGATTTTCTCTATTATCTTTTTCATTGTATTGGGGTTTTTAATAAGTTTGATCGGTAATAATGATAAGTCCTGCTTTTACCACGGATTTCACAGATTATCACATATTTGTTATCATCCTGAGCCCTTAGCCCTGAGCCCTGAGCCCTGAGCCCTGAGCCCTGAGCCCTGAGCCCTGAGCCCTGAGCCCTGAGCCTCTATCACCAATTCCTCTCCTTAAAGTAATTATTGAGTTCCTCTTTTGTCATTGGCAGTTTCCCGGGGTAGTTTTCCAGCCAGTTGATGAAATCCTTTCTTATCTCTTCGCTCCACATGCTGTCTATCTGTCCGGGCTTATACATGCCTTCACGGAGCCGCTGGTGACCGAACTGGTCACGCAGGGCAGTTACCTCAGAGGTTATTACCAGATCTTCAACCAGGTGGGCAGGAATAAAGATCACCCCGTATTTTTTTGCCAGGACCACATCTCCCGGCAGAACTATCGCCCTCCCTATACGGATAGGGGCATTGATGGATGTAAGCGACATCTGCATTATGTATGACGGATCAGCACCTTTTATCCAGCCATTGAAACCTTCAATCTTACCGAGACCCTCCATGTCTCTGACTGATCCGTTGAATATCACACCGCAGTTTGATTTTGCATATATTGAGTTACCAAGGTTATCTCCGATAAGCGTCCCGTCGATTATCTTGCCATAACTATCGGCTACATATACATCACCCTCTGTGAGCACATCAATCGGCCATGAATTCGTTCCGCCCTGTTGTGCCCGGTTTTCAGCTTTTCCCTTTTCTTTGATATACTTTTCCAGATCAGGTCTCATCGGCATATACTGGGCTGTTACCACCCTGCCTGTCATTACCTCATCAGGATGTATGATCGTCCAGTCACCTTCGAACTGATTATGATATCCTCTGTTTCTTAAAACACCCCATGCTTCCTCAATAGATATGTTCTTTAGCCTTTCAAGGAGTGCATCTGATACTTTCGGCCTTCCGTCGGCAAACCGCCCTCCTGTCCATTCAGGGGTCAGCGATATTATATATTCAGGAGTGGAACCAACATTCTGAGCCCTTGAAATATAAAATGACAACAAGAACACTGAAAGAAAAAAGATTCTTTTACTCATGATAAAATGGTTTAATGTTTATGTTGAATAAATGGTATTAAGTCATTATCCGGTTCCTGCATAAACCAGCAGTGCCAGTCCTGCTAAGTATGCCAGGAACATCATCAATATAAGTAAGTTAACCTGTTTTGATGCTCCCTTGAATTCTTTCCAGATAAATACACCCCAGAGAGCGGCAATCAGAGTGGCTCCCTGTCCCAGTCCGTAGGAAATAGCAAATCCGGCCTTGCCAGCAGCGAGAATGCTCATCGCCATACCAATGTTCCAGATTACACCGCCGAGAATTCCTGTCAGATGAACTGCAGCACTGCCTTTTGTATAATCTCTGAATGAGAGAGGAGCACCTTCGAAAGGTTTTTTCATTATAACATAATTGAACAGGAAGTTGCTGGCAAGTACTCCTATGGCAAAGAAGAAAACTGCAGAGTAGGGGGTAAGCTTACCCGGTTCAGGTGATGCAAAGTCAGCAGCCATTGAGCTGGCCACAAAACGGTAGAAGAGAGCCATCAATACTCCTGCAGAGACCGAAAGAAGGATGCCCTTCTTTGATACCTTCTGCAGCGATGAGCTGTGCTTTTTGTATGCCAGCGCATCGATGATTATTGCTGCAACAATCAGCGCTAATCCAATGAAGAGGATTACAGGATCCCCTTTCGGTGTAAAAATATAGTTAATTATTACACCCAGGGCTAGAGCTATTCCCACACCTACCGGAAAAGCAACCGCCATGCCAGCAATAGCCATTGCTGCCACGAGAAGGATGTTTGAAGCATTAAATATTACACCACCCAGGATGGAGTTAAGAATACTCTTCCCGTCAGCCTGTGCAATATCTGCTGTAAAACTTCGTCCCTGGTCTCCGAAACTTCCGAGTGTAAATCCAAGGAGGAGAGAGAAGATTACTATCCCTATCACATAGTCCCAGTAAAAAAGCTCAAAGCGCCATGATTTTCCGGCCAGCTTCTGGGTATTGCCCCACGAACCCCAGCAGAGCATGGTAATTATGCATAGGATAACTGCCAGTGAATAAGATTGTGGTATGAACATATATAGAAGTATAAAAGATAAAAGTAAAAAGACAAAAGTAAAATTGTTAAAGTACAACCTATAAATCCCCTGCCGGGAGTGCTAAGGGTTGGGTTTTAGTTTTCGAATGAGAACTTAAAGTTATCGCTCTTTTTGGGAGCTGTTTTAAAGATTTTTGCTCCTGTAATATAGACACGAGTACCTTCTGATTCCGGACGATTTTCTCCTTTAACAACAAGTCTGACTTTATGCTCACCGGGCTGCAGGTTAAGAACATGCCAGATACTTTCTGTATGCTGCTGCCCGGCAAAATAATAGTATGTATCGATTGAGCGGTGAATTGTTCCATCGATATATACATCAGCTTTGCCTCCATCCTTATACCAGTTCCCCTGAATTGAAATACCAGTACCCTGGAATGATATTTCAACCTCATCGCCGGAGTTTTCTGTGTAAATCGATTGCAGGCTTGTCCGGTTATTCCTTCCTGTAACCTCAAAAGGTTTCCAGTTCCCCTTAAATGACCATTCCTTTTTATCAAAGACAGATATCCACCTGTCAAAGACAAGATCCGGGAAAGATACCTCCGGCTCAGGTGCCTCCGGGACCTGCAATTCAACACTGATCTTATTGCTTTTTACTTTACCGCCATTATCAGCAATAAGGTCAAGAGCATAATTATATGTGCTTTCAACAGCACTATTAAATGAATATGTTGTATGGATAAATAGTGAATCACCTATCGACTTAACACCATCCTGCATATACTGAGGTAATCCGGTGAATCCTTTTATTACACCAATTACTGCAAGTGCATTTGAAGGATTACAATCCGAATCCTGCCCGCAGCGGGTCGATATCTCAAGAGTTTTCACAGGATCTCCTTCTCCATAAAGCAATCCCATTACGATATAAGCACCGTTAAGTTTTGCATCAATGTTAAAAGGCGAACCTGCACCGCAGATATCAACATCTCCCCATTTATCTTCAAGCTCTTTCCACGCTGCCCTCCAATCATCCGGGTAATGTTTGTGAAGCTTTATCACATCCTTAACAATCCTGTGATAATCGCTTTCAGCAGGAATCGAAAGAAGAGCCTTATCAATAATTTGCGGTATATCTGTTGAAAAGTATGCTTCTGAATAGAGAGCTGCCACAAATATCCCTCCATAAATGCCATCGCCGTAATTCATTATTCTTCCGATCTTGTCGGCAATTGCAGAGGCTGTCTGAGGCATTCCCGGGCACATGAAACCTATGTAATCGGCTTCTATCTGAAAATCAATATCGTCAGCATGAATATTATATTCCGGTGTACCCGAAAGAGGAGCAAAGATACTATCGTAATAATTCTTCCTTGCCTGCATGTTGGCATGCCAGAGAGGATAACCGGCCCTGGCAAACATCTCCTGGTACAGTTTTGCCGGAGCATCAATGCCATATTTATCCATTGCCATCAGAAAGGTAAGCTGGACATAGATATCATCCTGCCAGATACTTCCCTGAATATCAGAGGGTTTCCATGTAATAGAATCCTCGTATGTCTTTCCCAGTGCCCTGAATTCAGTTGGGGCGCCGTAGGTTACGCCAATCATTTTTCCGGCCCAGCCCCCGGCAATCTTGTCTTTAAGAACTTCAGGTTTAATACTCCTGTATTCATTTTGTTCATTGCATGAAGCCATGATCAAAAGT
>Ga0315534_1000150_pt1 | contig 42262 bp, 31 predicted proteins | sample SalMarSW160240MG_FD_203094 | JGI IMG/M metagenome (GOLD analysis project Ga0315534, IMG submission 203094) | Salt marsh sediment microbial communities from the Plum Island Ecosystem LTER, Massachusetts, United States - Salt Marsh Sediment SW1602-40 ... | reverse complement strand
TACAATGGAGGTCTGTTCTTGCCACATCGAGTTGATTATCAATATTGATTGTGCCCGGGATATCTTTCAGAATTTGTTCAACGGAGCGTGCCAGGTTCGCCAGCACTCCAACCTCTTCCCCATGGACATAAACCATGATGGGTGCTTCACTGGGCACACCCTGCATGTACTCTTTGATGGTAATTTTAGCTCCGGGATAAGTGCTGAATTTACGCCGCAATTCCGAGACGGTATTGTTATACATGTCCAACTGATACTCGTTCAATTTCACATATATTTCAGCATAATTCATCGCATAATTCCTTGAAAAAATGTTGTAGTACACCCTGGGATTCCCATGTCCAACGTTGGTCGCGAAATGATTTACCCGATCCATGCTGTCGAGTACCGATTCAATGTACCGGGCAACCTGGTCTGTCTTATCGACGTTGGATCCTTCCGGGAGTGATGCCCTGACCATGAATTCGGGGGTTTCAGCGGGAGGAAAGAAGCTTACCCCAATCCTTAAAAACAGGGCAAGTGATCCGGCCAGAACCAGGAAGGAGAGGGAAAGGATAATCCCTCTCCGGCGCAATGCAAATTGCAGGCTTTTCCTGTAAGGTCCCGTTATAAACCACGTCAAACCCTTCTGGAAAATGCTGATTTTATGTTCATTGCGCCTGGTTTTTTTAAAGGCCCAGCTTGCGATCAATGGATTAAGGGTTAATGCCAGGAAGAGGGAAACGGAAAGGACGGCAATTAATGTAACCGGCAGGCTCTTGATAAAATCGCCTGCTTTGTCCGGCATCATGATGATGGGAACAAATGCCAGGAGGGTTGTCAACGTCGCACTGAAGATGGGCCAGCCAATTTGTGCAGCTCCTTTTTCCGCTGCTTCCCTGACGGAATGCCCGAGTCGTATAAAGCGGCTAATGTTTTCAATCACTACAATGGAGTTATCCACCAGAAGACCCAGAGCAACAACCAGTGCCGCTATCGTAATCTGCTGTAAACCAAATCCAGCCATATCCACGAATGACAGCCCGATAATGATGGAGAGGGGAATAGCCAGGATGACAATGATTGCCGAACGAAATCCAAGGGAGACCAGGATGATCACACCCACCAGAAAGATCCCCTGCAGAAGGTTCTTCATGAATCCATTGATCCGGGTTTTGATCACCTCCGACTGGTCAAAGACATAATCAATGTGCATCTCTTCCGGCAATGATTGCCGGTATCGTTCTACCTCGGGTTTTATCTCATCAACCAGGTCAATGACATTCAAATCTTCTTTCTGGTGAACCGTTAAGAAGATGCACCGTTCACGATTAAAGCGGGCATAATAGTTAATATCCTTGTAATCGTAATCGATGCTTGCTATTTGTTTCAGGAGGATCAGTTTCCCCATATAGGATTGAACGACGGTATTTCCGATTTCATCCAGGTTTTTATAGGATCCGCTCGTTTTGATGCCAAACGATTTTCCTTCCACTTTGATCGCTCCCCCTGGAATGTTGGCATTATTACTCTGTATCGCCTGTTCTACCTGGTTTATCGAGATGTTCATTTCTGCCATCTTTTCCATATCCAGCGATATTCGTATCTCCTGTTCGGGAACGGCGACAATTTCCACTTTTTTTACTCCACCGATCTTCTCCAGCTCTCTTTTAAGCCGTTTTGCCTGATCCTCCATCTCTTTGTAGGGAAGCGATTGGGAAATGAATGCAAGCTGGAGCATTGCAATATCACCGCTGGTCCATTGCATGACATCAAAATAGACAATACCATCCGGCAGGCTGTTTCTTACCCCATTCACCTGTTGCACCACCTCGTCGAACTTCTCTTCTGCATCGGTATCGTAGTTGAATTCAACGCTTATCACTGCAATTCCATCTTTCAATTCCGTCTGGATCATCTTGATGTCATCGAGCTCATTCAGCGCCTCTTCAATAGGAAAAGCGACAAGCTGTTCAAGATCCTGCGGGTTGGCTCCGGGAAAAATGATATAGATTGTGCCTCCCGGAACATAGATTGTTGGATTCTCCGTCTGGGGCATCGTCAAAAACGAGCGGATACCCATGAACATGAGAATGATGGAGACCAGTAGTGTGAATTGATAATTTCGTATGGCAAAGCCGGGTAGTTTCATATCTGCATGTTTCTTGTGGCGTACTTATTTTATCCGGATATCGGAGTCGGGACCGACAAAAGCAGCACCCTCGCTAATCACCGTTGCACCCGAATCGAGGCCCTGCAGGATCAGTATTTTTTCTCCCCTGATCCCGGCAATCTCGATCCGTTTCCGCACTGCTTTTTTGTTTTCAACAACATAGACATAACCACTCATCTCATTGGCTTCCAGCAAGGCATCAACCGGGATCGTCAAGATCCGGTATCGCTGTGATGGGATGATATCCGCCCTGCCAATAAATCCCGATACAAGCTTTTCAACCGGTTTCTGCAGGGTAAGTTCCACCTCATAGGTCCCGGTATAGGGATCAGAGAAGCTTCCCACCTCAGAAACCCATGCAGGAAAGGGGGTGCCGGGATAAGCATCGAAGGAGATCAAAGCTGAGTCCAGCAGGTTTACCTGAACGATCTCCTTATCGGTCAGGTTCACTTTCAGCACCCAATCGTTTTCTGATGCAGCAAACAAGAAGACGGGGTATCCGGCAGCAATTATCTCATCCTCCTCTGCAATCCGTTTCAGCACCTGACCCGTTGATGGGGCAGTAATGGTGGAATATTGCAGGTTAAACCGGGCAATTCTTGCCTGGTTTGCAGCCAGGTTACAGGCGGTCTGGGCATTATCATACTGTTCACGCGTAGCCACACTATCACGGTAGAGGTTACGGATCCGTTCCAGGTCTCTTTCTGTTTTTTCCAGTGCAAGGTTAGCCTGATTTGCCGTTGCCTGGATCTCTGACAGGTTCAGCTGGGCCATTTTTGCTCCCTTTGTCACCGCTTCACCCTCTTCGACATAGATCTCAGAAAGGATTCCCCCGGTTTTGAAACTGAGCTTAACTTCCGACCGGGCAGACAATTTTCCAACACAATGGATCGGAAAGGCGATATCGTTGACTTCAACCTGGCTTACACCCACCATAGTGGGTTCTCTGTTTCCTGCTGACCGGTCTCCGTTTTCACCACATCCCGGCAGGAAAATGATCCCGGTAAGAAGCAGGAATTGACACAATCCTTTTTTATCCATATTTTTGTTTTATAATGATTTAGATACCTTTATCTACACAATTGCTTCATTTGAAGATGACCGTTCTCTAATTCAATACCGAGAAGTCAAAGGAAGCCGTTGTTCGTTCATATTCTGCCAGTTTTACCTGGAGGTCAAACCGGGTAATGATCCGGTTTGTTTCCGCTTTGGTCATGGCTGTCCTGGCATCCATATATTCGATCAGGGAAGCCATGCCCTCCCCGTATTTCCGGTCTACCAGCCTGAATGCTTTCTGTGCATGAATGCATTCCGTTTCAGCGGACCGGACGGATTGAACGGCAGCTTTCAGGTCGTAATAGGCTTGCGTCACTTCCAATCTGATCTGTTGTTCTACTTCCTCTTTTTGTTGTTTTAACAGCTCTGTCTCAACCACAGCCTGTTTAATCCGCGCCCGATTTTGAAAACCCGAGAAGATATCCCACCTCAGGACAAATGAAGCGATCACAAAATCATCTTCTGCCGTAAACCGGTACTTTTCCCCTTGAAATCCATAATCCACAGCAGCCAGGAGCATGGGATGGTTTTGGGATCGAATGATTTTCAGATTGTATGCCGAAGCATCCAGGTAGTGATCCAACAGGTCCAGTTCTTCTCTCCAGTGGATTGCATGATCTTTCGCATGCTCCAGGTCGGATACAATCACTGTATCCTGCGCTTCCTGAGGATCGTAAAGGGGTGTTTCAAGGGGCCTGTTCAGTAAGAAATTCAAATAAGACCGGGCTACCTTTCTGTTTTTTTCAACCTCCGCAATGAACTGGTCTATGTTGCTTATTTCTGCCTGTGACCTGTACACAACATCTGATGTAACTTTTTGATTCTCAAATAATTTATTACTCACACGCAGGTTCTCCTCCAGGAGTTCACGGGTCTCATGTACCAGCTCCTCCATCCTGAGGGTCTGCAAATAATTAAAATAGGCCTTTTTGATCTCTGCCACCAGGTACCGTTTATACCGGTCAACATCAACCCGACTGACTTGCAGCAATTCACTCCTTATCTTATAGTTATAATGAAGGCCAGTATTAAAAATGGGTTGTACCAGTTGTACCTTTGTTTCGTGCTCCCTGGAGCGAAGAAATGTAAACTCCTGGTTTTCAATCTGGGGGAAAAGGTTAGACATGGTCAGGGCATTCAGTGTCGAATAGACCGGATTCATAAGATCTCCAACCGGGAACTCGATCACCCTGCCTCCGTCTGCAATGGAGTATCGTGCGTTGAGAGAGATCCCCGGGTAAAACATCCGGCGGGCCTCTTTAACCGCTAACATGCTCTTTTCAAAAGAAGCCTGCTTCTGCTTCAGTGCAAGGTTGTTTTCAAGACCTGTCTTAAGGTAGTAGTTCAAGGTATCGAACTGTGCAAAAAGCGGTAATGAGACCAGTATCCCTAAACAACAGATGAGTGTTCGTTTTTTCATGATCCTGCGGTTTTATCCTTTACTCCATTCAACACCAGCTCATAATGACACTGCATCACTTCCTGGCCAGAGAGTTGAAACAATTCGAACACCTCCCTTTTGTTCCTGATCACCTGAAGAACGCCCAGGGTTTGCGCCCAGAGGGTATTCGCCATGGCCGGTACCGAAAAGTCATTGCGGACTGAACCATCAATGATGCCCGATTCAATGACCTCATAAAGGATCTTGATCGGGGAAATCTGAAAACTGCTATCCAGCTCTTCCTGCTCAAAATGGAGCAGCTCAAGATCTTTGCCCTCAAAGAACATCATGGAGTTGAAATACATTGGCTCTTCGGAAGAAAAACGGTAAAAAACCTCTCCCATCTTCCTCAGATTATCAAGAGCGTTAGCATCAGCAGAAATGGATTTTAAAATTGCCTCCGATAAGATCGCCATCCCCTTTTTCATGATTTCCCAGTGAAGCTCAATCTTGCTGTTGAAGTAAAGATAGAGTGTGCCTTTGCTCAATTCTGCCTGAGCAGCCACATCATCCATGGTGGACTCGTCAAATCCCCTGGAGAAAAATACCTGTTCAGCAGCAGCGATTATCGCCTGTCGCCGCTGTTCTTTTTCCCGTTCTTTTCTTTCTGCAATTCCCATAATATGAGTTTTTAGTAAATGACTATCAGTCATATTTTATACAAATATATAAAAAATGAATAAAAGTCATATACAGATGAAAAAAACAACGGGTTGGTCTGTTGATGAAAAAATCCGGTATTTCCCGGACTCCTCTGTATCAACCAGACTAAGGATGGATTATCCGGAAAGTGCAAAAAGGAGGGGTTAAACCAGGGAAGAGGCAGGGGATCTGTCAGAATGATCCCTTCTTCACGATTCAGCTGGAAACCATGGCGTCTCCATTCACATTGTTATTTTGCCTGACCGGTGGATAGGTTAGTTCACCTTCTGTTTTAGCAACCAGTGTGGAAACGGTGGAATCGCCGGTGATATTTACGACAGTACGAAGCATATCGAGCGGTCGATCAATTCCCAGTATCAATGCAAGACCGGCGGCAGGCAGGCCGACTGCGGACAAAACAGCAACCAGCATAACAATACTTCCACTTGGAATTCCCGGGGCACCAATGGAAGCAAGTGTAGCCATAAGAACAATGGTAAGCTGGTCGCCCACATCAAGTGGTATACCAAAAACCTGTGCGATAAAAACAGCTGCAATGGCTTGATAACAGCTTGTTCCATCCATGTTGATGGTTACTCCGATGGGCAGGACAAACCCGGAGATCTTCTGTGATACTCCCAGTTCGTTTTCAACCTGTTCTTTGGTAACCGGCAGGGTGGCTGCGCTTGAACTGGTTGAGAAAGCAACCAATTGCGCCGGAAGGATCCCGCGGAGGAACTCAAAATACCTGATTTTGGTAAAGAGTGATATGATGGTCGGGTAGAAGAAGAGAATCATAAAAAATAACCCGATCACCACGGTAATGGAATAGAGCCCGAGGGCAAGAAAGAGGTCAATATCACCTGAAAAATCCACAACCAGTGCGGCCATCAGGGCAAGAACACCATAGGGGGCAACGATCATGATGATATCGACAATTTTCATGATCACATCATTAAGTCCGCTAAAAAATCCTTTCACTACTTCAACTTTCTTAAAGGGAACTAGAACAAGACCCACTCCGAAAATGATCGCAAAGAATATTACCTGCAACATCCTGCCGTTGTCAGAAGCAGCGCTGATGATGTTATCCGGAACTATATCAACCACGTACTGTAATGGTGATTCTCCCTTTCGCTCCTCAGCCAATAATTCTTTCTCATTCACATCATTCTGAAACTGTTCATTAAAGGCTATTCTTTTCTCTTCGCTGAAGGTATTGCCCGGTTTAATCAGGTTGACCAGCGATAACCCGACAAAGACTGCAAAAACAGTAGTTATAACATAAATTGTAAGGGTTTTCAGTCCGATTCTGGATAATTTCGAAATATCGGAGAGGCTCGATATTCCATTGACCAGGGAGACAAAAATCAGTGGTACTGCGATCAATTTCAACAGGTTAATAAAAATTGTTCCCCAGGGTTTAATCCAATTGATGGTGAATTTCTCCAACCCAATGGTTACAGCAAGCATACCCCATATAATTCCGATTACCATTCCGATCAATATTTTCCAGATAAGGGGTAGTTTCTTCCACATGGTGCAATAAGAATTAAGGATTAAAAAGCCAAAAATGGTAAAAAAAAACGAAAATAATTGATATGCACCTTTCTATTTTACATGTTTTTTAACCACTCCTTGCACTCCCCTACCGGTGTATCCATGTTGTTACAAAAGCGAGGGTTCAACAAGCGTTTAAAGGAGAGAGACAGCATCTGAATAAGATTTAATAGATTGATTATCAATCTATTTTATGCTCCAGATAAAATTGTTATTTTTACTGTCATCACCGGACACCCGTAATGATTATTTCGTATGATGATTAAATTATTTCGCATCAAGCTTCACTGGCAGATATTAATTGCCCTGTTTCTGGGGATTCTTTATGGTCTTTATCTAACCGAATATGCTTCCTGGGTGGGATGGCTGGGAACACTATTCCTTCGTGCTTTACAGATGGTCATCATCCCATTGATTCTAACCTCCATTATTTCCGGCATAACCCAGATCGGATCGGGAAAGAATCTTGGAAGGCTTGGAATAAAAACCCTGTTTTATTATATTTCCACCAGTATTTTAGCCATCCTTACAGGTCTGGTCCTGGTTAATTTGATCAGTCCCGGGAGTGGAGCCGACCTTGGCTTTTCGCAACAGGTTGAAGGATTTTCCACCGAATCGAAATCGTTTGGTGAGACACTGATCGAGATTATCCCTACGAACGTATTCGAAGCGTTTTCTGAAGGCAGGATGCTTTCCGTGATCTTTTTTGCCCTCCTTTTCGGTTTTTTCATTACCCGGATCAAACAGGAAAGAGCGGCTGTTTTGGTGGATTTCTTCCAGGCCGGTTTTCAGGTGATCATGAAAATCACCCTGTTGATCATTCGTTTCACTCCTTTTGGGGTTTTTGGCATTATTACTGGGAATGTATCAAATATTCTCCTGGAACAGGGAGGCGGTATTTCAGCTCTTTTGGAGCTGGGAAGCCGTTTGGGTTTATACATGATTACCGTATTCGCAGGCCTGCTCATCCATGCATTGATTACCCTGCCATCGATACAGATATTCGTCGGTGGGATCAAACCGCTGAAGCATTTCAGGGCAGTAACCACACCTCTGTTAACTGCATTTTCAACCTCTTCTGCCCTGGCCACCCTCCCACTCACACTGGAAGCTGTCGAGCACGAAGATGGTGTTTCAAATAAAATTTCCAGTTTCACCTTGCCCCTGGGTGCAACCATTAACATGGATGGTACAGCACTCTATGAATGTGTTGCTGTTTTTTTCATAGCCCAGGCTTATGGCCTGGATCTCGGATTTGGGCAACAGGCGATTGTTGTGATAACCGCTTTGATCGCATCAATCGGGGCAGCAGCAGTCCCAATGGCCGGATTATTCATGATTTCCATCATTTTATCAGCGATTGGTTTGCCACTGGAAGGAGTGGGTTTAATCGTTGCCGTTGACCGGATACTTGACATGTTTCGAACAGCCACAAACGTATGGAGCGATACAACCGGAGCGGTAGTCATCGCACGGTCAGAAGGGGAAGCGTTGAATGTAACCTGAATGATTTCAACGGTTCAACAGGAGTGTAGATCTTGCTGTTTAAGGATTGCTACTCCTGATGGCTGCAATCGTCCTGTTTACAGCCCCTGCATGCATCCGGATTGTGTGCATGCTGGTGTTTCAGTTCATCCTCACTGGCTTCCCGAATTTCAACCACTTCTCCCGAAAAGAACAGGTTGGCACCTGCCAGGGGGTGGTTAAAATCCATTTTAACCGACTCTTCTGCAACTTCCTGCACGATGCCGGTAAAATGGTTTCCATTTTTATCACGCATCGGTATTTGATTTCCTGTCGCGAGCAATTCCTCATCCAGTGTACCATCTTTAACAAAGATCGATTTAGGGATATCTACAATGGCACTTTCATCTATTTCTCCATATGCCTCTCTGGAGTCCAGCACAAACTGGAATGTATCACCCGGTTTCAATCCATTCAGGTTTTCTTCGAATTTTGCCAGCAAATTACCGGCACCAAAGAGAAAGGTCAGTGGCTTGTCTGCTCCCACTGTTTCCAGAACGGCCCCCTGGTTGTTATTTTCCCTCAATTCATACGAGACGGATACCACTTTGTCTTTTGTAACCAACATAATATCAAATGATTATAGATTATTATAAAAGGATTACCTGTACTGCAGGTATTACCATTGTTTCTTTGTACAAATAAAACGGATATTTTCCACTTTTCATAACCGACCTGGATTTTCCTTCGAAAAACCGGATAAAATTTCTTTCAAAGTGACACTATATTAACCAGTAATGGGAGTAAAAAACCCCTGATTTATTTTTAAATGCTTAATAATTTGTTGATATTTGTATAAGAAGAATCAAAATATCCATAAATTTTCATGAAATGAAAGGTATCGTCAAGTGGTTTGATTCCTCCAAGGGATATGGTTTCATTCAAACGGAAGACGGAAATGATGTATTCGTTCATTATTCCGGAATCAAAACCGAAGGTTTCAAAAGATTACTTAAAGGTCAGGAAGTAACATTTGAAATAGTTGAAACTGACCGGGGTCCGCAAGCATCTGAGGTTACTATTGTTGAAAAGTAAAGGGGTAAAATTTAACCGAATTGATGAAAAGCCCATTCGGGCTTTTTTTTTTCACGGAGTTTAGGATTTCAGGGAAGCGGGGGCATTAAAAGGTGAATCCGAATCGAAAAACAGGACTGGTATAGAATGAATCGGATGATTCATTCAAGTTCCACAAGACCATGAGATTAAGGGCCGCTCTGCGTCCAGCCGGGAATCTCAAGCCGCCTCCAACAAAAAACGAATGGAGTGTATAGCGTCCACTGGTCTGTTCAAAGGGATTAAAATCTTCATACTCAAGACTTAAAGCTTCGTATTCTGTGTGTGCAAAAATACCGGCGTGCAACCCGATCGGTATAAAATCATGGATATCCCCAACAATATGAAACTGCAGGTAGCTTCTCCCACCGTAAATGTGGCCTTCGAGGGTGTAATTACCTGCGGAGGTGGTATACACCCTGGAGTCCCTGTAATACCTGTATTTTGGCCCGATTGCCAGTGAGAGGTTACGGGTAAGCCTGTAACCGACGATGGGAGAAATCTCGATATCCGTAATGGTTCCGAACATCAGGCCAAAACTTCCACCGTAAAAGAACCGCTCCTGCCAGCTGAACTGCTGGAATTCCTCTTTTTCATACTGTGCCATGGCAAATGACACAATGAAAAGAAAAAGAACACTGCACGCGGTTATTCTCTTTCTCATGATCAATAAATAAATGAAATCAAACCGTGTAATTCCATCTTCCCTCCCGATATCTGATAAAGATTTGTATCTTTAGCATCCGGGCGGGAAGTTAGATATTTTTTTCCAAATCTATCCCTTCAAAAATTGCACCATTATGAATGTCATCGTTACGGGAGCCAGCAGAGGAATTGGCAGAGAAACGGCAAGGTTATTTGCATTGGAAAAGAACGCTCATATCCTGGCAATCTCCCGAAACAGGGAGCGGCTGGGCGAATTGAAAGAGGAGTGCGCGGCAACGAATCCATCGGCAGGCCTTTTCCCTGCAGCCTATGATCTTACCCGGTTACCCTCTGATGCTGACTTTGTCAGAAGCACTATCCTGCCACAATTTGATCACGTTGATATCCTGATCAACAATGCAGGGTACCTGAAAAAATCCCCTTTTAAAGAGACCCTACCAAAGGATGCGGAACAAATGCTTTCGGTCAATTTTGCTGCGGCTGCAGAACTCATCAGAAAGCTGATTCCCTATATGGGAAAAAAAGGACCCAGTCATGTGGTCAATATAAGTAGCATGGGTGGAGTACAGGGCAGTGTTAAATTCAGCGGAATGGCGTATTACAGCGCCTGTAAATCAGCCCTTGCCACCCTGACCGAGTGCCTGGCTGAAGAGTTCAAGGAAACGCCCGTTTTTTTCAACTGTCTCGCTTTTGGGGCGGTGCAAACAGAGATGTTATCCGAAGCATTTCCCGGGTATAAAGCGCCCCTGACAGTAAAGGAAGCAGCTCATTTTGTTGTTGATTTTGCCATTGAGGGTCACAAATTCTTCAACGGTAAGATCCTGCCGGTTTCGGTAACTACACCGTAGAAAGAGTACAGAGTTGGGTGTACAGCGTACAGAGTTTCTTCTTTTAAATTCGAAATTTATTTATAGACTTTACACGTCAGATCTCCTCTCATAACGTGCAATGCATTCAAAGCCAATGTTTTCATTTCATCTTCACCCGGATAAACGACAACTTTTGCTACATGAGCAACCATGGTTTTGATATAGTCCACGATCCATGTATTGTGTGCCACTCCGCCGGTCAGGATAATGGCATCCACGTTTCCTTTCAATACGGCACTCATTGCCCCGATCTCTTTTCCAACCTGGTATGCCATAGCCTCCTGGATCAATTGTGCTTTCTTGTTGCCCTTTTCAGCCATGATCTCAACGGCATAGGCATCATTGGTTCCCAGGTAAGCGACATAACCGCCGTTTCCCGTGATCATCTTCTTCACGTCATCCAGTGAATATTCCCCGTTGAAGCATAATGTTGCCAGGGCTCCTACGGGCAGTGTTCCGCTGCGTTCAGGAGAGAAAGGACCCTCTCCGTCCAAACCCTGGTTGACATCGATTACCCTACCATTCCGGTGAGCTGCAACCGTTATTCCTCCCCCCATATGAGCCACAATAAGGTTCAAATCTTCATACTCTTTTTCCAGGAATTTAGCATATGCTTTTGCTACTGCTTTATGGTTCAATGCATGAAATATGGAGATCCGTTCGAATTTGGGGTGGCCGGAGACTCTTGCAATGGGCTGCAATTCATCAACCACTACAGGATCTGCAATGAATGCACGGGCTGCCGGCAAGGTTTTAGCAATCTCATCTGCAATCAATCCACCCAGGTTGCTGGCATGTTCACCCAGCACCCCCAGTTTCAGGTCTTCTTTCAATCGTTCATTGATTTCATAAACACCGGATTCAATGGGTTTTACCAGTCCTCCCCTGCCAATCACAGCAGTAATCTCATTCAGTTTGACCTCTGCTTTATGCAGTTCATCCAGAATGATATTCTTTCTGTATTCATATTGCTCGGAGATTTTCTGAAAGGCTTTCAGATCCTCAGCAGAATGGACAATGGATTTCAGGAACCTGGATTTTTCATTCCGGAAAACCCCGATCTTGGTTGAGGTTGATCCCGGATTTATTACCAGTATCCTGTGAATTTCCATATCATTCAGTTAAACAAATGATGCTTGTTGGGGTTCTATGTTTTCGTCGGGGATTATCAAGCTGTTATATCCTTCATGCCAGCAATGCTCCCAGTGCAATAGAGTAGAGTTTGGTTTTTACACTATCTCCCCTGGAGGAGAGTATAGCTGGGACTCTTGCGCCAGCGACCACGGCGGCGGTTTCTCCTCCGGATAACTTTGTATGAAATTTATAAAATACATTTCCTGATTCAATATTCGGGAAGAGAATGCAGTCTGCATCGCCGGCAACTGGAGATTGCAGGTTTTTTATTTTCGCAGATTGCTTGTCGATGATCACATCCAGTGCAAGCGGTCCATCCACCAGTGCTCCTTTGAAATGTCCCCGTTCAGCCATTTTTGACAGCAATGCTGCATCCACACAGGCGGTCATTTTAGGCAATACCTGTTCTGTTGCAGCCAGGAGTGCCACTTTGGGTTGTTCTATTCCCAGTCCGCGGGCTGTCTCGATCAGGTAGTTAATGATAGCGACTTTCTCCGTCAATTCCGGATTTGGAATAATTGCCACATCACCAACGATCAGCAGCTTGTGATAATTTTTCGATTCAATGACGGAGACATGGCTGAGGATGGCTCCCGGTTCCATCAGTCCACCCTCTTTATCCAACAGTGCCCTCATGTACTTATCCGTACTGACCAGCCCTTTCATGATCAGATCCCCTTCTCCTTTATTAATGAGGGAAACCGCTGTTTTTGCGGCAGTCACTTCGTCCGGCTCATGCACAATTTGAAAATCAGCCGGATCAACCTGAAGGCTCTCACAGGCTCCTTTTATCATTTCAGCATCACCGACCAGAATACCCCTGATCAAATGGAGTTTTACGGCTTCATGTACCGCTTCGATGGTATGGGTATCGTTTGCAAAGGCTACAACAACACGTTTTAAATCCTGGTTCTTCAGGAAGTCAAACATCTGGTTCAGTTTACGTATCATCCTGGATCAATTGATGTGTAACGAATCATTCCGGGGTTTAGTTCTTGTCGAGGTTTTTCACGATTTCGAGGGTATCCTGTGCGATAACCAGTTCCTCATTGGTTGGGACCACCATGACGGTAACCCGGGATTTCTGAGAGCTGATCACCTCTTCTTTTCCTTTAATCTCTTTATTTTTCTTTTCATCGAGCATCAGGCCCAGGTAATTCATATCCTTGCAGATCTCGCTTCTTGTCTGGTTTGCGTTCTCACCTATCCCACCGGTAAAGATCAGGATATCGAGGCCTCCCATAGCAGCAGAGTAAGCACCGATGTATTTCTTAACCCGGTAGTTATACATATCCAGGCCGAGTGTTGCCCGTTTATTTCCTTCGTTTGAAGCCGATTCAATCTCGCGCATATCGGAGGAAACTCCGGTAACACCCAGCATGCCACTGTGCTTGTTGATCAGTGTATTGGCGGTTGAAATGCCGATTTCCTCTTTTCTCATGATATAGGTCAACACCCCGAGATCCAGGTCGCCTGACCTGGTTCCCATGATCAACCCTTCAACGGGTGTTAATCCCATGGATGTATCCATCGATTTTCCATCCTTAATGGCTGCCATCGATGCACCATTTCCCAGGTGGCAGGTGATGATCTTTTTATCTGACATATTGACTTTCAGGAGTTCACAGGCTCTCTGAGACACATACCTGTGGCTGGTTCCGTGAAATCCATACCTCCGGATACCGTATTTGATATATAGCGGGAAGGGTATGGCATACATGAATATATGCGGTGGCATCCCCTGGTGGAAGGCAGTATCAAACACCCCGACCTGGGGTACGCTGGGCAGGTACTCTTTCATGGCATAGATCCCTTTGAGGTTCGGGGGATTATGGAGCGGTGCCAGGTCAATGCACTCTTCCACTTTACTGATTACCTCATCGGTAATCAGAACACTGGAATTGAATTTTTCACCACCATGAACCACCCGGTGACCGACAGCATCAATCTCCTCAAATCCCTTAATTGAACCCCGCTTTTTGCTTATCAAAAGGCCGAGGATGTATTCAATTCCCTGTTGATGATCTATAATCTCACCTTCGAGGGTTACCTGATCTCCATCGTTCCTTTCATGTTTAATAAAGGATCCATGCAATCCAACTTTTTCCACCACTCCTTTGGCAAGCACTTCCTGTTTAGTCATGTCGAACAACTGGTATTTGATCGAGGAGCTGCCACAGTTTAGAACAATTATTTTCATATCCTTCAATTTCTCAATAAACGATTTATCCTTGGATCTCGGGGCAGGCGATCGTTTCGCCGATCACTTTTCCATCCTTATATTTATAAAAACCCATACCCGATTTTCTCCCGATATGGCCGGCACGGTAAAGTCTTTTTAAAATCGGATTGGGTTTGAATTTAAACTCGCCGAACTCACTGTAGAGGTTATCCATCCATTTTATCACTTTATCCAGGCCGATTCGATCCGCCATTTCCAGGGGGCCAAACTGTAATCCAAAGCCTTGCTTCATGGTTTCGTCGATGCACATTGTAGATGCTACTCCTTCCATGAGGGTTTCACACGCTTCATTGATCAGGGATACAATGAGACGCGTACTGATATTTCCTGGAGATTCAACCAGTTCGATAACCTTCTTATCGATCATCTTGGCAAACCGGATGACAAACTGAAAGGCTTCATTACTGGTTTTTAATCCCCTCACAACTTCCACCAGTTTCACGGTAGCTGCTGGTGAAAGGAAGTGTAATCCCACGGCCCGGTCCGGGTATTCAAGAGCAGAGGCAAGGTCAGTTATGTTGAGGGTAGATGTATTGGAAGTAATGACCGTATCCCTTGAAACCACTGCTTCCACTCGTTTGAACACATCTTTTCTGAGCTCAATACTAGTACCGGGTTTTTTTGAGTTGATGGTTTCAATCACCAGGTTGCAATCTTTTATGTCATTATAATCCGTTGATCCTTTGATCCTTGAGAGGATGGCTCTTTTGTCACTTCTTGTCAATCCCCATTTACCGATCACTTCATCGAGATCCCGGCTGATCTCCACGAATACCTCTTCCACCCGTTCCGGTGTCATGTCAATAAACTGGACCTCAATTCCATGTTGACTGATGACCCTGGCGATTTCCTGTCCCATTGAACCGCAGCCAACCAAACCGATCTTTTTCAGTGTTCCTTTCTTCGGTTCTTTTTTGCTTAAAGCATAATCTTCTAGACTCTCTGCCATTTTTTCTGTTTATTTACGTGTTTTTCAGAGTATTACATCCCTCCTGCCTGGTTAGCTGTGATGGCAACAAGGTTCACAATATCACTTACCGAGCAACCCCTGGAGAGGTCATTTATAGGAGCTGCCATTCCCTGGAGGATAGGGCCAATGGCTTCTGCATGTGCCAATCTCTGGACCAGCTTATAGGCGATGTTTCCGGCATCCAGGGAAGGAAAGATCAGTACGTTGGCATTCCCTGCTATTTTGCTTCCAGGGGCTTTCTTTTCACCGATTGCCTTTATGATCGCGGCATCAGCCTGCAACTCTCCATCAATCTGCAGGTCCGGATCCATTTCGCGGGCTATCCGGGTGGCATTGGTTACTTTGTCAACCAGATCGTGTGATGCGCTCCCCATGGTGCTGAAACTGAGCATGGCCAATCTTGGCTCAAACCCGGCAATTGCCCGGGTAGTTTTTGCCGTTGCGACAGCGATTTCAGCCAGCTCATTTTCGTTGGGATCAGGATGTACTGCGCAATCAGCAAATATCAGCATGCCGTTTTCACCAAACTCCTTGTCTTTAAGGATCATGATAAAGGCTCCTGAAACAACCGAAATGCCCGGCATGGTTTTTACATATTGAAAAGCGGGACGTAATACATCTCCGGTAGCGTTTGCTGCACCGGCCACCTCTCCATCGGCATCTCCATTCTTAATCATCAAGGTACCAAGATAGAGTGGATCTTCAATCAACTGAAGGGCTGCATCCTTATTCATTCCCTTGTGCTTTCTCAACTCAACCATGAGGTCAGCATACTTCTCTTTATTGGCATGATTCAGGGGATTAATAATCGTTGCACCGGACAGGGAACGCAATCCAAGTGCGGATGCATCAGAAAGAATCTTTTCCGGGTCACCCAGCAGGTAAATCCGGGCAATTTTCTCCCGAACCAGGATATCGGCCGCTTTCAACATCCTCTCATCAAAAGCCTCCGGCAAAACAATGCGTCTATTTAACTTCCGGGCATTTTCTTTGATTTGATCAAGTAATTCCATTGGTAATCAATAATTTATAATGATTTGCTAATTTTTTCCAAAAGTACTTAAAAATGCTCGTTTTTTCATTAGTTTATACTTATTATTGTCATTGAATGAATGTGTTTAACAACAAGTTTCCTTACAATGATTGACTTTCCGGCTCATTCCCAGAGCATGAATGGTTAATTCCAATGTTCAGGGTTTTGGCAATTCGGCAATTTATTGCAAATTTTGCATCCGGTAAACGAGATGATCGATCATGATACCATATTCCGTGAGATTGATCTGCTTACAACTGAGCTGACCGGGGATCTCTTCCATGATGAGACCACACGGCTGATCTATGCAACGGATGCTTCGGCATACAGGGAAAAACCCATTGCTGTGGCCAGGCCTGCCCATGCAGAAGACATCCGGCGTCTCATCGCTTTTGCACGAAAGCATAATTTAGCAATTATTCCCAGGACTGCTGGGACCTCACTTGCCGGACAGGTGGTAGGTAATGGGATCATTCTGGATGTTTCCAAATACATGAACAGGATCCTGGAGTTGAATCAGGAAGAATCTTGGGTAAGGGTGGAACCGGGAGTGGTGCCTGATGAGTTGAATGACTTCCTGAAACCATTCGGGTTGTTTTTCGGTCCGGAGACTGCAACATCAAACCGCTGTATGCTTGGAGGGATGGTTGGCAACAATTCATGTGGAGCCCATTCTCTCATATACGGAAGTACCCGTGACCATACGCTGGAGATAAAGGCCATTCTCAGTGACGGCTCAGAGGCCCTTTTTACTTCCCTCTCCGGAGAAGAGTTTGACACAAAATGTCAGGGGCAGGGCCTGGAAAACCAGATTTACCGGAAAACCAGAGAGATATTGAGTGATCCCATCAACCAGGAAGAGATCCGGAAGGAGTATCCCGACAAATCCATCCACAGAAGAAATACAGGTTATGCTATTGACATATTGCTGGAAACAGAACCCTTTACCGATACCGGTGAACCGTTCAATATGTGCAAACTCCTGGCAGGTTCTGAAGGGACACTGGCTTTTACAACCGAAATAAAACTCAATCTTGTTCCACTTCCACCCGTTGAAACCGGATTGGTATGTATCCATCTCAACAAGCTCGAAGAGGCATTCGAAGCCAACCTAATTGCTCTGGACCACCATCCGGGTGCTGTAGAAATGCTTGATAAAACCATCCTTGATCTGACAAAGGATAACATTCAGCAGAAAAAGAACCGTTTCTTCCTGAAAGGGGATCCTGCAGCCATTCTCTTTGTTGAATTTCAACGGGATAGCCGCGAAGAGATACTGGAGATTTCAGCAGCACTGGAACAGGATATGAGAAAGGCGGGATATGGCAACCACTTCCCCATTGTTTTTAGTGATGACATCTCCCGGATCTGGGACCTCCGAAAAGCCGGGCTGGGTGTTTTATCCAACATGAAAGGCGATGCAAAACCGGTCCCCCTTTGCGAGGATACTGCTGTTGGAGTAAACGAGCTTCCTTCTTACATGAAGGATTTCAGGGATATCATGTCGAAGCATGGGAAAGAGTGCGTTTATTATGCCCATATCGGATCCGGTGAATTGCATATCCGTCCCATCCTCAACCTTAAAGATCCAGAAGACATCGAGTTGTTTCATACCATTGGGTGGGAAATGGCACACCTGGTTAAGAAATACCGGGGTTCACTCAGTGGTGAACATGGCGACGGCCGGCTGAGGGGAGAATTCATTCCCATTATAGTTGGTGAGCGGAACTACAATCTCCTGAAGGAGATTAAAAAAACATGGGATCCGTTTTCCATTTTTAATCCCGGAAAAATTACCGATACACCAAAAATGAACACGTTTCTCAGGTATGAACCGGGACAGAAAACCAGAGCGATAGAGACCATTTTTGATTTTTCTGAGTCGGGTGGATTGCTCCAGGCAGTGGAACGATGCAACGGATCGGGAGATTGCCGAAAAAGTGAACGCATCGGAGGGACCATGTGCCCAAGTTACATGGCATCCCGGGATGAAAACAAATCAACCCGGGCAAGGGCTAATCTCCTGCGGGAGATGCTTACTCATGCCCCCAATCCGTTTGATTCGAAAACACTTTACGAGATCCTTGATCTTTGCCTGTCATGCAAAGGATGCAAATCGGAATGCCCATCCAATGTCGATATTGCCAAGGTGAAAGCGGAATTTCTCCAAAAATACTACGATTTGAATGGAATCCCACTCCGGACAAGAGTCATTGCATACATTCATCGAATCAACCGCCTGGGGGCTGTTTTCCCTTCCCTGTTTAACTTTTTGGTTCAAACCGGATTATTCTCAACCCCGGTGAAAAAAGTTCTTGGATTCGCCCAAAAACGGCAAATTCCGACACTTTATAAAACAACATTGAAGCGATGGGCAAAAAAACAGTTAAAATCGCTAAATCCGGATCACGCTGCGAAAGGGACCGTCCACTTCTTCATCGATGAATTTACCAATTACAATGACACGGCAATCGGGATAAAAGCGATCAAACTCCTGACCCGCCTGGGATACAGCGTAAATTGCCCTGACAGCAAGGTCAGTGGCAGGACATTCATCTCAAAAGGGTTGCTCCGCACTGCAAGAAATAATGCACGGAAGAATGTTGAATTGCTAAAGGATCTGGTTCATGATAACGCCCCGCTCATCGGCATTGAGCCTTCTGCAATACTCAGTTTCAGAGACGAATACCCGGAGCTGGTTGGCAATGACCTCAAACCCGCAGCCTGCCGGATTGCCGAGCATTCCTTTCTGCTGGAAGAATTTCTTTCTCTTGAGCTGGACAAGGGTAACATTACAAAGGAACAGTTCACTACTGACACAAAACGGATCCTTTACCACGGACACTGTCAGCAGAAAGCGATCGCATCAACCGGTCCGACTCTCAGGATGTTATCCTTGCCCGAAAACTACTCGATTACGGAAGTGCCTTCAGGATGCTGCGGGATGGCAGGATCTTTCGGGTTTGAAAAGGAACATTATGATCTCTCCATGAAGGTAGGTGAATTGGTTCTTTTCCCTGAAATACGAAAAAAGCCGGAAGGAACGCTATTGTCTGCCTCGGGAACAAGCTGCAGACAGCAGATCAGGGAGGGAACAGGAGAACATGCGCATCACCCGGTGGAGATCCTGTATGATGCACTGATTTAAAAACGTCTTTCGTCCTACGGTTACGATGCCCGTATCGGTTAACGGTTAGCGTTTATCGTCCTCCGTCCTGCGCTTGGATGCGGGAAGCAGGCAGCCAGGTACCGGAGAAGTTGGATTCAACCCGGTTTACTGGGTAATAATAAACTCATCCCTGTCCGGTAAAACCGGGAATTTTTCCTGGAATTCAATTAATTCTTTCATGGAGAGGGTAACGATCTCTACCTTCTCTTCATTGGGCTGAATGGTACTAATGATCTCTCCTTTCGGATTAATAGCGGCAGAATCGCCGGAATAGTCAATTCCATTTCCATCCTTTCCAATCCGGTTGACACCGATGACATATGCCTGATTCTCAATAGCTCTGGCTTTCAGCAGGGTTTTCCAGACCTCTCTTCTGGGTTCCGGCCAGTTGGCCACGTACACCAGCAGATCATAGTCGTTTCTGTTCCTGCTCCAAACCGGGAAACGTATGTCGTAACATATCAACGGTTTCACTCTCCAATCCCCGATCTTCCGGATGAGTTGCTCTTTTCCTTTCGTATAGATCCGGTGTTCATTTCCCATACGGAACAGGTGGCGTTTATCGTAGGTACTAAACTTTCCGGACGGTTGCATCCAGATAAACCGGTTAACATAACGGTTATTCTCTCTGACCATGATGCTACCTGCAACAACACAGCCCAGTTCTGCTGCCCTTGCTTTTAACCAGGAAACAGAAACACCGTTCATCTCTTCTGCCAGTTCAGCTGGATTCATCGAGAATCCTGTAGTAAACATTTCCGGCAGGAGGATTAAATCCGATTTATCTTTCAATGGTTTTAACAATCTTCCAAAGTGTTCCAGGTTCTGTTCAATCCTTTCCCAGTAGAGCGACGTTTGTACCAGTGCAACGGTTAAATCCTTCATGAATTCTCTCTTTATATTTTACATCGTTAAGGGCATAAGCCTTTTCTTACTGTTTTTGTTCTTTGTTGACAGCAAAACTCTTCCTCAACGCAGCGGTTGTTTTGGTTACTTCTTGTTCTTTTACCAGAACATAATCCGTATCATAGGTTGATATAACAAAAACAGGTACAGAGGCGTCTTTGAGGATATCCAATATGGAAGACAACACACCGCAAAGGCTGAAATCCAGTTTACCATCTACCCTCAGTGCTCTCCAATCTCTTTCACAAGAGATTTCCTGGTTCCCGATGTTCTTCTGAGGAAGCACGATGGATACCTCGTCCGATGTACGGGTAATGGAATGGAAATCACCTGCTTTTTGGGCCCACGCGGGTAAATCTGTTCCTGCTTCAAACCGGCAGATTGCGAGTGTATCGCGAAGAAGTGTTAACGAGATTTCAGGATTCATGTACAAAGTAATGTTTCCAACAGGGTCGATTCATTTGTATACGAAAGAAAAAAGGCCGTCCCCTGTAAAGAGACAGCCCGTTTTCGTTTTTATTCATTTCGTTTTATTCCGGATTCTTTTCGGAATAATATTGATCCAGAATCTGGCTCATGAGTGGTCTGTAATAATCCCAGTAGAACCTGGTTCTTGATCCGGGCTTTTCTCTGATAAACAGCCATTTCAATTTTTCTATTCCTTTAAAATAAGCTGTTTTTATGGGCACCGGATTATCTGCAAAATCGCCAGCAAAGTAAAAATAGGGTGATTGGCCGGGCCCTTGAAGAATAGCGGGGAATGTTTCCGGAAGGAAATAGTTCTGGAGAATGGAATCTCCCACTTCATTGGTTTGTATCTTAAAATTTGCAACTACATCATTGTTTTTTGTTTCAACGATTTCAAACCAGTAGGGATAGGGAACTTTATAGGGCAGGTCGAAATTCTCTTCTCCATGACTGGTTGTATAAATAAATGGAGTTTCAAATTCCAGGTGAGTTTCATTTTCAAGAACCACAATTTGATTGTTGCTCTTGAATAAAATGATTCCTGATTTTGTAAAATTCCAATCTTTACGGTACTGTGTCCGGTATTGTCTGACAATCCATTTCGGAAAGGAAGGGTCTGTGATCGTATCCAGGGTTTCAAAATAGCATCCCGTCCATTCTGTCCAGTGAATATCCAGCAGTTCCTCGGTCCTGAGTCTGTAAAGCGGGTCGGTGGGGTATGCCAGGATATTGTATTCTGCAATGACCAGTTTATTCCGGTCATGCATCTCTTTCATAAACAGGTAATCACTGTTGCTCAATCCACCATATATCAACCTTGAACGGTTACTGGTATTCATGCCAACATACCAGTCGTTAAAATAAACCCCATAGGTATCGGCAAAATAGGCAACATCGAACGAATCTGCCATGATCAGGATCTCTCCCATCCTGATCGGATCAATATCCCATTCTTTATTGCGCAAAGGTTTTAATGGGTAGAAACCAAAATAGTCTTTCGTATAAGAATACTTTCTCTTATTCAGTTTTACATACTTATTGTGTGTAAGTATCCAGCTTAGAGACCGGTGTTTATCCCGTTCCAAAGTTGGTACTGTTTTGTCAAGGATCATTACCTCCAGCGGTCTCTTTGGTTGAAAGCTCCATTTAAAGAAACTGATAACAGGGACGATTAGCAGGATAATCAGAATGACAATGGTTACTATAAGCGTCTTTTTCATTATACGAAAACGTTTGTTTGTTTTTAATGAAACCGAAAATATCGGTACAAAAAAAATCCGATGGATCAATCAAAAGAACGTTATGACAGGGGCAAATTTATTGACATAAATGTATTAAAATAATTTAAGAAAAAAAAAATTCATATAAAATTGCCGTGCCGGTTCACCACATTTATTCTTTTACTACCTGAAGATGACCTTACAATGCACCGGTTGGGTTCTTATACTGGATTTTACCTAAAGGGTTTCATTACACGGTAAAGAATTTTTTGTATAAACGTGATTACCGGGCATTATAGTATTTCATCGCTTCCGGCACCAATGCCTTCAGGTTATTGACCCGGGTTTCATCGCTGGGGTGTGTACTGAGAAATTCGGGTAGTTTTTCTCCGCCCATTGCAGCCATCCGGCCCCAGAATTCAACGGTTTCATTCGGGTCATACCCTGCCATTGCCATAAAAATCAGTCCCAGTCTATCTGCTTCGTTTTCATGAGCCCGTGAATAGGGTAAAGCAATTCCAACATTTGTTCCCAATCCATATGCCGCCAGATAGAGGTTCTTTGTCTTTTCCGGCTCATCCTTCAGTGCAACATCCAGCGCCACGCCACCCAGTTGAATTAGCAGGGCCTGGCTCATTCGCTCATTACCGTGCCTTGCAACCGCATGTCCTATCTCGTGTCCAACAACAACCGCAAGTCCTGATTTTGAGACAGTTAGTGGCAGGATGCCGGTATATACAACCACCTTTCCACCGGGCATGCACCATGCATTGGGGATATCATCCTGAACGAGGTTGAATTCCCAGTCAAATCCTTCAACCCGGTCTGCCATTTTGTTATTCCGCATGAACTCCTCAACTGCTGAAGAGATATCCCTCCCTACGGTTCTTACCATATCCGTCTGGACCGCGTTGGTCGAAAGCGAATGGGTACTCAGGAATTCCTGATAGCTTATAAGGCTCATGGCGACCATTTCTGATTCGGGCAGCAGATTCACCTGTCTCCGTCCTGTTATGGGAACGGTACTGCACCCAATGCCCCATCCAATCAGCATCACCAGAAGGATACTGATAAATATCCTTGTCATTTTTGTTTTCATTTCCAGGTACGTTTTAGAACTCATTTATTTAGTTAACAAAATTGGAAAAATTAGTTGGGATAATTTTGATTTTTGGTTTAAATCTTCAGTGCATATGGTATAAAAACAGATCATTCCATCATTTTGATAGCGTTCCTTACATTATCAACCGGCATTTTACACACCTGTTCCCTGCAAACATAGATCATGGTCTTTCCCTTTTGCAGCCTGTTCCTAAGCAACGGGATATGAGATTCCGTTTTACCTCCTGCAAGAATGATATTGGGCAGGTAATGCTCATCCAGTTGCTGGCGGAACGGTATGGATTCAGGGCCTGTAATTGCCACCTCAAAGGTGTTGTAAATGAATCTGGTCAATAACCGTATCCAATTGGAATAAAAACCGGGATTTTTACCGATCATTGATTTTATATTGATGATCATCTGCTCGGCCATTTCCACGAATCTCTGCTTATCGTAAAGTTTTCCAAGGCAAAACAATCCATGGGCAATGGTGGAATTGGATGCAGGGATCACGTTATCATCAAGTTCCATTTTGCGGGCTATCAGGGGTGGATCAAGGTCGGAGCTGTAAAAAAACATCCCGGATCGTTCATCATAAAAATGGGCAATTGTATAATCCATCAGGTTGGATGCCAGGGTTAGCCAGTGCTCATCAAACGTGGCTTCATACAGCGCTATCCAGGCTTCAATCAGGTGGGCATAATCATCGAGGAAGCCATTAATGGAGGATTTTCCGTCTTTATGATTTCTGTCCAGGCGAAAATCTTCCGAGAACTGGTTTCTTTTAATAAAAAGGGCGTTTCGTTCTGCCAATTTAAGAAAACGTGACTCACCGAATACCCGGTAGGCATCCAGGAATCCTTTTTGCATCAAGGCATTCCAGGAAGTAAGGATCTTGTCATCCAGTGCGGGCCTGATACGTTTGTCGCGGGCTTTCAGGAGAATCCGAAGGTTTCTTTCCAGTTTCTTCACAAACTCCGCTTCACTCACACGGCTGTTTCCCGGAAATGTTTCCGGATCGCGGGTACAGTGCAACACATTGGTCGCTTCCCAGTTGCCTTCGGGAAGAATATTGTAAAAATCTGAAAACAACGGTGCATCGTTCCCCAGCAGGGTTTTGATCTCCCGATGATCCCATACGTAATATTTTCCTTCAACACCTTCACTGTCCGCATCCAGTGAGGAATAGAATCCACCCTCCCGTGAGGTAAGTTCCCGCTCAATGAACTCAAGGGTTTTGATCACTACAGTTTTAAACTCTTCTTTCTTTGATACCTGAAATGCCTGACTGTAAACGGAAACAAGCTGGCTGTTATCATAGAGCATTTTTTCAAAATGAGGGACTTTCCAGAGGTGATCGGTCGAGTATCTGGCAAATCCTCCCCCGACATGGTCGTATATTCCTCCTGCCGCCATCTTATCCAATGTAAGGATGACCTGGTCGTATACCTCCTTATCTTTTGAATGGTAGTAATAGGAAAGCAGGGATTTCAAAGTAACCGGTAACGGAAATTTAGGAGATCCGATATTGCCTCCGTTTTCTCTATCGAAGCGGGTTTTCCACGATGAGACAAACGATTCCAGGTCCTCTTCCATCAGGGGTGAGTGTTGTTGTCTTTCCTGGATGAGCTCAGCCGCAACAATTCCCTGTTTCAGGTTCCGTGCATACTCCAAGACCTTTCCGGGTTCTTTGGTATAGAGTATCGAGAGTGCATTCAATGTTTCCAGCCATTTATCCGGGGTGAAATAGGTTCCACCATAAACCGGGCTGCCATCGGGTAATGCAATGCAATTCAATGGCCACCCGCCACTTCCGGTCATGAGCTGAACTGCTGTCATATAGATCCGGTCAATATCCGGTCTCTCTTCACGATCCACTTTAATGGAGATGAAATGGTCATTCATTGCCCTTGCGATCATCTCATTTTCGAATGATTCCTGCTCCATCACGTGGCACCAGTGACATGCAGAATAGCCGATACTGACTACGATCAGTTTATTTTCCTTCTCTGCTTTCTGAAGTGCTTCTTCGCCCCAGGGATACCAGTTTACCGGATTGTGGGCATGCTGCAGCAGGTAGGGACTGGACTCATGGATCAGTTGGTTGGTAATTTTTTTTTTAACGGAAGATTTCATCGATTCAGCAACTGATATTGCATTCTCAATATCCTGCTGCTGTATCATCACCTCTGGGATCTGCTCCCCCTTCGAGCATTCCGTTCGGAAGGACCAGGATAGCGTCTACACGACCGATTGACTCCCTTTTCCGGAAGTTGTGTCCCATCTGTTGAAGTTCTGATATGGTAACACTATCCAATGCTGCCTCCTCCATGGATATCAGGTCTGGGAGCCACTGGTGATGAAACCGGCCAGCTGTGACTGCTTCCTGCATCCCCATACCGAACTCTACAACATTCAGGATGGTTTGAAAAACCGATGTGATGATGGTGGATCCTCCAGGTGTACCAACCACCAGAAACAGTTCCCCGTTCTTTTCCAGGATGGTTGGGGTCATGCAACTTAACATTCGCTTGCCGGGCTGAACTGAATTCGCCTCCCCTCCAATCAGTCCGTATACATTGGGATATCCGGGTTTAACAGAGAAATCATCCATTTCGTTGTTCAGGATAAAACCGGCACTTTCAACAACGATACCGGAGCCATAACCGGAGTTTAATGTGGTGGTAGCGGCTACGGCATTACCTGAAGCATCAACGATTGAAAAGTGTGTTGTTTCTTCACTCTCATAAAAGACCGGTTCACCGGCCTTTATCTCTGTGGAAGGCGTTGCCTTCTCTTCAGAAAAATCACTCATTCGGTGGCTCAGATACTCCTTTTCCAGCAGCCCAATCACAGGAACCGAAACAAAGTCCGGATCCCCCAGGTAGGTTGCACGGTCAGCATAGACCCTTTTTTCCGCTTCGACCATCAGGTGCACCGATTTAACCGAATTCCAGCCCCATGCCCGGATTGGATAGGATTCTACCATCCCAAGAAGTTGTATCAGTGCCAGTCCGCCACTGGAAGAGGGACCAATTGAGATCACCCGGTAATCTTTGTATGTCCCGGTGATGGGTTTTCTCCAGATAGCCTGGTATTCTTCCAGATCCTGATGCGTTATCCACCCTCCACCACGTTCCATTTCCTGAACAATGAGTTCGGCAGTAACTCCTTTATAAAAGCCATCACGGCCATGATCCCTTACTTGTTCAAGAGTTTTTGCCAATTCTTCCTGGATTAACAGGTCCCCTGCATGCCATACTGAATCATTCACAAAAGCAGGGGACTGAGGATTCATCTCCAGAAACTGCTTCTTCATATGATTCAGTCTTTCGGCTTGTTTGGATGTCAGCGGAAAACCGTTTGAAGCGAGGTTGATTGCAGGTTGTATCACTTCCCAGAAAGGAAGGGTTCCGTATTTTCGATGCATGGCAACCATTCCGGCAACCGTTCCCGGTACACCAACGGCAAGATGACTGCGCTGGCTCAATCCTTTAATCACTTCGCCCTGCTCATCAAGATACATATCCCGATGCCCTTTAAGGGGGGTTTTTTCCCTGAAGTCCAGGGCGTCTGTCATGCCATCATTGAAGCGCACGACCATGTACCCTCCCCCACCAATATTACCCGCTGTCGGGTAACAGACTGCCAGGGCAAACTCAACAGCAACCGCAGCATCGACAGCAGTTCCACCTTTTTGCAAAATTTCCAATCCGATTTGTGAAGCCCCAGGATGAGCAGTGACAACCATGCCCTGCCCGGCTGTGATGCCTTTTATGCTTTCCGGCGCTTTACCGGTTGAACAGGAAATAAAAAGGAGAAGCAGCGGAATAGTGAATAAATTGGATGATCTCATGATTATTGTATAAAAATTAATAATTTAGAAAACGTTAACAGCGGGTACCGGCGCCCGGACAAATATAGATTTTACCCACTCTACTTCCAAGAAATGTCTCTCGTAAAATCGCATAATTACGTAAAATCGATAATTCAAACAACATGAAAAAATCAATCCCGTTACAAAGATTAGGTATGATAGTCCTGTTTCTTTTCCTGGCTTCAGGATTACAGGCTTCAGGACAATCTTCAAGAAAAACAAAAAGCAAACCGGGCGGGGATCGCATTGATCCTTCGGTTTTTGATAATCTCACCTACAGGCACATTGGTCCTTTCAGAGGTGGTCGTTCAGCAGCAGTAACCGGAGTACCATCACAACCCGGTACGTTTTACATGGGAGCCACCGGCGGGGGTGTATGGAAAACAACCGATTCAGGAGGGAGCTGGACAAACGTCTCTGATGGATACTTTGGAGGAACCATCGGAGCCATTGAGGTAAGTCTCTCCGATCCAAATATCGTTTTTGCAGGGGGTGGTGAGGTTACTGTCCGGGGAAATGTCTCTCATGGTTATGGGATCTGGAAATCGCTGGATGCAGGAGAGACATGGAATTATGTGGGTCTGAAGGAGGGTCAGTACATTCCCAGAATCCGGATCCATCCCACCAATCCTGATCTGGTGTATGCTGCGGTTCTCGGCCACCTGTTTGGCCCCAATCCTGAACGGGGAGTATACCGTTCTGCAGATGGAGGGAAAACGTGGGAGAAAGTACTCTTTGCCAGTAACGATGCAGGAGCCTGTGATCTGATTCTTGATCCGGTAAATCCCAGGATCATCTATACCTCCACCTGGAGAATACGGCGTACTCCATACAGCCTTGAAAGCGGTGGTAAAGGATCCGGGCTCTGGAAAAGTTTTGACGGAGGAGATCACTGGACCAACATAACAGGAAACAGTGGTTTACCGGAAGGTCCCATCGGCATCATTGGTATTGCTGTATCTCCGGTGAATCATAAAAGGCTGTGGGCGATGGTTGAAGCGGCAGAGGGTGGACTGTTCCGGTCGGAGGATGCAGGCGAAACCTGGACCAGGGTTAACGATGACCGGAGCCTGCGTCAACGGGCATGGTACTACACCCGGGTTTATGCAGACAGTGAATTTGAGGATATGGTGTATGTATTGAATGTAGGTTTTCACCGTTCGAAGGATGGAGGAAAAACGTTTGAACGGATCAGAACACCGCACGGAGACCATCATGATCTGTGGATCTCCCCGCTCGATCATAACACCATGATCGTTGGCGACGATGGAGGCGGGCAGGTAAGCCATGATGCAGGAGCAAGCTGGTCAACGATGATGAATCAACCCACGGCCCAGTTTTACCGTTTAGTCACAGATAACCATTTTCCCTACAGGATCTATGCTGCACAACAGGACAATTCCACCGTCCGGATACTGCACCGGTCTACCAGCCGGGGGGGTATAACCGAGGATGACTGGGAATCTACGGCTGGTGGGGAGAGTGGATATATTGCACCCGATCCGGAAGATCCGGAGATCGTCTATGGAGGATCGTATGGCGGGTACCTTGTCCGACAGAATCACCGGACCGGTCAGGTTCGTGCGATCGATGTATGGCCCGACAATCCCATGGGCTGGGGTGCAAAAGAACTGAAGTACCGGTTCCAGTGGAACTACCCCATTCTTTTTTCCATACACGATCCAAACACACTCTATTGTGCTGCCAATGTGTTGTTCAAGACAACCAATGAAGGTCAGAGCTGGGAAGAAATCAGCCCCGACCTGACGCGGAATGATCCGTCGAAAATGGGTCCTTCCGGCGGTCCGATAACCAAGGATAATACCAGCGTGGAATACTACGGGACAATCTTTACTGTAACTGAATCGATGCACGAACCCGGAGTGATCTGGACCGGATCGGATGATGGGTTGATCCATATCACCACCGATGGTGGCCAGTCCTGGAAGAATGTCACTCCTTCCCCATCCATCATGCCGGAATGGACCATGATCAACAGCATCGAACCCCATCCTTTTGAAAAAGGGGGACTCTATGTCGCGGCAACGTCATACAAATCGGATGATTTTGCACCTTACCTTTATAAAACAACCGACTACGGTGAAACCTGGACCAGGATTACAAGCGGGATTGAACCCACACACTTCACCCGGGTGGTCCGGGCTGATCCCGATTACAAAGGCTTATTGTATGCCGGAACAGAGAGTGGATTGTACATCTCGTTTAATGATGGAATGAGCTGGGAAAACTTTAACCTCAACCTTCCGACCGTTCCGATAACCGATCTCTGCATAAAAAACCAGGATCTGATCGTTGCCACACAGGGCAGAAGTTTGTGGATATTTGATGATCTGACCCTTCTTCACCAACTTGCTGAAGCTGGGCTGACCAATGAAAACCATCTGTTTCAATCACGGGATGCGTTCATTATACAGGCAGGCCGGGGTGGACGCGGTACAGGCGAAAACCCACCCAATGGGCCGGTGATCCATTTTTTCCTGAAAGACAAACCGGATTCAAGCAGCGTGATCGCACTAAAAATCCTGGAGAATAATGGGAACCTGATCAAAAGCTACCGGAGCGACCTGGGTGACAGAAGGATGGAAGGGCATCTGCCTCTGGGCAAACTGGAGGTAAAACAGGGCATAAACCAATTTGCCTGGGAGATGACATACCCGGGATCAAAGCGGTTTAATGGCCTGATCATGTGGGGAGGAGGCACATCCGGTCCCCTTGCACCTCCCGGGAAATACATTGCCAGGCTGGTGACCGGTAAGGACTCTTCCGAAGTGAATTTTACCCTGAAAAAAGATCCATGGTCGGAGTCCACAGATGAAGATCTCCGGAAAAAATTTGAATTCCTGATCGAAACCAGGGATAAACTCTCGGAAACCCACCAGTGCATTATCGATATCCGGTCACTCCGGAGTGAGCTGAATGCGCTGGATAAAAAAATAGATCCGGCAAAACAGAAAGAGCTGAGTGATCTGGTGAAAACCATAAAACGGGAAATCAAAGCGGTTGAAGAAGCCCTCTATCAGACCAAAAACAGGAGCTCCCAGGATCCGCTGAATTATCCGATACGCCTGAACAACAAACTGGCTGCTCTGTCGGGAACGGTATCCATGGGGAACTATGCTCCCACAGATCAGGCATATAAAGTAAAAGAGGAGATTATTACCCAAATCGACCAGCAGCTTCAAAAATTCTACCGGATTAAAAAGGAGGAGCTGTCCAGGCTGAATGAAATGGCGCTGGAGTTGAAGATACCGGCAGTGGTGATTGAGTGACGTTATAAGTTATATGTTAATAAGTTATAAGTTGTTCGGATGTAATACGTTAGTCATATGATGGTCATATAATGGCTTACCCTGTGCGGGCCACACTGTAAAATCATGCATAGCAGGAGTGACGTTAGTCGCTATTCCACGGGGTCATACAATTGTAATTCGAAAGTAATTTAATCAACCGCATGATTGGATGAAAATTGATAAACCAGAAGTCATTACTTCAAAAAGTGACAGGTAAATTATCACACATAATAAGGTTTAAAAAATTACTTTTCCAGACCTGGATTATTGCCCTAATTCTTACCCTTCCTTTGATCTGTTTTCTTCCTGTTGAGTTTAACAGATTCAAACTGGAAATTATTCATACCGGTTCTACTAATGAATATCCATCAGAAGTGTATTTTGATGATCTTAATTCTGATGGAATAAAAGAGAAAATTGTTGCCTTTGAAAACTCCTACAATAAACTTGCTTTCCAGGTCTTTGATCCGAATAATGAGATTTATGACCAGTGGAATTTTTCCGGACAGTATCACAAATTCTCTTCAGAGCTTTGTTTTGAAGATGGAAATAATAATGGTTTCCTTGAAGTTTTTGGCTTTACACGTAAAAACGACTCTGTCTTCTTAAACTGTTTTGAGCCCTTCGGTCCAAATTCCGGTAAAGAAGAGGTTATTTTCGTAACAAAAATCATGAAAAGGCCATCCTATCCTTCTGATTATCATATCAATAATTTATCCTGCAAAGATATTAATGGAGACGGACAGGAGGAGATCGTTTTCATGATCCATTCCGGGTATTCACTTGAGCCGAGAAAAATATTCATTTATGATTTTCAGGGTAACACTCTCGAATAATAATTCCAGGTTTGGTGCAGAGGGCGAGTTCCTGCGCTACAACTTAAATTCTTCTGTGTCCTCTGAGTTCGGCGATGTTGACAATGACGGCGACCTAGACATTGTATCTGCCGATTTCCAGAAAGTCTTTTTTCCACTCACTACTCACAACTCCCCTCTCATTTCTTGCTACTCGTCACCCGTCACTCATCATTCCTGACTGCCGTCAGGCATCATTCATCCACAGTGAAATATGCTCCTGCGTCGCATTTCACCCCGATGAAATGAAAAGAATTTCATGGGGTAAACGTGGCAGGCATTCATCATTCCCATCACGTGTCACTCATCCCCACTCCGGCGAAATGCTTCATGAACTGCATGCGGAAGTAAGCAGCAGGGATGGATACCTGTTTTTTAACCTCATTCACAATATCGAAATAGAGTTTCTCATTCTCTTCTTCGGTTCTGCAAAATTTAACCTAAATTTAACATTAGATTGTAACCATAAATACAATATATTATACTTTTGCCGGTGTAATTTAATTCCATGGAAAATCTTTACATCATCGTTATCGGCCTGTTGTTTATTCTGGCCATTTCTGATCTGATTGTTGGTGTGAGTAATGATGCCGTAAACTTCCTGAATTCCGCCATCGGATCCAAGGCTGCACCGTTTCGGGTAATCATGATTGTCGCTGCGCTTGGAATCCTGGTCGGCGCCACCTTTTCCAGCGGAATGATGGAGGTTGCCCGGAAAGGGATCTTTCATCCGGACCAGTTTTTCTTCAGTGAGATCATCATCATCTTCCTGGCTGTCATGCTGACGGATATTATCCTCCTGGACCTTTTTAATACCTTCGGTTTACCAACCTCAACAACGGTTTCCATTGTATTTGAGTTGCTGGGTGCAGCCATTGCCATTTCGATCATCAAGATTTCACATGCAGGAGGGGAAGGAGCCTTGCTGGGCACCTATATCAACTCCGGAAAAGCACTGGCCATCATTTCCGGGATTCTGTTATCCGTGATCATTGCGTTTACGTTTGGCTCCATCATTCAATACATTGCCCGAATCATCTTCTCCTTTGATTTCGAAAAGCCCCTGAAGTATTTTGGTGCCCTCTGGGGCGGTATTGCCATAACCGCCATTACCTATTTCATTCTGATCAAGGGAGCAAAAGGCTCATCCTTCATCACAGACAACACACTGGAATGGATCATGGGCCACACCGGGATGATCATCTTATTCAGTTTTGTTGGCTGGACCGTCATCCTCCAGGTTATTTCATGGATCTTCCGTTTCAACGTACTTAAGTTTATCGTGTTGGTGGGTACCTTTGCGCTGGCGATGGCTTTTGCAGGAAACGACCTGGTCAATTTCATCGGAGTGCCGCTTGCCGGTTTTGAATCCTATAAAGCATTTATGGCATCCGGTGTCACGGATGCTGCGCAGTATTCCATGGAAGCCTTACAGGCACAGGTAAAAACTCCCACATCCTTTCTTTTGATTGCCGGGCTGATCATGGTAGGGGCATTGTGGTTATCAAAAAAAGCACGTTCTGTAACCAAGACGGAGATAGATCTGGCACGGCAGGATGAAGGATCAGAACGGTTTAACTCCTCCGGACTGGCAAGGTCCCTGGTCAGGGTAGCCATTGGTACAAGCAGTTTTCTGAAGAAAGTGCTGCCCGATAGCTTTTTTAAAAAGATCAATCAACGCTTTGACCGATCGATCTACGAGCAGAGAAAAGTGGAGAAGTCCATCTCCTTCGACCTGGTCAGGGCAACGGTAAACCTGACTGTTGCCAGTATCCTGATTGCCTTCGGAACCTCGTTAAAACTTCCCCTTTCAACAACCTATGTAACGTTTATGGTTGCCATGGGAACATCCCTGGCTGACAGGGCATGGGGCAGGGAAAGCGGAGTGTACCGGATTTCCGGGGTTATAACGGTGATTGGGGGCTGGTTTTTCACTGCCCTCAGTGCATTCACAATCTCATTCCTTATCGCCCTGATCATTCACTGGTTCGGATTTGCAGGAATACTGGTGATTGTCGCCCTGGTCATTGCCACCGTAATTCACTCCTTCCGGATTCACAGAAAACGAAGCAAAGAGAAAATTGAGAAAGCAGAAATTGAAAAGGTAATATTGAATGGAGAGGATGTACTGGTCAAATGCAAACAGGATGTCCTGAGTATTCTGATTTCCGCTTCTAAAATGTATTATGTGGTTATCGATGGTTTTATAAAAGAGAAACGAAAAACCCTTAAAAAGAGCCTGAAAGATATCAAGGAATTGAACAAGCGTACCAAAGATTTAAAAGATGGTGTCACCCTGACGTTAAAGAAGCTGGATGAAGAGTCGGAGGATGCCGGTCCCTATTATGTTCAGGTTCTCGATTACCTGAGGGAAGCTGCACATTGTCTTAACTATTTAACCGATCCGTTGTTCAAGCACGTTGACAACAATCACCCACCACTAACCGATCCACAAGAAACCGATCTGTATAACCTGAATGAAGAGATATCAACATTCTACAGCTACATCTTTAATATGGTGAAGCATGACAAGTATGAACAGCAGTTACCGGATATCCTTGATCAACAGCATAAAATACTTGAGCTGATCGATAAAATGAGAAAGAGAATGGTTAAACGGTTGAAAAAGGGAGAGGTCGGAACAAAACTCAGTATTGTATATTTTAATACCTTAAGCGAGACAAAAAACCTGATGCTGCATACGGTGAACATCATAAAAGCACAGCGTGATTTTGTCCATGCAACATACCATCCTGCGTTTTGAGAACCACATTCCTTTTACCGGGACAGTAAAATTGGGAGAATTTTTTTCGCTCTGTTTCAAGTTATTGAAACACCCTCCTTTCAATCCACGAATTTGTACCCAACCCCCTTTATCGTTTTGATGTGATCCTCACCGATCTTTTCCCTCAGCTTCCGGATGTGAACATCTATGGTCCGGTCACCAACTATTATGTCGTCTCCCCAGACTTTATGAAAGATCTCTTCCCGGGTAAAGACTTTTTCGGGCCTTGAAACCAGGAGAGAGAGGAGTTCAAACTCCTTTTTAGGCAGGTTAAGCTCCTCACCTTCTTTCAGAACCAGGAACCGTTCCCGGTCAAGCACCAATCCTTCAGAGCTGATAATGAGCTCTGCAGGTTCGGTGACACCTGAAGCGCTATGCTCAAACCGTTTAAGCAAAGCCTTAATCCTGCTGATCAGGACTTTGGGTTTGATGGGTTTGATGATATAATCATCTCCTCCGGCTTCAAACCCTGCAATCTGGGAATAATCCTCTCCCCTTGCTGTCAGAAAAGCGATGACGGTATTCTCCAGTCCCGGGATCTTCCGTATCTCTTCACAGGTTTCTATACCATCCATTTCCGGCATCATGACATCCAGGAGGATCAACTGTGGAAGATGCTTCCTGGCTATATCAATTCCATCCCTGCCGTTTCGTGCGGTCAACACTTCATAACCCTCCTTTTTCAGGTTATAGGAGATGAATTCAAGGATATCCTTTTCATCATCCACCAGCAGGATCTTATGGTCTGACGTCTTCATCGGATTAAGGAAAAGTAAATGTAAAGATAAACAAATCGAAGATCAGATAAGAAATCCTTAAGATAATGTTAAGGATTTGTAAAGCGATGGTAGACTCTATCCGATCATTTAACCAAATCTTAATCTGTTTATAAGGTTCAATTAAACCAGCCGGGGTTTCTTTGCACTGTAAATCAAAACCAAAAAGACACAAAAATTTGAAACTAATGAAAAAAAGAACACAACTTTTCAGCTACCTGCCAGTAATCATTGCAATCTTACTGTTTGGAATGTTTGCTTGTGAGGAAGATAACGGAACAAAACCCGATCCCGATGCAACAACCTATGACGAGCTAAACGGTGTGGTCACGGTTAAAGATTACGGAAAGGGTACCGGAACCATAACCTGGACCAGTGATAAGGTATGGGTTTTGAACGGATTCGTTTTTGTAAATAGTGGTCAAACGTTAACCATCGAACCAGGTACGGTTATCAAAGGGAAACCGGGCATTGAGGAAGATGCCAGCGCATTGATCGTTGCCCGCGGAGGAATGATTTCGGCTGTAGGTACGGCATCAGATCCTATCATATTTACTGCTGAAGCAGATCAGCTAAATGGAAACATTGGAAAAGACCAGCGCGGATTATGGGGTGGTATAATCATTCTCGGGAATGCTTCACTCAATTCAAATCCCGGGGAAACAGCCATTGAAGGGATCCCAACCAGCGAGATCAGGGGTTTATACGGCGGCTCGGATGATACAGATAATTCAGGGACATTGAAATATGTCTCAATCCGGCATGGCGGAACCGATATCGGGGAAGGAAATGAGATCAACGGTCTCACACTTGGCGGAGTGGGAAGCGAAACCACCATTGAATACATTGAGGTAATTGCAAACAAAGACGATGGAGTCGAGTTTTTTGGAGGAAATCCCCAACTAAAACATATTCTCGTTGCCTATTGTGGAGACGATTCCTATGATTATGATGAAGGATTCCGTGGTAAAGGACAATTCTGGGTTGCCATCCAGGACGAAACCGGAGGAGCCGGTGACCGCCTTGGTGAACATGATGGTGGAACCGATCCGGAAACTGCAATGCCCTATGCCATACCCGTTATCTATAACGTAACCTATATTGGCAGAGGTGCTTCTGCAGGAAAGCGGGTGATCACGTTTCGTGATAATGCGGGTGGAAAATACTATAATTCGATATTCGCCAACCAGGCAAAAGGAATTGATGTCGAAATCCTTATTGGAGAACAGAACAGTTTCAAGCAGATGACAGTTGAAAACCTGGAAGTAAAAAATTGTATCTTTTCAGATGTTGCCGACGGAACTGCTGAAAATATTTTCAAATTATCCTATGTTGGAGATTCACTTGACAATTCCGGGGCCAAGGTGGTGGATAATGACGGCACTCAGTTACCTACCGCAGCCCTGCTTAAAAAGGTTGATGATAACACACCAACATGGGTGGCAAAATTCAATAATGATGGTAACTCATCTGCTTCCGGTTTGGTTAGTGCGGTTAATCCGATTCCAGCTTCCGGAGCAAACAGTGGAGTTTCACCTGTCGACAACTGGTTTACCAATGTCACATACCAGGGAGCTTTTGAACCCGGTGGAACAAACTGGGCAGCTGGATGGACCTTATATTTCGAATCAAAGTAATATACGCATTCGGCTAAGTTAACAGGTAATGTATTTCCTGGCAGGAAGCTGATTGTTTGCAGAAACAATTGGCTTCCCTGCATTATAAATAACGACAATGAAAATAACAAGATCCTTAATCCTTTGCATTGTTTTTCTTTTTTTGTGCCTGCAGGGCTATTCCCAGAAAGGTTTTTTACGGGGCAAAATAATTGATAAAAAGACAGGGGAAGAGCTTATTGGAGCAACGGTAGTTGTGACTGGTACTATAAACGGTACTACAACAGATTTTGACGGGAATTATTCTCTCGAACTGGCAGTAGGAACCTATAATATCACCATCTCCTATATCTCCTACCAGACCCAGAACTATCCTGCCATTACAATAAATGCAGATGATGTAACCCTTCTGAATATTCAGCTTGGGGAGGCACAGGTTGCACTTGATGCAGTCCAGGTTGTTGCCAGGGCATCCAGGAGAACAGAGGCTGCCCTGCAGGTTCTGCAGAGAAAATCTTCAGCTGTTCTGGATGGAATTTCGGCACAACAGATCTCCAGGTTGGGAGACAGTGATGCAGCCGGGGCGTTGAAACGGGTTACCGGAGTATCGGTTGAAGGAGGTAAATATATCTATGTCAGGGGATTAAGTGACAGGTATAGCATGACCACCCTGAACGGGGCGGAGATACCGGGTCTCGATCCAAACCGAAATACAGTCCAGATGGACCTTTTCCCAAGCAATATCCTTGAGAACATAGTCATTCATAAAACATTCTCCCCCGACCTGCCTGCCAGTTTTACCGGTGGACATGTTGATATCATAACAAAAGATTTTCCCGAAAAATATACATTGCAGTTTTCAGCTTCGTTTGAATACAATCCAACCTCCCATTTTAATCCCGATTATCTTACCTATGAGGGTGGTAGATATGATTGGCTGGGAATCGACGATGGAACCCGGTCCATTCCCTCAAAAGCAAAGGGGCAGATCACTGCCCGGTTTTACAACGATGATCAGCTTGACCTGATCACCAAATCGTTTAATAAAACGATGGAGCCGGAAAAAAAATCATCATTTATGAATCAATCCTATTCCTTCTCTGTTGGGAACCAGGTAAACCTTGGAAAAAGACCATTGGGCTTCGTCGTGGGTCTCTCCTATTCAAACAAATACAATTACATTGACAATGGTGTTACCGGCCGGTATAAGTTAATCGATGGTGACGATACACAGTTAACCAGTCAGCTAACCCTTGATACCGATCAGACTGGATCAAATGAGGTAATGTGGGCCGGACTGGCAAACGCCAATTATAAAATCAACAACAGCCATAAAATAGGGCTTCTTTTCCTGCATAACCACAGTGGCGAATCTTCAGCCCGGTATCAGGAAGGAGAGAAAAGCTCTGATGAGGCAGGAATGCTCTACCAGACCAGAACATTGCAGTTCCTTGAAAGAGGATTTTCTTCCATCCAGCTGAACGGTGAAGATTATTTTGAGCATGTTGGAAAAATGAAGATAAACTGGTTAAGTTCTTATACCTGGTCAAAACAGGACGAACCAGATTTGCGTTTCTTTACCAACCATTATACGATCCAGGGTGATACATGCCTTTATGAGATAAGCCAGTCACTGTACCCTGTTCCTACGCGCTATTACCGGTTTATGGATGAAGTGAACTGGGATAATAAGATCAATTCCGAATTGCCATATCATCTCGGGTCAATAGATGCAAAGCTGAAAACAGGTGTTTCATTTGTTATGAAAAACAGGGAATTCAGGGAGAAAAAATTCAATTTTAACGAAAACAGTAACTCCTATAATGGTGATATTGCAAGCTACCTAAATGACAGCAATATAAATGCCAGCGAAGGAAAACTGTTTGTCTCAAACTCAGCGACTTCTGATAAAAAGAACAGTTATGATGGATACCAACGGGTTTTTGGTGCATACATCATGACAGAACTTGAGTTGACTGAAAAGTTCAAATTTGTTACCGGAATACGGATCGAAAGTGCATCTATTTTGACAGAAAGTCTTAAGGCTGATGAAGAAGAGGGGATGCTGGAAGACCTTGATTTTCTGCCTTCACTAAATACAATCTATTCAATCGGGGAAAAGATGAATCTCCGCTTTTCCTATAACAGGACACTTGCCCGGCCAAGCTTTCGGGAGCTTGCCCCGTATGCCTCGCTCAATTTTGTTGGGGACTTTGTGTTCATTGGAAATGCTGACCTGCAACGAACCCTGATCGATAATTTCGATTTCCGTTACGAATATTTTATCAATCCGGGTGAATTGCTCTCATTCAGCGCTTTCTTTAAGCGGTTCATCAATCCGATTGAACGCACATTTAATACAGAGGCTGCAAATCCGGAACTAACCCTCCGGAATGCCGATGAAGCCCAGATCCTTGGCCTTGAGGTAGAGATCAGAAAAAACCTCGGATTCATTTCCTGGATGAAAAACTTCACTGCAGGAGGCAACTTTACCTATGTTAAATCCCGCGTAACGGTGGATCCAAAAGAGTTATCATTAAAAAGGGAGTTTGATCCAGGATTCTCAAATGAACGCGTGATGTTCGGACAGGCACCCTATATTGTAAACACATTCCTGAGTTATTCAAACGATTCGCTTGGTCTGAGCGCTAACCTCAGCTATAACATTTCAGGTCAAAAACTTTACCTGGTGAATGCAGTGGGAATACCCGATGTGTACGAACAACCCAGGGGACAGCTGGATTTTAACATATCGAAGAACCTGGGTAAAAGATTCACCGTGAGATTCTCGGTAAAGAATTTGCTGGATGCAGAATACAATCAAACCTATAATTACCGGGATACGCCCTATATATTTGAGAACTACAGTAGAGGGCGGTTTTATTCCATTGGTGTCAGTTACCTGATCGATTAAACTAATTGTCCTTAATTCAAATAATAACATTCGATTATTAGACTATCTTTAAAAAATGAAAAAAATAAGTTTATCTACCCTGTTTATTCTTTTTGCCGTTGCCCTGCAGGCTCAGCTCCTTGAAGGAGAAAACGGCGTCTATTATGACCAGGAGAATAATCCATACACAGGGATCTATAAGGAATACTTCGATAACGGACAGGTAAAAACCGAAATGCAGATTATGTCCGGGCTAAAACATGGCATCATTAAGATTTTTTTTGAAAATGGTCAGATTAATGAGATAAGGGCCTATTCATACAACCTTATGGATGGTACCTGGCAAACCTGGAATAAAGAGGGAATAAAGATCGGTGAAGCAAATTTTTCCAACGGTGTCAAAGACGGTAAGTGGTATATCTGGGACGATAACGGAACACTCCGGTACGACATGACCTATAGAAAAGGGAAGAAAACAGGTACCTGGTACACCTATGACGAAACCGGAAAACTGATTTCCTCGAAAGAATTCAAATAAGCAATTGGATCAAGATCCTGAAAAATTGCAGGTGGAAAATAGGCATACAATGGTCATACCTGCCAGAGGCAGGGCAGGTGGATCTATGGCAGAACATTCAACATACAACGTTCAACTAATTGCATCAGCCATATCCGTCAACGGGCGTTAACAGTGGATCAAATTATAACCTATAACTTTTAGCTTAAACCCCCGCAAGCAGACAAAAAAAAACCGTGATGAGACATCACAGGTTCCTGATTGTATAGTAAAGAAGGTTAATTTGACACACTTTTGAGTTTCAAATCAACCGTGTTCTTCTTTTTAAGTTCTGCATTTACTCTCAGGGTGTACTCTTTGTAAGAGATCAACCGGGTTTTTATCGTATATTCTCCGGGAGTGATCCCTTTAAATGCGAAGTTACCATCGAAATCGGTATAAACAATCTGATCAATGCCTTCAAGAGAGACTGTAACTCCTGCAAGGGTTTCTCCGGATGTTTCATCGATCACCGTCCCGGTTATCGAAGTGGTCATGTTCCCGGTTGTATTCCCTTCGGGCTTTTCTGAAGCAGTCACAACGGATAAGGTCACTGTTGCAAATAGAATGGCGATCGAAAGTAGTTTTTTCATTTTCATTTCTATTCTTTATTCATGACAAAAATAAAGAGGAGATGTTAACTGCATCTTAACTTATCATCATACTTCTATTAAGTTTATGTTAATAATCTGGAATTTGGTAAAAAGAAGGCCGAAACAGTAATAAAATAAAAAATAAATCCTTATTATCGCAGGGATATCCAATTTCAATCGCAATTGAGATGATTGTGCATAAATTTTGTTTCATCTTTCTGTTTATCAATTTTTTAACAACAGTTGGTTTGGGTCAGGAAGAAGATAAAAGAATCATCGAAAAAACGGTCCCGATCGCTACCCTGTACAGCAATTTTCACACCCAGATCAACGGAGACAACCTTGGTTTTGACGTGGAACGGGCCTACCTGGGATTCAAAACCCAGTTGAATGAAAATTATGCCATCATCATGAAGCTGGATATCGGTAGCCCGGATGACGTTTCAGCGTATTCCAAGATTAAGCGGTATGCCTATTTCAAGAATGCAGCGATGGTTCTTACCTCCGGGGCGTTTACATTTCATGCCGGCCTGATCGACACATACCAGTTCAAAGTCCAGGAAAAATTCTGGTCCCGGAGGTATATGTACCGCAGTTTTCAGGATGAATACCGGTTTACTCCGTCTGCAGATATTGGAATCGGGCTGCAATATAACCACCAGGAATGGTTATCAGCCGATATTTCATTCATGAACGGGGAAGGGTACACAAAACTCCAGCTCGACAACTCGTTCAAATCGGGAATCGGATTGACTTTAAAACCCATTAAGACACTGACTTTCAGAATCTATTACGATTTTATCAACAAAGACAACGTGCTGCAAAGCACCATTGCATCCTTTGGCGGATTTCAAACAGACTATTTCAACATTGGGGCGGAATTCAATTACCGGACCAATGAAAATCATGAGAAAGAACGGGATCGCTGGGGGTGCTCTTTTTACTCCCTGTTCCGGATTGCAAAAAAATGGGAACTTTTTGCACGGTATGATTACCTGACTTCAAAAACGCTGGAAGGGGAAGATTATGGCTGGAATTACAGCACGGATGGAAGTGCCTTGCTGGGGGGTGTGCAATACCAGCCGGAAACCTTCATCAAAGTAGCTCTGAGTTACCGGGACTGGGTTCCGTATCCACCCAACCTGGCTGCCAGCCGATTTATTTTTCTAAACCTTGAAGTAAAAATTTAGAAGATCCGATGAAGTCCAACCTGTTTCACGGTATAACGCTACTAATAGCTTTCCTCAGCCTCTTTTCATGCAGAAGGGGTAGTATTCCTCTTGACGAATCAAACGTTATTCAGGACTCGGGGCAGGGTACAGGAACCACCACCTGGAAAAAAGATAAGGAGTATATTCTGGAAGGCTTTGTTTTTGTCAATCCGGGTCAGACCCTGACCATAGAAGCCGGAACGGTTATCCGGGCAAGAACCGGCCAGGGAGAGTTTGCCAGTGCTCTTGTTGTTGCACGTGGTGGAAAGATCGTTGCCGAAGGAACAGCTACCGAACCGATTATTTTCACCGTGGAAGGGGATGACCTGGAAGGATCAGTACCGGTTCATGCCAAAGGATTGTGGGGTGGAGTGATCCTGCTCGGTCAGGCAAAACTAAATGTGGACGGAGGTGAGGCACATATTGAGGGAATCCCCATAACGGAACCGCGCGGGATTTATGGCGGGACACTCGATGACGACAACTCCGGGCTACTCCGGTATGTATCCATACGGCATGGCGGAACAAATATCGGGGAGGGAAATGAAATCAACGGACTGACGCTGGGGGGAGTAGGTTCAGCT
>Ga0315534_1000149_pt1 | contig 42285 bp, 43 predicted proteins | sample SalMarSW160240MG_FD_203094 | JGI IMG/M metagenome (GOLD analysis project Ga0315534, IMG submission 203094) | Salt marsh sediment microbial communities from the Plum Island Ecosystem LTER, Massachusetts, United States - Salt Marsh Sediment SW1602-40 ... | reverse complement strand
AGGCTTACAAACACCGCCGCCGCCGCAAGCTCGAACTTCGGTCCGCCCGCGAAGCCTTAGGCACACAATGAGCGCCGATTCCGCAGCGCCGGCACGGAACTCAAGCGTCGCTCCCATCCGTCTCGGCATCAACATCGACCATATTGCGACCTTGCGGAATGCGCGGGGCGGACACCATCCCGATCCTTTGCGCGCGGCAAAACTCGCGGTCGAAGCGGGTGCCGATAACATCACTGCCCATTTGCGCGAGGATCGCCGTCACATCCGCGACGATGATATCGCCAGGCTCGCGGCAGCCCGTCTTGCGCCGCTCAATCTCGAAATGGCTGTCACCCCGGAGATGCTTGAGATTGCGTTGGCGACGCTCCCGCATGCCGTTTGTCTCGTGCCGGAACGGCGCCAGGAGCTCACCACGGAAGGCGGGCTCGATGCGGCAAGCCAAGTCGATACGCTCGGCCGCTTCATCGCCGAACTGCGGCGCACCGGCATTCAGGTTTCCTTGTTCATCGATTCCGAGCCGGCGCAGATCGAAGCCGCGCGAACAGTGGGCGCCGATGCCGTCGAGTTCCATACCGGAACCTATTGCGAAGCCGCGAAGCAGGGGAATGACGCGGCGGTCGGTCGCGAGCTGAAGCGCCTCATAGCTGGCGCGCGCGAGGCGGCTGCGTCCGGTCTTGAAGTCCATGCCGGTCACGGTCTCGACCATGACAACGTTGTTCCGGTTGCCTCGATCCCGGAAATCATCGAGCTCAATATCGGGCATTACCTCGTGGGAGAGGCAATCTTCGTTGGTCTGTCCCAGAGCGTCTCTCGCATGCGGGCGCTCATGGATGGCGCGCGTGAGGCCCTGCGACATGGCGACGCTGAAGCGATGGCTGGTGAAGCGCGATGATCATCGGCATCGGCAATGACATCATCGACATCAGGCGGGTCGAGCGCACGATCGAGCGCTACGGTGAACGCTTTCTCGGCCGAATCTTCACGCCGCTCGAGCGGACGAAGTCGGATGGCAGGGCTGCGCGTGCCGCCTCCTACGCCAAGCGTTTTGCCGCAAAAGAGGCCTGCGCCAAGGCGCTGGGCACCGGCTTTCGCCAGGGCGTGTTTTGGCGCGATATGGGCGTCGTCAATTTGCCCTCGGGGCGCCCGACGTTGGAACTGACCGGCGGCGCCGCACAGGCTCTTGCCCGGCTGACGCCGGAAGGTCACGAGGTGCGCATCGATCTGTCGATTACCGACGACTTCCCCACCGCCCAGGCCATCGTCATCATCTCCGCTATAAGGATCTCCCTTCGTGATTGATCGGTTTGCCTCCCCCGAAGGGAGGGGCTATAGGGGCGGCTGGCCAGTCGCGGGCCCGGATTTAGAAAGCCAAAGGAGAGCTTCCGCATGAGCGTCGAAGCCGAGAAGACGGAAGCGAAGAGCAGTACGAAAGATACGATTCGCGTCATTATTCATGCGCTGATCCTGGCGCTCATCGTGCGCGTTTTTCTGTTCCAGCCGTTCAATATTCCCTCCGGCTCGATGATCCCGACCTTGCTTGTCGGCGACTATTTGTTCGTTTCCAAATACAGCTATGGCTACAGCCGGTACTCGTTTCCGTTCGGGCTAAATCTGTTCTCGGGGCGGGTCTGGGCAAAGGACCCGGAGCGGGGCGACGTGGTTGTCTTCAAGCTGCCGCGCGACAATGAGACCGACTACATCAAGCGCGTGATCGGCCTCCCGGGCGACGAGATCCAGATGATAAACGGCGTGCTCAATATCAACGGCAAGCCTGTCCCTAAGGTGCGCATCAGCGACTATGTCGTGACCGAACACGCGGGCCGGAAACAACGAGTCGCGCGCTACGAGGAGACCCTGCCAAACGGCGTGAAATATCCCGTGCTCGACGCCGTTGAAGACAGCTTCGGCGACACCACCGAAGTCTACAAAGTCCCGGAAGGGCATTTTTTCATGATGGGCGACAACCGCGACAATTCAACCGACAGCCGCTTTCTGTCGGAGGTTGGCTTCGTGCCGTTCGAGAATCTGGTCGGCAAGGCGCAGATCATCTTTTTCTCGATGAAAGAGGATTCGAGCTTTTTCGAGTTCTGGGATTGGCCGACCAGCATCCGCTGGCCGCGCATTTTTCTGGTGGTTCATTGAGCTTTGTCTGAGCCCCGCAAAACGGCGCTCAAAGACCTCGCGGCCCGCATCGGGCACGATTTCTCCGATCCAGCATTGCTCGAGCTTGCCCTGGTCCATTCGAGCGCACGCGCCGGTGCCCGGCCTGACGAAGATAACGAGCGTCTCGAATTCCTCGGCGACCGCGTCCTCGGCCTTGCCGTGGCCGAGATTCTGACTGACGCCTTTCCCGAGGTGCGCGAAGGCGAGCTCGCGCGCTGGTTCAATCAGCTTGTCCGTGCGGAGACGTGCGCCGAAGTCGCACAAGGCTGGAACCTCGGCGAGGTCATCTTAATGAGCGGCGGGGAAGCCGGAACAGGCGGGCGCCGCAAGAAGACGATTCTTGCCAATGCTTGTGAGGCAGTGCTTGGCGCCGTCTTCGCCGACGCAGGTTACGAGACGGCCAAGCGCGTGGTGAAAGCATTTTGGGAGCCCCAGCTTGGCAGGATTGGTCTTGCCATTCTCGACGCGAAATCCGTGTTGCAGGAATGGGCACAAGGCCGGCGCCTGCCGTTGCCGCGCTATTCCGAGGTCGCCCGCGAAGGCCCGGACCATGCGCCTCACTTCACAGCCGAAGTCCAGATCGAAGGCGTGGCACCGGAGCGCGGGCAGGGGGCGAACAAGCGCGAAGCAGAGCAGGCGGCGGCCCTGGCGATGCTGTTACGCGAAGGGGTCTGGCAGGCGCCCCCAAATGGCTAGCGCCGGCACCGAGGCAGCCGATGACGCGGCCACGCGCTGCGGCTTCGTGGCGCTGATTGGGGCCCCGAATAGCGGCAAATCGACCCTTACCAACGCGCTGGTCGGCGCCAAGGTGTCGATCGTGACCCATAAGGCACAGACGACACGGGGGCCCGTGCGTGGCATTGCCCTGATCGGCAAGTCCCAGGTGATCCTGGTCGACACGCCGGGCATCTTTTCGCCGAAACGAAGGCTCGACCGCGCCATGGCGCAGGCGGCTTGGGAGCGGGCGGGAGACGCCGACCTCGTCGCCGTTGTGATCGATGCGGCGCGTGGCCTCGATGGCGAAGTTGAGCCTCTTCTGTCGCATCTGGGCGGCGTCAAACGGCCCCGCATCGCCATCCTCAACAAGATCGACCTTGTCGCCAAGACCGAGCTGCTGCGTCTTACCGCTGACCTGTCGGCGCAAGCGCTGTTCGACCGCGTCTTTATGATTTCGGCGCTGTCCGGCGACGGCGTCGCGGAACTTAAAACCTATCTCGCCGAAGCGGTGCCGCCAGGGCCTTGGCTGTTCCCTGCGGACCAGCTCACCGATCAATCTTTGCGGCAGGCCGCCGCCGAGACCACGCGCGAGAAGCTGTTCCTGCGGCTGCACCAGGAACTGCCCTATACGCTGACGGTCGAGACCAACGAGTGGAAGGAGCTGGCGGACGGAAGCATCAGGATCGAGCAGACCGTCTATGTCGAGCGCGAGAGCCAGCGCAAGATCGTGCTCGGCGCCAAAGGCCGCACCATCAAGGAGATCGGCTCGGCCGCGCGCGCCGAGATCGGCGCCATGACCGGGACACCGGTTCATCTCTTTCTGTTTGTCAAAGTGCGCGAAAAATGGGCCGAGGATCCAGAACGCTATCGCGAGATGGGCCTCGACTATCCCAAACGATAGAGCGAAGCTCGTACGACGCATGGATTGGAGCGACGAAGGCATCTTCCTCAGTGCCAAGCCGCTTGGCGAGACGAGTGCCGTCGCCGAGCTCTTCACGCTTGGCCATGGCCGTCACCTTGGGCTGGTGCGGGGAGGGCGGTCGCGCCGTCTGCGCCCTTTGCTTCAGCCGGGCAATCGGTTGCGCGTCGCCTGGCGGGCACGGCTGTCCGAACATCTCGGCGGTTTTAATCTCGAGTTGATTGACGCGCACGCCGCGCGGGTGCTCGACGATGCCAGTGCCTTGGCGGCCATTGGTTCGATCGCCGGTCTAGCCCGGCTTCTGCCCGAGCGCGATCCGCACCCGGCTCTCTATGCCGCCTCGCTTCAGGTGCTTAGCACTTTTGACGAACCGAGCCTCTGGCTCCCGCTTCTCGTGCGCTGGGAGCTTCAGCTCTTGCAGGACCTGGGCTTTGGACTCGATCTCAGCGAATGCGCCGCGACCGGTAACGATACCGAACTCGTGTACGTTTCGCCGCGTTCGGGCCGCGCCGTCTCTCGCGAGGCCGGCAAGCCCTATGACGGCAAGTTGCTAAAGCTCCCGGCGTTTCTTCGCGATGACGCTGCGACAGTCGAGGAGGGCGATGTCGTCGCGGGCTTCGCGCTCACTGGACATTTCCTCGAACGCGATGTGCTCGCTCCCCATGGCCTCGCCATGCCACAAGCCAGAGAGAGACTGGTAGGACTTGTGATGCGCCGGGCGAGGCTTTCGGCGTGATGGCTATGGTCTAGCCGTGCCGAAGCGGCGCAAAGAGAAACGGGCCGATCTTTCGACCGGCCCGTTGAATTCTCTATTCGGAGTTGGTTCTACCACCAGCCCCAATACCACCACCAGCGGCCATCCCGCCAACGACGACGACGACGACGACGACGACCACGCCGGCGCCGGCGCCTGCCGCGGCGACCTGCCTCGGCGGGCGTGCTCGCCGCAATATTCGTAGCCGTGGCCAGAGTGGTCACGCCAACGGCGGTTCCAACGGTCGTCCCAACCGCGCTGATGCACCAAAACAAGGCGATGGCCACCGCTGCTACGGCTTTCGCCAGTAACTTCGTTGGCGCTCTTGATTTGCTGCCTGCGCTGGAGGGCAATGGGCTATTTCCCATTTCTGTCACCCGTCCTTTCTTCACCCGCATATGCGCTGAGAAGAGATTTTCTCCCTAGCGGCGAACAGGATAGCCGCGTCGTCCGATTTTGCCAAGGTAACAAAAGTTGCGAAATCGAGGCTTTTTAGCGGCATTGCCCGCTCACGCCTCACCATCTGGGCCAAGGTCGGAGCCAGTACCGATCCTGATCATCATGGCCACATCCGACCCCCATTTGAGAAGCGGATAGAAGAACCGATAATATCGGGCCTTGCCGATCAGCATGTCGTGCATGGCCAGGTAATCAATGCCGGTGGAGAGGAAGCATTTCATTGCATCGGCCGGGGTCTCCACGATCGGCTCACCCCGAATATTGAACGAGGTGTTCAGCAACACCGGGACGCCGGTGATCTGCTCGAATTCCTTGAGCAGGAGATAGAGCCGTTCATTGTGCTCCCGGCGCACGGTTTGCACGCGGGCGGTTCCATCGACATGAACGATGGCGGGAACCTTGTCTTGCCATTCCGGGCGCACGCGCTTGGCAAGGAGCATGAAGGGAGAGTCTTCGTCGCCTTCGAACACCTCGCTCGCCCGCTCGGCAAGAACGATCGGCGCGAACGGCCTGAAGGCTTGGCGATGCTTGACCCGGGCGTTGAGCAGATCCTTCATCTCGCCCTTGCGCGGGTCGGCGAGGATGCTGCGATTGCCGAGCGCGCGTGGGCCGAACTCGGACCGGCCTTGAAACCAGCCGACCACTTTTTCGTCGGCCAACACCTTGGCCGTCTCGGCGCAGATATGGTCTCCGGATGATTGGCAGGTCTTGCTCTCGACCAGCCATCGGTTCGATGCAGCCTTGACCTCTGCTTCCGTGTAGGGCGCGCCAAGGAAGGCATGCTCCATGACATAGGTGCGCGGCTGGTTCTGGATTGCCAAGTGGCCGTAATAGGCGCAGCCGATGGCAATGCCGTCGTCTCCGGCGGCCGGTTGGATCCACACATTGTCGTAGCCGGCCTCACGAACGATCTTGCCGTTGGCAACGCAGTTCAATCCCACACCGCCCGAGATGCAGAGATTCTTGGCGCCCGTCGTCTCGCGCAGCCAGATCGCGCGGTCGATCAGGACCCGCTCGGTGTCTTCCTGAGCGCGCCAGGCCAAATCCTTCCAATGCGGCAAGCCGGGATCGGTGTCCCATTTCCCTTCTTTATCCGGCAGGTAGGGCTGGTTGAACGCCTGGGTCCACTCGGGCATGTCGAGTGTGCCGTTCTTGAGTTCGATCAGCGGCTTGATCTCGCCCGGGCCTCCGTAGGGAGCAAGACCCATCACCTCGCCGCATTTGTTCCAGTCGCCGAAGATATAGCTCGACACCCGGCTGTACATCGCGCCGAGCCCGTCCATGTTGAAAAACTCGTCGGCGAGGAATCCATGCGTGGGTTCGAGCCACACCTTTTTGAGAGGTTCGAGTTTCGAGCCCTCGAACCGGTAGTAGCTTTCGGATTCGCGCGCCAGCGGATGAAGGTCGTCGATCCGATGGCCCTCCTCGGTGACATCCGAAGCATAACTGCCGACACCGTCGACCACCATCAACGCGCCTTCTTCGAAAGGGCAGACGGCGAAGGCGCTATAGGCGTGCGCGACGTGATGGGAGACATCGACGACCTTGTTGGAGCGCGACTGGTAAATTGGGTTGGTGGCGGCCAGGTCTCGCTCCTTGGGCGGCAAGACTTCCGGCACGTCCTGGTAGGTCAGGCGCTTTTCCAATTCGCCGACCGGAAGGACGTAGCAATTGCGTACCACGAGATCGACGTCGTCGAGCGTGATGCCTTCGGCGCGCAGGCAATAGTCGACCACGCTTTGGTAGAATCCGGGCGAGTGCTTTTGCCGGTTGATCCGTTCCTTGGAGATGGCAAAGGCGATTTCGCCGTCGCGCAGCAAACAGGCGCTGACGTCGTGGTCGTAGGCGTTGATGCCGAGAATGTAAGTATGACGCTTGGACACGATGAGCAGGGAACACAGAGAATGGGACCTCGCTTATAGCGGATATGCTGCGGTCCGCAACGCTTGGCTGGTTGCACGGAGGCGCTGGGACTTGAGGGGAATCGGCCGATGCGCTAAGCGCGATCCATGGGACGACGCGTCACACCGCCATCTGATTCGGGGCCGGTCGAGCCGGTCAAGCTGCGCGAGGCGCTCGAGGAGCGCTATCTCGCCTACGCGCTCTCCACCATCATGCACCGGGCCCTTCCCGATGTGCGCGACGGGCTCAAGCCCGTCCATCGGCGGTTGCTCTATGCCATGCAGCAGCTCCGGCTCGGCCCGCAGGGCGAGTTCCGCAAATGCGCCAAGATCGTCGGCGACACCATGGGCAATTTCCATCCCCACGGTAATCAAGCGATCTACGACGCGCTGGCGAGGCTGGCGCAAGACTTCTCTGTTCGCTACCCCCTGATCGACGGCCAGGGCAATTTCGGCAATATCGACGGCGATAACCCGGCTGCCGACCGCTACACCGAAGCGCGGCTGACGGCGATCGCCGCGCGTTTGCTTGACGGCATCGACGAAGACACTGTCGATTTCCGCGCCAACTATGACGGCCGCGAGCAGGAACCGGCGGTGCTCCCGGCCGCCTTTCCCAACCTGCTCGCCAATGGCGCGTCGGGGATTGCCGTCGGCATGGCGACGAATATCCCGCCGCATAATGCTGGAGAGCTCTGCGACGCGGCGCTCCATCTCATCAAGTTTCCCAATGCGACGGCTGACAAGCTGGTCAATTTCGTTCCCGGGCCCGACCTGCCGACCGGCGGCGTGATCGTCGAGCCGCGTTCTGAGATCGTCAAAGCCTACAAAACCGGACGGGGCAGTTTTCAATTACGCGCGCGCTGGACCACCGAGGACACCGGGCGCGGCACCTATCAGATCGTGGTCACCGAGATTCCCTATCAGATCCCGAAGGCACGGCTGATCGCACGCATCGCCGAGTTGCTGCTGCAAAAGAAACTGCCGCTATTGGCCGATGTCCGCGACGAGTCGGCGGAAACCGTGCGGATCGTGCTCGAGCCCAGAAGCCGTAGCGTCGATCCGGTCCTGTTGATGGAGTCGCTGTTCAAGCTGACCGAGCTCGAGACGCGGCTTCCCCTCAACATGAACGTGCTGAGCCGCGGGCAGGTGCCGAACGTGTTGGGCTTGCGCCAAGTTCTGCGCGAGTGGCTCGACCATCGCAAAGTCGTGCTCGTCCGCCGTTCGAAATTCCGCCTCGCGAAAATCGACCACCGGCTCGAAGTCCTCGCCGGCTACCTGATCGTCTATCTCAACCTCGACAAGGTCATTAAAATCATCCGCGAGAAGGACGAGCCGAAACCGGCGTTGATGAAAGCCTTCAAGCTGACCGAGGTTCAGGCCGAAGCCATTCTCAATATGCGGCTGCGCGCCTTGCGCAAGCTCGAAGAGATGGAGATCAAACGCGAGCACGAGGCGCTCACCAAGGAGCGCAAGGAACTGAAATCGCTGCTGGCCTCGAAGGACAAGCAGTGGAAACATATCGCCGGCGAGATCAAAGAGCTCAAAGAGCAGTTCGGTCAGAAGACCGCGCTCGGCAAACGCCGCACGAGTTTCGACGAGGCTCCCGAAGGGGTCGAGATCGAACTTGCCGAGGCCATGATCGAGAAGGAGCCGGTGACCATCGTCCTGTCCGAGAAGGGCTGGATCCGGTCGATCAGGGGTCATCAGACGGCCACCGACAGCCTCGCATTCAAGGAAGGCGACCGGCTGAAGCGCGCGGTGAAGGCACAAACCACCGACACGCTGCTTCTGTTCGCCACCAATGGCCGCTTTTATGCGCTTGGCGCCGACAAACTGCCCGGGGGCAGGGGACATGGCGAGCCGTTCCGCCTGATGATCGACATCGAGGAAGCGGCCGAAGCGGTCGAGCTGTTCGTGCACGACCCGGACCGCAAGCTTCTCGTGGCCGGAAAGAGCGGTCACGGCTTTGTTGTCGCCGAGGACGAGGTCCTCGCCATGACGCGCAAGGGCAAGCAGGTGCTGAATGTGCCGAAAGGCGACAAGGCCGCGCTCTGCGCGCCGGTCGACGGCGACAGCGTGGCGGTGATCGGCGAGAACCGGAAATTGCTGCTGTTCCCGCTGAAAGAGCTGCCGGAGATGCCGCGCGGCAAGGGCGTGCGCCTTCAGCGCTACAAGCAAGGCGGCTTGGCCGACGCCAAAGTATTCACCAAGAAGGAGGGCCTGACCTATATCGATGCGGCGGGCCGGTCCTTCGTGCTCACGGAGCTGCGGGATTGGTGGGGCACGCGAGCCCAGGCCGGGCGGCTGCCGCCCAAAGGCTTCCCCAAGTCCAATTCGTTCGGACCGAAATTCTAGCCGGTTTCAGATCCGTACTCGGTCCGCACCCAGCCTTTCGCTGTGAGGTGCTCTTGAGGCTCGAAGCGGTTCTTGTAGCGCATCTTGCGCGATCCCTCGATCCAGTAGCCGAGATAGACGAAGGGATATCCGTGTGCGCGCGCGTAGTCGACATGATCGAGGATCATGTAAGTGCCGAGGCTGCGCTGCGGCTGACTCGGATCGTAGAAGCTGTAGACCATCGAGATCCCGTCGCTTAGGCGGTCGCACAGCGACACACCGAGGAGAGGCGGCTTGCCGTCGCCGCTTGCATCCTCCCTCAGCCGGTACTCGGTCACGAAGGTCTCGACCACGCTGTCCTCGACCATGAGCGAATAGTCGAGCACCGACATCTCAGCCATGCCGCCATCGGCGTGGCGCGCGTCGATATAGTCGCGGAACAGGGAATACTGTTCCGAGCTCGGCGCCGGCTGCATGCGGGTCGCGACCAGATCGGAATTGATGCGGGCGATGCGCCGGAGCGAGCGCCGAATCACGAAATCATTCGCCAGGATGCGAACCGGCACGCAGGCCGAACAGGCGTCGCAATAAGGCATGTAGGCGATGTTTTGGCTGCGTCGGAATCCGCCCTTGAGCAGATTGTCGACCAGGAAGCGCGGCTTGTCGCGGGTCAGGTGCGTGAACAGCTTCCGCTCGAGCCGGCCGGGAAGATAGGGGCAGGGCTGCGGCGCGGTGATATAGAACTCGGGAAAGTTGTTCTTATGCTCTGTCACCGTTCTGTCACCCGGATACGAATCCGAACCTGTCTGCCAAGCTTAGTGGATGGGAGGCGGCAAGCGCAATCCGGTACGCGAAAGGGTGCCCAGGCGCCCTTTGGCCAAAACTAGGATAATTCAAAACTGGGACGGTGTTAGGGACGGTTGATGATCACCATGCCGGCAAGAATGTCATGCAGGCAGCGCTTGCGCTGGTCGAAGAAGGCCCAAAAGACCACGACAAACCAAAGCACCAGGGTGCCGGCCGCGAACCAGAAGAGCAGAGCGTGAAAAGCTGCGATCAAAGGGGTGACTTTGGCGCCAGACCACATGCGCGCTTCGAGCCCCATGAGCCGTTGTCCGACGGTGGCGGAGTTCTTGCCGCCGATGGTGACTGCGTTATAGGCAAGGAAAACAAGAAAAATGGCGGGCAGGAGTAGCCAAACCAGGCCGAGTGTGACAATCCCCAGCACAAAGGTCACCCCCAAGACGATGATCACATCGATGACGAAGGCGAACGATCGTTTGCCGATCACGCCGTCGAACAGCTGGGGCTGCTTCACCGGATCGTAGGCATGGGGCTGATCGGCAAAGCTCGAGCTTTGCGTTGCAGGCGGGTGCTGGTCGGTCATTCATCTTCTCCGGTCGAGGGTGACAAGGTCGCTCGCAGGCCAAAGGTGGTGATGAGCGCCGCCGCAAACAAGCAAGCCGGGTTGCCGAGGCCAAGCCGAGGCGCTAACAATCTCGCCCGGTGGACTGCGAGGTCAAGCCAACAAGGACGTATCCATGGGGAAATTTTTGCTGTCGGCCGGACTTGCCGTCGTTTTCGCCGCCAATCCCGCCTGGCAGGTGGCGGCGGCCGCCTGTGAAGGCGAAAAGGTCATCTTCGAGGATAAGTTCGCCGATGACGCCGGCGGCTGGCCGTTGCGCGACACCGTCGAGGTGAGGGACGGCGCCTTCGTCATCAAGCTTCCGCCCGACGATATGCAGTCGAACCTGAACGTGACCTTCACCGTCAAAGACGCCGATATTTGCTCGGAGGCGGTTTGGCCTGATGGCGAAGAGACGATGCTGGGTGCGGGCCTCCTGTTTTGGGGCGAGGACAACCGGACCTATTTCCAGTTCGGCATTCTCAATAACGGCAAGTTCTGGATCGCGCGGAAACAAGATGGCAAATGGCTCGGCACCATCGCAGCCAATGTCGATTCTGCGGCGATCAACCAGGAGCCGGGGGCAAGCAACATGCTGCGCGTCAAGACCGACGGCAACAACGTGTCGTTCTTCATCAACGGCACCAAGGTGCGGGAATTGCGCGGTCAGGCACCGAAAGGCGACTGGCGGTTCGGACTGTCGGGCGACAATTTCGACAAGGAGAAAGAGGCGACAGTGGTGTTCAAGACCGTGAAGGTCACGAACTAGGCCCTATCGCTTGAGCAGTTTTGCCACCTCGGCCGCGAAATAGGTGAAGATGGCGTCGGCGCCGGCGCGCTTGAACGCGATCAAACTCTCCAGAATGGCGCGTTCCCGATCGAGCCAGCCGCGCTCTGCTGCCGCGGCAAGCGCGGCATACTCGCCCGAGACTTGATAGACGAAGGTCGGCACGCCGAAGGCCTCCTTCACCCGCCAAACAATATCGAGATAGGGCAGCCCAGGTTTGACCATGACCATGTCTGCCCCTTCGGCGATGTCGAGCGCGACTTCGCGCAGTGCCTCGTCGCCGTTGGCAGGGTCCATCTGATAGCTCAGCTTGTCGCCCTTGAGCCTTGCGCCCGACCCCACGGCGTCGCGAAACGGTCCGTAGAATGAGGACGCATATTTGGCGGCGTAGGCGAGGAGCTGCGTGTTGGCAAAACCGTTCGCTTCGAGCGCCGCCCTGATCGCTCCGATCCGCCCATCCATCATGTCTGAGGGTGCAAGGATATCGCAGCCCGCTTCGGCTTGAACCAGGGCTTGCTGAATCAGAACCTTGACGGTCCGGTCGTTATCGACCTCCTCGCCCGTCAGCAGTCCGTCATGCCCGTGGCTGGTGTAAGGGTCGAGTGCCACGTCGCAGATAATGCCGATCTCGGGCACGGCGTGCTTGATGGCACGAACCGCCCGGCACACGAGATTGCCGGGATTGACCGCTTCACTTGCAGTCTCGTCGCGCAAGGACGGATCGGTGTTGGGAAAGAGCGCGAGGGCCGGAATGTCGAGTGCGGCCGCCTCTTGGGCAGCCTCGACCGCAAGGTCGATAGTCAAGCGCTCAACACCCGGCATGGCAGCGACCGGGGTCCGCGTGCGCGTTCCGTCGATCAGGAAAATCGGCCAAATAAGATCGGAGGTCGACAGCGAGGTCTCGCGCACAAGCCGGCGGGACCAGTCGGCACGGCGATTGCGCCGCATGCGCGTGGCCGGGAAACCCGGGCCCTTGGTCGCGTCCACCGAGACGCCGGCGCGCTTTGCCCGCTCGCTCCGCAACGAAACTGGCTTGTCCTTAGGAGAGCTCATCTACGCTTTACTGCCGTTCGCCGATCAAGATGTCGGCAAACTATCATTTGAACCTCGTGACTGCCAATGGCTGTCGGCAGACATGGTTTTCGACGAAAACTCATTCGCAGTAATTGGCTCTGCGCCTTGGCTTCATGTCGAAGTGAAAATGATTTTTGTGAGCTTCATTGGCGTTCGGACCGAGCACCGTGCCGAAGCGCTTGCATGCCTGCTCGAATAAGAAGGTGACGAACTGATTTTTGGGATCGGGTGGCGGCGGTTCTACCGCAACGGGAGGCGGTTGTGGCAGAGCGCCCGGTTCCGCTTTCACCGGTGTGACGACAGCCGGCTTGCGATCGCTCTTAAGGCGTGCGGGATTAGGCTCAGGCGGAGGCGGCGGTGTGGCCGGGGCCCGCGGCCAATGCTCAAGCACGGTGATGCGGTTCCCGTCCGCAAGAGTGAATTCCGATATGTCGAGCGCGTTGACGAGTGCGTGCTCGCTGATCCGCGTGTTCGCGCCGCCATAGCGGTTTCGGCAAGAATAAGACGTAGCATTGCGAATTTTCACCACGGCGCTTCCGAACACCGCCTTCGCCTCCGGCTGAACGGTATCCCGCAGCCATTCACCGAAAACATCGGCCATCTGACAGTTGAGTGTTGCCGGCGGTTCGATCGCCACTTTCGGATCGTCGCCGACCGCGCGCAACAAGACCGGTGCCGGGGTTCCGCATATGCCTTCCCTGATCGGCGGCAGGAGTTCGTAGTCGAGCGCATCTGACAGCAGCGCCTTGCACTTCGCCGTGGCGGCGGCAATCTCCGCCTCGGTCCAAGCCACGGTCGGCTGATCCCCTGGCAATGTCGACGGAGGCTTGGTCTCGACCGCAGCCCTCAGCGGGTTCCGCTCGGGCAAAGACGGAAGCTCCGGCGTTTCCGCTTTGGCGGGAGCGGCAAGCGCCACGAGCAGAGCAAGGCCGAGCCAAGCAATTTGCTTATTGGGCATGTCCGGCGACCGATGGTCCTTGGTTTCGCGAAGCTTGTGGTTTGGAGGATTGAGTGTTAGCTGCCCCGGGCCTCTTTGGGGCGCCTAAGGCGCCGCTGCGAGGCGTCATTACACCGGATTTGAGCCGGAGGCACTGCACTTTGTCAGAGGCGTTGGGCATCAGCTTCGAGGAGGTCGACCGTGCCGGCGTGGTCACGCTCGATCGCCCTGCTCGGCTCAACGCTTTAACGCGGGAAATGTTCGAGGCCTTGACCTCACAATATCGCGCTTGGGCCCCGGCACCGCATATCTACGGCGTGGTCATGCAATCCTCGCACCCTTCGGTGTTCTCAAGCGGGGGCGACATCAAGATCCTGCATGAGTGGAACGAGCAAGGCGCCCAGGAAGCGCTGCGGGAGTTCTACCGCGCCGCTTACAGCCATGTCTGGGTGCTCGAGAAATTCATCAGGCCGAACGTGCCGTTGATCAACGGCCTGACGCTCGGCGGCGGCATCGGGATCAGTCTATACGGTACCCATCGCGTGGCAGGTGAAAAATACCGCTTCGGCATGCCGCAGGTCGGCATCGGGTTCCTGCCGGATATCGGCGGGACCTATTTTCTTCCCCGCATGCTTGGGCACACCGGTCTCTATCTTGCTTTGACCGGACGTCTGATCGGACCGGCCGAAGCCTATCGCCACCGGCTTGTCAGTCACACTATTCCAGCGGCGCATTTCGATGTGATCAAGGATGCCTTGAGCGACAATCATCCGATTGACCGTTTGCTCGATGGGCTTCATCGCGATCCCGGAGAAGGTGAGCTGGTCAGATACACGCCCCTGATCGATCGCGCCTTCGCCGCACCGTCAGTCGAGTCGATTCTCGAAACACTCGATGCCGAGCGTGGCGAGGATGAATCCTTCGCGCAAGAGACCGCCGCGGCGATACGCGAAAAGTCTCCAACTTCGCTGAAGATCGCGTTCGAACAGTACAAGCGCGGCAAGTCGTTGGACCTTGCCGCCGCCCTCAAACTTGAATTCCGCCTGACCTCTCATCTTGTCGGCACACATGATTATCGCGAAGGCATCTCTGCGAAAGTCGCAGGCAAGGACCGCATACCTATGTGGGAGCCGGCCACGTTAGAGTCCGTCGACGACGAGGCGATTGAGCGTATGTTTGCGACGCCGGTGGAGGATGAACTCGTGCTTGAGACACCTACCTCCGATCCGTGAGCACGCGCCGCGGCCCGAAGCAAAAAAAAGCGCTTCACGTATTTTTAAGCGTGCCGCTTAAGCAGTTTTTAGCCGGGCAAAGCTACCATCGTCGCCAAGTTTGGGGGTCAAACAAAAAACTATGGGGGTAGGCGATGGGTGTAGCCCTGCACACGGGGATGCGCGGGTGTGCCGATGAGGGGGAGGACCTCAAAGGCCGCTATCTTGTTTCCTTGAAACTTATTGAGCGGCTTCACCGGCTGCTGCTCAATGTGGTGAAGGATGAGTTCGAGCGGCTGGGCCGCTCCGAGGTCAACAGCGTACAGGCCTTGCTGCTTTACAGCATCGGCGATGCCGAGTTGACCGCCGGCGAACTCACGACCCGCGGTTATTATCTCGGCTCGAACGTCTCGTATAACCTGAAGAAGCTTGTCGATGCAGGTTACATCGACCATCAGCGCTCGACGGTTGACCGCAGATCCGTGCGGGTTCGGCTGACTGACAAGGGGCGGGACGTCTGCCGGGTGGTGAATGGCCTCTATCAGCGTCAGCTCGGGTCGCTCCAGCAGGTCGGCGGCATCGGCGGCGACGATCTCGAGACGTTGAACAAGGCCTTGGTCCGGCTGGAGCGCTTTTGGACCGATCAGATTCGCTACCAGCTCTAACCTCGCCGCAGAGCTTGCTTTTTCAGCCCCCGGCGGCAGGTCCGCCAGGGGCTACAGGCTTTTGCCGGGCGGCTTTCCTCAGCCCAAAATCGCCCCATTCCCCGGCTAGACGTAAGAGTTGCCGTGGCCAGCAAAACACTCTGTCGCATCAAGGCATTGTGACGCCATGCCGGCCTCACGGACTAGAGCTTTTGGGCGAAAGCGCCTATATTTCGAATCTCGGAGCGGAACGGAGCCGCCGGACACGGGGAGCGGCAACATGCTGAAATGGCAGGATAGCAAGGCCGGGACGATTCCCGCTGCGATCAGTCTCGCCGTCGCGCTCGTGGCGCTCAGCGCCATTCCGGCGAACGCCGGTCCGTTTTCCTGGTTCAACAAGAACAGGCAGCAGCAACAACAGCAGCAGCAATCGAACGACGGCCCCGGTTTCTTTCCTTTCTTCGGCGGGAGAGGCAGCCAGGAGAGGTCTGATCAGGGGCATTCCTCGCACGCAAGCGAGTTTCCGAGCGACGATCCCGAGGCCATTCTCATTACCAATCCGCCTCTCGGCACGCCGACGCTTGCCAGAGCCAATATCGCAGCGACCAAGGCTGCCATCGGTCAGTACCAGGCGATCGTGGCCCAGGGCGGTTGGCCGACGGTCCCGGCGAAGGTTATGAAGCCCGGATCGCGTGGCCCCGAGATCGAAGTTCTGCATCGGCGTCTTGAGATCTCCGGCGATCTCGTCGGCACGAGCATCCCTAACCAGTACACCCCGGTTCTTGCGTCTGCCGTGCGCAGGTTCCAGGCCCGCCATGGTTTGCCGGCGACCGGCAATGTCGACAGCAAGGCCATGATCGCCGCGTTGAACATGCCGGCTTATATGAGGCTCGCCGAGCTTCAGGCCAGTCTGAAGCGCCTGCAAACTCTAAAGCCCCCTGCGGGCCGTTACGTGCTGGTCAACGTTCCAGCGGCGCAAGTCGAGGCGGTGGACGGCGGGAACGTCGCGTTGCGGCTTGCTGCCGTTGTCGGCAAGCCCGAACGTCCGACGCCTGAAATCTCCAGCAAGATTCGGGAGATCAATTTCAATCCCTACTGGCATGTGCCGCGCAGCATCATTCAAAAGGACCTCGTCCCGAAGGGCCGCGAATACGCCCGCAGAGGTCAGGACATGCTTGCCGCTTATCACATGCAGGCGTTCGATGCGGCCGGCAATCCGCTGGACCCACGTCAGATCAATTGGAACGGCCCTGAGGTTTACAACTATAGTTTCCGGCAGCTCCCCTGGGAGGAGAATTCCCTGGGCTTCGTGAAGATCAACTTCCCGAACAAGGATAGCGTCTATATGCACGACACGCCGCTCAAGAGCCTGTTTGGTCAGGCCATACGGTTCGAAAGCTCGGGCTGTGTGCGCGTGCACAATGTGGCGCGGTTGGTCGCTTGGCTCCTGAGCGGCAAGCCGGGCTGGGGCTATGAGCGTGTTATGTCGATGAAGCAGACCGGAGAGCAGATCAATGTCCAGCTGGCGCAGCCGGTTCCGGTCTATCTCGCTTATATCACTGCCTGGGGGACGCCCGACGGCCAGGTGCATTTCCGGCCCGATATCTACGGTCTCGACGGCGCAGCCGCTACCGCGTCGGCCTATTGATCGAAACCGCGCCCCGCCGTTACCCTAAGATACATCAAGGGCTTTGGCGGTCTCGGGATCCCATGTCTTAGTGTGTTGCTGGCGCGTCGTTGCGACATGTGGTAGAGCCAGCCAAACGCTCAATGGAAGTGGGATGCGGGGAGGTGGTCCTCGCGAGAAGGCTTCATTGGGCAAAGCAAGAGTGAGCGCGAGGAGCAGTCAGCCATGACGGTAAGCGATGCAGGACGCGCCGAGACGCGCGTAAATGCCTTTTTCACCAGACACCTGGAAGAGACCGACCCCGAAGTCTGGCAGGCGATCGAAAATGAATTCGACCGCCAGCAGGACGAGATCGAGCTCATCGCCTCCGAGAACATCGTTTCGCAGTCCGTGCTCGAAGCTGCCGGCACGCTGCTGACCAACAAATATGCGGAGGGCTATCCGGGGCGGCGCTATTACGGCGGCTGCCAATATGTCGACGTGGTCGAACAGCTTGCCATCGATCGCGCCAAGCGACTATTCGACTGCGCCTTCGCCAATGTCCAGCCACACTCAGGCTCGCAAGCAAACCAATCGGTGATGCTCGCGCTGCTGAAGCCGAATGACACAATTCTCGGCATGTCGCTCGCTGCCGGCGGTCACCTGACGCATGGCGCCGCGCCCAATCTTTCCGGCAAGTGGTTCAACGCGGTGCAGTACGGCGTGACCAAGACCGACAACCGTATCGACTATGATGAGGTCGAGCAGCTGGCCAAAGAGCACAAGCCAGCCATGATTATTGCCGGCGGCTCGGCCTATCCGCGTATCATCGATTTCCCGCGCTTCCGGCAGATCGCTGATTCGGTTGGCGCCTATCTGATGGTCGATATGGCGCATTTCGCCGGGCTGGTTGCCGCGGGCCTGCATCCGAGCCCCTTGCCGCATGCCCATGTCGTGACCACCACCACCCATAAGACGCTGCGCGGTCCGCGCGCGGGGCTGGTGCTCTCAAACGACGAGGACATCGGTAAGAAGATCAACTCCGCGGTGTTTCCCGGCCTTCAGGGCGGCCCGCTCATGCATATCATCGCGGCCAAGGCGGTCGCTTTCGGTGAGGCGCTCCGTCCCGACTACAAGCTCTACATCAAGGGGGTTGTCGATAACGCCAAGGCGCTCGGCGAGACTCTGGTCAAGGGCGGATTGGCGCTCGTGTCCGGCGGCACTGATACCCATCTCATGCTGGTGGATCTCAGACCTAAAAAGCTTACCGGCAAGGCGGCGGAAATTGCGCTCGGCCGCGCCAACATTACCTGCAACAAGAATGGCGTGCCGTTCGATCCCGAGAAGCCCGCAATCACGTCCGGGATTCGCCTCGGCTCGCCGGCGGGCACCACGCGCGGATTCGGTATCACCGAGTTCCAGGAGATCGGCGGCATGATTACCCAGGTGCTTGACGGCCTCGCCGCCAACGGAGACGACGGCAACAGCGCGGTCGAAGAGAGCGTGAAGAAGCGTGCCATCGAACTGTGCGAGCGCTATCCGATTTACCGGTAGCCCGCGCGCATGAGGTGACAGGAGGGGAGGGCGGTCGCCCATGCGATGCCCGTATTGCGGCAGCACGAACACGCAAGTGAAGGACTCGCGTCCCAGCGAGGATCACACCACGATCAGGCGCCGCCGCGTCTGTGCCGATTGCGGCGGCCGTTACACCACGTTTGAACGCGTACAGCTTCGCGAATTGACGGTCCTCAAGCGGAGCGGACGCCGCGTGCCGTTCGACCGCGACAAGCTGATGCGGTCAGTGCAGATCGCGCTCAGGAAGCGCCCGGTGGAGCCGGAGCGGGTCGAGCGCATGGTCAGCGGTATCGTTCGCCGGCTCGAGAATATGGGCGAGAACGAGGTCAAGTCAGAGGCTGTCGGGCGACTTGTGATGGAGGCGCTCAAGGCTCTCGACGATGTCGCCTATGTCCGCTTTGCCTCGGTGTACAAGAATTTCCGCGAGGCTAAGGATTTCGAGGCATTGCTGGGCGAACTGACCGCGGCGGATGACGACGAGGACGTCCCCACGGACCGGGCGTCCGCCTCTGCCGAAGACTGACCCGAGACCCTACATCAAAGCGATGAGCCTCAGTGACGAAGACCATATGGCGCAGGCCCTTCAGCTTGCCCGGCGCGGGCTTGGGCAGACGTGGCCCAATCCCGCCGTCGGTTCGATCGTGGTGGCCCCGACCGGGGAAATCGTGGGCCGCGCTTGGACTGCGCCGGGAGGCCGTCCCCATGCCGAAGCCATGGCGCTAGAGCGCGCCGGCGGCAGGGCAGAGGGTGCGACACTTTATGTCACGCTGGAGCCGTGCGCGCACCCGGGCGGCAGAGGGCCCGCCTGCGCTGAGGTCATTGCCGCGTCGCGCCCGGCGCGCGCCGTGATCGCGCTCCGCGATCCTGATCCGCGAACCTGCGGCCGCGGGCTCGACCGGCTTACCGCGTCGGGTATCGAGGTGACGGACGGGGTGCTGGCTGAGGAGGCGCGCGTCGTCGCGCTCGGTCACATTCTCCGCGTCACTGAAGGACGCCCGGCCGTGACGCTCAAGCTTGCGGTCGGCGCCGACGGCCTCATACCGCAAGGAACGGGCGCGCCGGTATGGATCACGGGCCCGGACGCGCGCGCTCACGGCCATCTTCTTAGAGCGCGGAACGATGCGATCCTGGTCGGCCGCGGCACCGTGCTTGCCGACAATCCGACTTTGACATGCCGGCTTCCCGGCATGTCTTGCCGTTCGCCGGTCCGTGTGGTGTTGGACCGGCGCTTGCGGACGCCACCCGAAGCCCGGCTGTTCGACGACCTGATGGTTCCCGTGTGGCTCGTCTGCTCAGCCGACGAAGAGCACCCAAACACCGACGACCTGCAGGATCGCGGTGCGGAAATCGTTCCCGTCGCGATTGACGAGCACGGTCTCCTTGCCGTGCACGATGCGCTTGAGACTCTTGCCGATCGCGGCATCACACGCGTTTTGGTCGAGGGCGGCCCTTCGGTGGCCCGCGCATTTCTCGATGCCGATCTCATCGACGAGATTGTCATTTATCAGGGTCCGAAACCGGTTGGGTCCGGAGGCCTTCTGCCTTTTGCCGGCGACGGGCTTGATCGGGTGACCGGAAGCGGGCATTTCACTGAGGTTGAGTCCCGCTTCTTCGGTCCCGACCGAATGACGTGTTGGCGGCGAGTAGGGCGATGTTCACTGGCCTTGTCAGCGGCATAGGAACGCTCCAGCGGCGGCAGGGTGCCCGTTTGGTCATCGCCAGCCCTTACAGGCGCCGCAGCCTGGCCGAGGGGGCCTCGATTGCCTGCGACGGCTGCTGTCTGACGATCGTCGAATCGTCCAAGGCGAAGGCGAAGGGCGAGGGGGCCCGCTTTGCGGTCGAGGCCTCTAACGAGACGCTTGAGCGGACCACGCTTGGATCTTGGACCGAAGGGCGGCGCATCAATCTGGAACGCGCACTTGCGCTTGGCGATGAGCTCGGCGGCCATCTGGTGACCGGCCATATCGATGGTTTGGCAACGATCATGACGCGTGAGCCGGATGGCGAAAGTGTCAGATTTGTCCTTGAGGCTCCGGCCGATCTCGCTCCGTTCATTGCGGCCAAGGGATCGGTCGCGCTGGACGGTGTTTCTCTTACGGTTAACGAAGTCGGCGACACACGCTTCGGCGTGAATATCATTCCCTATACGCTCGCTCACACCACGTGGGGAGACCGGCGCCCCGGCGATCTGGTAAATCTTGAAGTCGATCTCTTGGCGCGTTACCTGGCGCGGTTGACAGAGAAACGAGGGCTTGCCCCGTGACGCTCGCACCGAAGACAGAGACCCATCGATTTCTCTCCCCGATCGAGGAGGTGGTCGAGGATGCGCGTAACGGGCGGATGTTCGTTCTGGTCGATGCCGAGGAGCGTGAGAACGAGGGCGACCTCGTCATCCCGGCACAGATGGCGACGCCTGATGCGATCAATTTCATGGCCAAACATGGCAGGGGCCTGATCTGCCTTGCGCTCACGCCGGATCGCGCCAAGCAGCTTCATCTCGAGCTGATGTCACGGTCGAACCGTGCACGCCATTCCACCGCTTTCACCGTTTCTATCGAGGCGCGCGAAGGGGTCTCAACCGGGATCTCGGCCCATGACCGGGCGCACACCATTTCCGTGGCCATCGATCCGACCAAGGACTATCGCGACATCATCACCCCAGGACACGTGTTTCCGCTGGTTGCCAAAGACGGCGGCGTCTTGGTGCGGGCCGGCCATACCGAGGCTTCCGTAGATATTGCACGGCTTGCCGGACTTTATCCGGCAGGCGTGATCTGCGAGATCATGAATGACGACGGCACCATGGCACGGCTTCCGGACCTCATCGCCTTCGCCGCGCAACACGATCTCAAGATCGCGACCATCGCCGATTTGATCGCTCACCGGCTGCGTTACGATCATTTAGTCAAGGTCGTGGCCGAGACCAAGGTGAAGAGTGCCTTCGGCGGGGAGTTCGACCTCAAGGTCTACGCCGCCACCGTGGATCCGGCCGAGCATGTGGCGCTGGTCAAGGGCGACGTTGCCTCCGGCGGCCCGGTCTTGGTGCGCGTGCATGCGATGAACACCATCGACGACGTGGTGTCGGTCGGCACTCATCGCGAAACCTTGGTGCACAAGGCGATGGACATGATCGGGCGCGAGGGACGGGGCGTCCTGGTGTTGATCCGCGAGTCCCGGCCGGACGCGATTTCGGCCCGCCTCGGGCAGGAGGCGGGAGGTCAAGGTCAGCAGCGGCTCATCGAGTACGGTATCGGCGCCCAGATCCTGCTTGACCTCGGGGTGCGCGAAATGGTGCTGCTAAGCAACTCTCCGGCGCGCAAGATCGTGGGCTTGCAAGGATATGGGCTCACGGTGGTCGGCCACCGGCGTTTGGAGTGACAGTTCGATGGTCCGTAAAGGTCCGAATTCGATCCTCATCATCGAGGCGCGGTTCTACGAGGACATCGCCGATGAGCTGGCCCGTGGGGCGATCGAAGAGCTCGATGCGAACAATATGGCCTATGAGCGTATCGCCGTGCCGGGCTCGCTTGAGATCGCGCTTGCGCTCAGCCTGGCCTTGGCGGATGGCTTCGTCGGTAAGGCCGGGCATCATCGCGGCTGTATCGCGCTTGGCTGCGTAATCCGCGGCGAAACCACGCATTACGATATCGTGGCGCGGGAGTCTGCCGCGGGCTTGCATCAGCTCGCGGTGCAGCATGCCGTGCCGATCGGTTTCGGCATCTTGACGTGTGACAGCCGCGAGCAAGCTTGGGAGCGGGCGAGTGTCGAGGGGCGCAACAAGGGACGCGATGCGGCCCGCGCCTGCCTGATCCTGATGCAGCTTGAACGGCATTTTTCTTCGAGCCGGCGCTAGCCATCATGGCCAAGCCCGCTCCCGCCCGTGCATCGTCCCGCAGCGCCGCCCGCCTCGCTGCGGTTCAAGCGCTGTACCAGATGGACATGACCGGGATCGAGCGCAACGCAGTGATTGCCGAATTCGAAGCGCATCGCTTGGGGCAGGAAATCGAAGGCTGCCAATATGCCGCACCCGAGGCAGCATTTTTCCGCGATCTTGTCGAAGGTGTGGTGCGCGAGCAGCTTCGTATTGACCCGCTTATCGACAACCAGCTTGCCGAAGGCTGGCGGCTTACCCGCATCGATTCGATTCTTCGCGCCGTGCTCAGAGCAGGGGCCTATGAAATTCTTCATCGCGGCGATGTGCCGGTCCGGGTTGTCATTGCCGAGTATGTCGACGTCGCCCATGCCTTTTTCGCCGGAAACGAGCCGAAGGTGGTGAACGGCATTCTCGATCGCCTCGGGCATAGCATCCGGCCGCAAGAGTTCGAGGCCGAGGAGAACGCAGATGGGTGATCGCATCGAGCGTATTGGAGGGCGCGGCCTCGACGAGTTCGAGCTCATTGCCCGCTATTTCGCGCCTCTGGCAACGGACGCGGCCGCGCTCGGCTTGCATGACGACGCTGCCGTGTTGAGACCTCCGGAGAGCCGGGAGATCGTGATCTCCTGCGACACGATCGTCGAAGGCGTGCATTTCCTGAAAGACGACCCACCCGAAACCATCGGTTACAAGGCGCTGGCGGTGAACCTGTCGGACCTCGCCGCCAAGGGCGCGCGGCCTTATGTCTATCTGCTGGCGCTGGCGCTGCCGGATGAGCCGTCTCCTTCTTGGCTGCAGGCTTTCGTTTCAGGCTTGAGCGAACTCCAGAGCGAAGCCGGTATCGCTCTGGTCGGCGGGGATACCACCCGCATCTCCGGTCCCTTAAGCATTACCATCACGGCACTCGGCCTCGTTCCTCAAGGTCATGCCGTGCTCAGGCACGGCGCCAAGCGGGGCGACCGGCTGTATGTCACGGGCACGATTGGCGATGCCTATCTCGGCCTTCGCGCGCTTCAAGACCCTGAGCTCGGCCGCGCGTGGGGCTTGTCCGAAATGGAATTGGACTTTGTCATTGGCCGGTATCGGCGTCCCCGGCCGCACAGCGATCTCGCCCTGGTCATTCGCAACTTTGCGCAAGGTGCGATCGATGTGTCCGACGGGCTCGTAAGCGATATCGGCAAGCTCGCGCAGGTCTCGCATGTCGGCGCTGTGATTGAGGCCGAACGTGTGCCGTTTTCTCCGGCCGCGGCCAAAGCCCTGCAACACGATCCGCAACTCCTGTCAGCGCTAATCACCGCAGGCGACGATTACGAAATCGCGGTGGCGGTGCCGGCGTCAAGCGCCGGCACTTTTGAGAGCGAATTGAAAGGCAAGGGGACGCCCGTGACGATGATTGGCCGTTTGGAAGGGGCGGTCGCCGAACCCCGCGTCCTTGGCCCTGACGGCAGCGATCTTGAGCTCGCCCGCACGGGTTTCACGCATTTCTAGGCATTTTCCCCGGGGGTCTTGAGGCCAAGGCTCCCCTCCAGGCCTCTGTTGCGCCCGGCCTCCAACTTTGGCATTTTCCCGCGGGCTCAAAGCCACACTCGGGGGGATTCGGGTCTGGGGCGGACGTCAATGCCCCAGCCTATGGTCCCATCTTCTGGCCATTCCAAACACTGCATAGAGGCAGCTATCATGACTTGGGTTCTTTACCTGATTATCGCCTGCGGGGCGCTCTCAATCGCTTATGGCGTGTGGACCACGAGGGCCGTTCTCGCCGCTGACCCTGGCAGTGCGCGCATGCAAGAGATTGCGGCCGCCATCCAGGAAGGGGCCCAAGCCTATCTCGCCCGGCAATACACGACGATCGCTCTCGTCGGCGTCGTTATCTTTGGCATCCTGGTTTATCTGCTCGGCGTCCCGCAGGCGGTCGGTTTCGCGATCGGCGCCGTGCTCTCGGGCGTCGCCGGCTATATCGGCATGAACGTTTCGGTCAGGGCTAATTTGCGTACGGCGCAGGCCGCAAGTAAGAGTCTCGCAGACGGTTTGAGTCTTGCTTTTCGCGCCGGCGCGATCACCGGGCTGCTTGTTGCCGGCCTCGCCCTTCTCGGCGTTTCAATTTATTTCCTCGTCCTCACCGGCCCACTTGGTTATGACGCCGCCTCGCGTGAGGTCATCGACGCCCTTGTCGCGCTCGGCTTCGGTGCCTCGCTCATCTCCATCTTCGCCCGTCTTGGCGGCGGTATCTTTACCAAGGGCGCCGATGTCGGCGGTGACCTCGTGGGCAAGGTCGAAGCCGGTATTCCCGAAGACGATCCTCGCAACCCCGCGACCATCGCCGACAATGTCGGTGACAATGTCGGTGACTGCGCGGGGATGGCGGCCGATCTGTTCGAGACCTATGTGGTGACCGTGGTCGCCACCATGGTGCTCGCCTCGATCTATTTCGCTGGCGGCGAAGATCGCCTCACGTCGATGATGCTCTATCCGCTCGCGATCGGCGCGACTTGTGTCATTACGTCGATCATCGGCACCTACTTCGTCAAGTTGGGCAAAAGCCAGTCAATTATGGGCGCGCTTTATAAGGGCGTGCTTGCCACTGGCGTGCTGTCGCTGATCTTGCTTTGGCCGGTGACCGCATGGCTCGTCGGCATGGATACCGCCATGAGGGTCGGTGAGGTTACCTTCGACGGCCGGTCGCTGTTCTATTGTGGCGCGCTCGGGCTCGTCGTGACCGCGCTTATCGTGGTGATCACGGAGTATTACACGAGCACGCGATTTCGACCCGTCCATTCGATCGCCAAAGCCTCGATCACCGGTCATGGGACCAACGTGATCCAAGGTCTTGCCGTATCTCTCGAGTCGACGGCGTTGCCGGCCCTTGTGATCATGGCGGGCATTATCGGAGCCTACCTGCTCGCCGGGCTGTTCGGCATCGCCATCGCCGTGACCACCATGCTGGCATTGGCCGGGATGGTGGTAGCGCTCGATGCTTTCGGTCCGGTCACTGACAATGCTGGCGGGATCGCCGAGATGGCTGGGTTGCCGGCAGAAACGCGCAAAACCACCGACGCGCTGGACGCGGTCGGCAATACTACCAAGGCGGTCACCAAGGGTTACGCCATCGGCTCGGCCGGACTCGGCGCTCTGGTGCTGTTCGCGGCCTACACCGAAGATCTCAAATTCTTCGCCGCTAATGCCGACAAGTTCCCGTACTTCACCGGGGTCGATCCCACCTTCACCCTGTCAAATCCTTACGTGGTGGTCGGCCTGTTCCTTGGCGGGTTGCTTCCATATCTGTTCGGCGGCATTGCCATGACCGCGGTGGGCCGGGCGGGCTCGGCGATTGTCGAGGAGGTCCGCCGCCAGTTCAAGGATAAGCCCGGCATCATGAAGGGTACCGACCGGCCCGACTATGGGCGCGCCGTCGATCTCCTGACTCGTGCGGCGATCAAAGAGATGATCATCCCGTCGCTTTTGCCGGTGCTGACGCCAGTCGCCTTCTACTTCATCATCAACGCGATTGCCGGTAAGAGCGCAGCCTTCTCTGCGCTCGGCGCGATGCTGCTGGGTGTGATCGTAACCGGACTGTTCGTCGCGATCTCCATGACCGCGGGCGGCGGCGCCTGGGACAACGCCAAGAAATATATCGAAGACGGTAATTACGGCGGCAAAGGTTCCGAGGCACATAAGGCCGCGGTGACCGGCGATACGGTCGGCGATCCCTATAAGGACACCGCCGGTCCCGCGGTGAACCCGATGATCAAGATCACCAATATCGTCGCGCTGTTGTTGCTCGCGGTGCTCGCGCACCAATAGCCAAGCGTCGGGCAGTCTAGATCGGGGGAGCGCCGCTTGCCGCCGGCGTCGTACCCTGACCTTTCAGCCTGCCGCGATTGGCGATGTTGCCGAAGATCTGCTCGACCAGCGTGAGATCCTTGCCACGGGCAGGGGTCTCGTCCTTCAAATAGTCGACGACGATTCCATCCTTGAGCCCGTAATGGGCAACTTGCTGGACGCTGGCACCTCCGTCGAAATAGACGGCAACGATCTGGCGGTCGATCTCTTTGGGTTTCATAAAGGCGACCGTCTTTTGGGTGGTCGAGATATAATAATAGGCATCGCCTGCGATCGTGCTCGTCGTATCCGGCGAACCGAGGATGCCTGCGACCTGCTCCTTGGTCATTCCGGGCTGTACGGTGTTAACATCGACGTCGATGAAGACGTGCCCGTGCCGATCGATCTGGGCGCCGCACCCCGCGAGCAGGCCGGCGCCGAGCATGAGAGCGGCGATTACCGGGCGCGAAGCCGTAACCGGGACCAGCTTGAACCTTGCCAACGACGGATATCCCTCAATGATCGAATGAGCCCAAGACCCGATCGAATCGGCGTTTGCCCCAGACGTGACCGGCTGCCTAATCCACGAGGCTAAAGGCTAAACCAACCGGGTTGTCCTTTGAACCCCTTCAGAACCTTCACGAAACGGCGCAGCCATCGAACCAATGCTGCGCGACTCTATGGCGCGATTGTGGCGCAGGCGCGGCTTCCCGTTTTCTATCAGGAGCTTGGGGTTCCCGATACGCTCGAAGGACGGTTTCTCGTCCTGTCGCTCCATCTCTTTGCCGTTCTTCAACGCCTTAGGGCGGAGGGTCCGCAGGCGCGTGCTCTCGTCCAGGAGCTGACCGACCGCTTCGGCGCTGACATGGACACGGTGTTGCGCGAGATCGGCGTGGGCGATCTCAGCGTTCCAAAAAAGATGAGGGCGCTTGCCGCAAAGAGCGCGTCGCTGTGGGACACATTCGCGCGCGCCGAAGCAGCGGGGGAGGAGGCACTCGCCGGCGTAATCGCCGGCGCCCTGCCGGACGATCAAGTCTTGGATGAGGGTGTCAGCGCGGGGCTGGCGCATTATCTGATGGAGGCGGTAAGCGCGTTGGAGACGCAAACTTTCGTGTCATTGGGTGCAGGCAACGTACAATTTCCGGGTATAAAACCGGCAGAGGATCGGCATGAACGAAGACATTGACCGCCCGGTTTTCTCGCGGCCGCTCAAGGTCGATGAGATCAAGGACGGAACGAGCGCCGAAATCGTCGCCAACGACGCAGAACTGGAAGCCATGGCCAAGATGCTCGATCTTGTGGCACTCGAGCGGCTTCGTTTCGCCTACCGGATTGATCGCCGTGGTGGCGGACGCCTCCGCCTCACCGGAACGCTGCATGGCTTGGCCACCCAAACCTGCGTCATCACGCTCGATCCTGTCGAGGCAACCCTTGACGTGCCGGTTGAGCAAGAGTTCTGGCCGGACGCCCTGATCTCCGAGCTTGAGAAAAATTCGGCGGAATCCGGCGGCACAGGCCTACTCGAATGGCCCGAGCCGATCGTCGGCGGCACAATCGATCTGGGACCCGTGATCTATGAGAGCCTCGCCACCGCGCTCGACCCCTATCCCAAGCGGGAAGGCGCAAGTTTTGACTGGCCGCATGGCCCCGGGGACGCACCCGAAAACGCCAGAAGCGGCCCATTTGCGGCGCTGGGTGCCCTGAAACGGCGCTAGGCACCGTCAACTCGGGCAAAATCCGGGTTGTCACTGGCGCCCTTTTACGTCTATTCGGGTCTTGTTTTTCCGGGGGTTGCGGCGGATATCCGCCGCTTGGATAGAGATTTTCCTGAACGGCTGTAAGCATGGGTGCTCCAGTCACCATCGCGCTTGACGCCATGGGCGGGGACCACGGTCCAAAAGTGGTCATTCCCGCTGCGGCAATGGCCTCAGTCCGTCGGCCTGAGCTGCGCTTCCTCGTGGTCGGGGACGCCGCTCGTGTCGAACCGGAACTTGAGGCCCATCCTGCGCTCGCCGCCAAGACGGAATTCGTCCACACCGACGTCGCCGTGGCCATGGATGCCAAGCCGAGCCAAGCGCTTCGCAAAGGACGGTGGAAGTCGAGCATGTGGCTTGCGCTCGAAGCGGTGCGCGATGGCCGCGCCGATGCCGCCGTGTCGGCCGGCAATACCGGCGCCCTCATGGCCATGGCCAAGTTCTGCTTGAGAACGATCTCCGGGATCGATCGCCCCGCCATTGCCGCGATCTGGCCGACCATCGAAAGCGAATGCATCGTGTTGGATGTCGGCGCCAATGTCGGCGCCGACTCCCGTCAGCTTGTCGAGTTCGCCGTCATGGGCGCGGCCATGGCCCGGGCTCTGTTCGGATTGGATAGGCCTTCGATCGGACTGCTCAACATCGGCGTGGAAGAGGTCAAGGGCGTCGACGAGATCAAAAAGGCGGCAGCCGTCTTGAAAGAGGCACCGCTCCCCTTGCGCTATCACGGTTTTGTCGAAGGAGATGATGTCGGCGCGGGCAAAGTTGACGTTGTGGTGACAGACGGTTTCACGGGCAACATCGCCTTGAAGACGGCGGAAGGAACCGCTAAGCAAATCGGCGAATATCTGCGCGCCGCCATGGGGCGGTCCCTTCTTGCTCGCATCGGCGCTCTTCTGGCGCAGGGGGCCTTCCGCGCCCTCAAAGAGAAGATGGACCCGCGCCAGTTGAATGGCGGCATATTTCTCGGGCTCAACGGCATCGTCGTCAAAAGTCACGGCGGGACCGATGCGACTGGCTTCGCCAGCGCCGTCGATCTCGCTTATGACATGGCGTCGAACGGCGTGGTGAAAAATCTGGCACAAGACATTGCCGGCTTCGACCACAAGCTCGAATTCGAAGGCGCCGCCTAAAGACTGGGAGTGACGGTTTTGAACACAGTGAGGGCAGTGGTCACGGGATGCGGGGGTTATCTGCCCGAGAAGGTGTTGACCAACGATGACCTTTCCAAGGTCATCGATACGTCGGACCGGTGGATCTCGGAGCGAACGGGTATCAAGGAGCGGCGGATTGCCGCCGACGGGGAATTGACCTCGTCGATGGGCGCGCAAGCGGCGCGGGCCGCGCTCGACGATGCGGGGCTGGCGCCAGAGGACATCGACCTCATCGTTCTTGCCACGTCGACGCCGGACCAGACTTTTCCTGCCACTGCCGTGACCATCCAAGCCGAGCTCGGCATGACCCACGGTGCCGCATTCGACGTGCAGGCAGTCTGCTCAGGCTTCGTTTTTGCACTGGCCACCGCCGAGAACTATCTCAAGAGCGGCCAATTCAAGCGCGCCCTGGTGATCGGGGCTGAAGCCTTCTCCCGCATTCTCGATTGGGAGGACCGTTCGACTTGCGTTCTGTTCGGCGACGGGGCCGGCGCCGTGGTCCTCGAAGCCCAAAAGCTCAACGGCGCCTTGACCGATCGCGGCATCCTGGCGGTCAGCCTCCGCTCCGACGGCCGTTATCGTGACAAGCTCTATGTCGACGGCGGCCCGTCTTCCACCGGTACGGTCGGGCATGTTCGCATGGACGGTCCCGAGGTGTTTCGACATGCTGTGACCAAGATCAGCGAAGTGATCGGAACAACCTTGCACCAAGCTGGATATAATGCCTCCGATGTCGATTGGTTTGTTCCCCATCAAGCTAACAAGCGTATCTTGGACGGTGCTGCACGAAAGCTTGGACTAGATCCGAGTAGGATCATTATTACTGTTGATAAACATGCAAATACCTCGGCCGCGTCGATTCCACTGGCGTTAGCGCAAGGTTGCACCGATGGCCGCATCAAGTCGGGCGACCTTGTGCTGCTTGAGGCGATGGGCGGCGGGTTCACTTGGGGGGCCGTGCTGCTGCGCTGGTAGTGCCGCGCAGAAGCCACACCTCAGAGAAAAATATTGCAATATCAGGAATTTGATGACGGGATAGGTTGACCGGATCGCACACGCTCGATTAGCATCTTGAATAGTCCCGCGACTGGGGGAGCGTACACATATGGGCGGGAAAACACTCACGCGTGCCGACTTGGCCGAAGCGGTGTTTCAAAAGGTTGGGTTACCGCGTAACGAGTCAGCAGCGATCGTGGAGCTCGTGCTCCGCGAGATCATTGCGAGCCTCGAGCGTGGTGACACGGTGAAGTTGTCTTCGTTCGGCTCCTTCGGGATCCGGGACAAAGGGCAACGCATTGGCCGCAATCCAAAAACCGGTCAGGAAGTCCCGATCACGCCACGGCGGGTGCTCGTGTTTCGGGCCAGCAACATCATGAAGCAGCGCATCAACGATGCGCTGTCGCGGAGAAAGGCGGCGGAATAAGGTTAACGGCGCCGCTTTGTGATCCGGAGAGGAGGTCGGTTGGACAAAGCGCCCGAGGCATTTCGCACCATTAGCGAGGTTGCCGAAGAGCTTGAGGTCCCAAAGCATGTGTTGCGCTTTTGGGAAGCGAAGTTCGCACATCTGAAGCCGATGAAGCGCGGCGGCGGCCGGCGCTACTACCGGCCTGAGGATGTCGCTCTGTTACGCGGCATTCGTTTTCTGCTTTATAGCGATGGCTTTACCATTCGCGGGGTACAGAAGATCCTCCGCGAGCATGGACCGCGTTTTGTCATGGAGTACCGGCGAATTGGCGAAGGCGATGAAGAGGAGGGACGCGAAGAGTCCCTGGTTCTCCCCCGTGAGATTCCCGACATCGCGGCGGAAGCCGCACGCAGCGGCGCTGCGGGGCTTGCCGGCGACCACGCCGGAGAGGACGAGAGCATCGATGTCGAGAAACTCGAGGGGCTTCTCGAGGAGATCGAAACCTGCCAGCGCATCCTTGCCTCGGCCAAGCAGTAGCCGCGGGCACCTGACGGCTTGTCTTTGGTCGCGAGCGTGTATATCCAAAAGAACCTGCCACATGAGCTTCGGAGCGTAGCGCAGCCCGGTTAGCGCACCGGTCTGGGGGACCGGGGGTCGGGAGTTCAAATCTCCCCGCTCCGACCATTTCGAATTTGCGAAATGGAAGTCTGCCGCGTGGGCGACCTGCTGACTTATGGCAGGCCTGCGCAATTTCATTGTTAAAGTCTTTTCAAATTCTGGCAGCACGTTTGATGCCAAAACGCCCATGACACGAATCGACGTTGGGCACGTAAGACGGACCATACGCCCTAGGGACTTCTACGAGGTTTTGCGGCTGCCTGTGCAAGGCGTGCTGGCTTGGACGCTGCCCCAAATAGCTTGGCAGCCATTGGCGCGCCTGTTCGGCCGGTTCGATGCGGCAATGAAATCCGCACGGACGCGCCGTCACACGGCTCGAATTATGGCCGCCCTGGATTTACCGGAAGATGAAGCGCGCCGCATCGCCGTCGAAACCCGCGCCAACACTTACTTGTTACGATTCCAATATTTGCGGTCCTGGCGTTTCGGCGGCTGGTCGCCAACCATCGAGATTCTGGGCGAGCAGCATGTGGCGGAGGCGCAGGCTAGAGGTACCGGCATAATCTTCTGGGCCGGCAATTTCAGTTTCAACGATATCGTCGTCAAGATGGCCTGGCATCGAATGGGCCTCGCGGTCAGCCATTTCAGCCGGTCCGCCCACGGCTTCTCCCAAACCCGCTTCGGAGTCAAATACCTCAACGTGGTGAAGCGGGGCATCGAGAACCGTTATCTCCGCGAACGCCTCGTTGCCGACCGGCATCAGACACGTGATGCATTCAGCGTGATCCGCAAACGTCTGAAGGACAATGGAGCCGTGTCTCTGAGGGCCGGTTCTAAGGGGCTGCACTTTGCGGAATCAGACTTCCTCGGCGGCGCCCGGCTCAGGCTGGCAACCGGGCCCTTGTTTTTGGCAGAAGCGACTGGCGCCACGGTCTTGCCGGTGTTCACCCAGCGCACAGGCGTCGATTGTTTCGAGGTTACGATCGGCGCGCCCTTGGCGGTGCCGAAAGATGCAAACGGCGAGCCGGACTATTCTGGCGCGGTCCGACTCTATGCGGACAGAGTCGCCCCTTACGTCCGGCGTAACCCGGGCCAATGGGACGGTTGGAAGCGTGACGTCCGGGTAGGCCTCCGGTGGGGAGCGGTCGCCCCGCCTGATTCCGCCTTGGCGCTAAACGGTCCCAACCTTGGGTGGTTCGCGCGGCTTGTTACAAGGATCAACCGGCGGAACGTCCGGGTGCTAATCCGGCCTGGTGTAAAGAATGTCGGCCTGCAAGACTGGCTGATAAGGCGCGCCAAAGGAGCGGGCATTATCGGCTGGGTTCGCAATCGATCCGATGGTTTGGTCGAGGCCGTCTTCGAAGGCGATCGCCGCGCGGTCGCGGCCATGATCGCGCAGGTCAGGCGAGGCCCAGAACGGGCGAAGATATCCGAGGTGATCGTAGAAAGGCGCCGTGCTAAATGTAACAGACAAGACTTCTGGCGACGGAAAACAATCCAGGTCGATTCAAGTTAGAAGTATCGCGCACACACGAATTGGAAGAGTTAGGCGGCGATGAACGATGGACCCCGCACCGTTGATGATGCTCCAAGGCGTTTCCCGAAGGGCAGCGGCGGCAACTGCATCGTCCAGGCGTTAACCGAACGCGGTATTCCCTACCGGTATTTGCGGCCGGAACAGATCACCAATCCCCAGGTCGCGAATAGGATAATCGTCGAATTTCATATCAACGGTAAGACTTACTATTTCGGTGGAGGAGCCTTGCGCGGTTGCTATCCGCGCGGGATCTGGGTTCCCGGGCCGGTGATCGACGGCCCGAAAACGCGGTTCCTCAAGAAGAAGGACGTGGTCAAATCGTTTCTGCAAAAGCAAGGCCTCAACGTTCCTCGCGGCAGCGTGTTCCGCCACGACGCCCAGCATGAAGCAGAGTCGTTCTTTACGGCGTTCGCGCCCACGCTGACGCAGGGTGCCTGCGTGAAGCCAGCCGATGGCGGATGGGGAAGTCTGGTACATCTCGAGATTCGCGACATCGACTCTTTTCGAAATGCCTTTGCAGCGGTCTGTGAACGTTATCCTCGGGTCCTTGTCGAAGAAACAATCCAAGGATCGGTCTACCGCTTTAATGTGCTCGCGGGCCGCGTCGTTGCGGTCGAATTTCAGCGCCCAGCAAATGTCGAAGGAGACGGCACCCACACCATCGCCGAGCTGGTCAATATGAAAAACGCCGAACGCCAGGTCCATCCCACGCATGGCAATCCCTTGCAGCTCGGCGTATCGCAACGTGCATTTCTAGAGCAAGCCGGCTTTCGGCCTGAGGATATCCCCAAGACTGGAGAACGTGTCTTTCTCAGCCCTCTATCAAACCTGCATCAGGGCGGCGAACACTCTGATGCCACAGATGATGTTCATAAGTCCTATGCTGAATTGATCGAGCATGCACTGAAACAGCTGCCCCAACTCGTTCTGGGTGGCGTTGATACTATTATTCAGGACGCAAGCAAGCCGGCGACCGGCGATAACTATTATGTTTTGGAGATGAATCGTTGTCCTGGATTTTCCACCTCTCATTACCCCTGGCGTGGGCAGCCGCGCGACGTGGCCGGCGCCATAGTCGATTATCTCGTCGCTTCCACTCCCACCCGCCCAAAGCCGCGACGCCTCGGCGCGCGGATAAGGCAAGCTCTCTGGGGCAGCTGGTCGAGAGGCACCCCTGATGTGTTGGGTCAGGTGAGGCGAACAATACGTAGCAAAGACATCTATGAGGCTTTCCGGTTGTCCGGGCAGGGCTTGCTGGCCTGGACCTTGCCCGAGGCGGCATGGCAGCCCTTGGCGCGGCTATTTGGACGGCTCGACGCGGCAATGAAACCAGGACGCACGCGCCGGCATACGGCGCGGATCGCCGCCGCCCTTCATTTACCCAAAGACGAGGCCCGCCGCATCGCTATAGAGACCCGGGTCAACGGCTACCTGGAACGGTTCCAGTTGCTGCGAGCCTGGCGTTTCGACGGCTGGTCGCCGGCCGTCAATGTGCTTGGCGAACAGCATGTTGCGAACGCGCAGGCCAGAGGGACCGGCATCATCTTCTGGACCGGCAATTTCAGCTTCAACGACATCGTCTCCAAGATGGCGTTACATCAAATCGGAGTTCCGGTCGGCCATTTCAGCCGGCCGCTTCATGGCTTTTCTGGAACCCCGTTCGGGATCAAATATCTCAACGCGGTGAAACGAGGCATTGAGGACCGCTATCTCGGCGAGCGCATTATGGTCCGTGAGAGACATACGCGTCGTGCCTTGAACTATATCCGCAAGTGTTTGCAAGAAAACAAAGCCGTCTCCTTTAAGGTTGGTCATCAGGGACGGCGCCGCGCGCGGGCCGACTTTCTTGGCACACAGATAACGCTGGCGACGGCCCCGTTACATCTGGCTCAATCGACCGGGGCCACGCTGTTACCCGTTTTCACGCTACGCACAGGTCTCAAGCGTTATGAGGTTACGATCGGCGCGCCAATCGTGGTGCCGAAAGATGCAAACGGGGAGCTGGACTATCCGGCTGCTATCAGAACCTATGCAGACATGTTGGCCCCTTATGTCCGGCGCGACCCCGCGCAATGGCGAGGCTGGAGGGCTGAAACCAGTGTCGGCCTGACGCCGCGTGACGACTAGTTGGTGACGTGTTTCCAGGTCGCCACTACGAGAGTCCGGCGCCAACCTCCGAAATATAGAAATCAACGATTTCGTGCGTCATGTTTTCCACCGTGAACCGCTCGGCGACGATCTTCTGCAACGCTTCGGCGCGCTCAAGGAAGGGCCGTGGCTCGACCAGAAAGGCGCGGAGCTGGCCGGCCAGCGCGGGAATGTCGTCCGGCGGGATCAGCGGCATATCGATGCCGTCGACAATTTCGGGGATGCCGCCGACCCTGGTCGCGATCAACGGCATCTGCGCGGCAGCCGCCTCCAGCACGATATAAGGAAAAGAATCGGTGCGCGACGGGACGACCACGCAGCGGGCACGGGCGAAGGCGCTGCGCGCGGACTGTGCACCGGTAAAGGAGACTCTATTGTGAAGGCCGAGTTTGCGCGCAAGGCGCTTCAAGCGCATCTCGTCCGGGCCGCTGCCCACAATAAGCGCGCGGCCTGGAAATACCGATTGATGAACGGCCAGCGCTTCGAGGAGGATGTCGACGCCTTTCCGATGATTGAGCGCGCCAATGAAAACGAAGTCGACCGCGTTGTCGGCAACCATCGGCTCGTAGAACTCGTGGCGGTGAAGCCCGCTGGCGACGATCCGGGTCGGGCAAAGGGGGTGCCCCACAAGCTCGACATAGCGACTCGCCGCAAAATGGCTCTCGAATAGCAAGCCGTCAGTTTTGGCCAGCATCTTGCGCTCGGCCATGAGATGAAGCCGGCCAAGCGGATGCGTTGGCGAATGCTGATTGCCGCCATGGGGCGCATAGACCGTCTTCACGTTCTTGTCCTTGCGCTTCAACTTGCTCCCGGCAAGCCGCGCATATGCTCCCCCCTTGACGCCATGGCCGTGCACAACGTCGACCCCGAACTTGGCCCCAAGACGCACGATCCTGCGAACGATATCCCAGTCTCTCAAACTCAAGCGGCGCGGCATGGGAATGCGGGTCAGCCCGAGCACGCTATTGTCGTTCAGGCGCCCGAGTGCAACCGGATCGCCGTCGCTGAGGGAATCGCAGACAATGCCCACTTCAGCGCCGAGCTGGACTTGGCCGAGCGCCAAATCGTGGACATGCCGAAAGAGGCCCCCTGCGGGCGTGCTCAGGCAATGCAGAATTCGAAGCGTCGAACTCACTGGACCCTGGGTTGAAACGCTTGAGACGGGGCAAGAGTGAGCTTTAGAAGAAGCGTTCGCCAAGGTAAATAGCGAGAGCTGCCTATTCGGACGCCACCGAATGGCGCGGGAACGCATCCTTCTGAGCGTCGCAGTGGGGCGGTTGCGCCCCACGATAACGGATCCCCATCCTTAACGGAGGCTATCCAGCCGTTTCGAACCGGGCCGCGCCTTAAACATTTGGTTACACGCCTGCGGCTCTAATGGGCGGGAACGAGGCCGATTGGAGAAGTTGGGCACCATGCGTTCGGTCGCGGAATGTTTCGATTCCCGGGAGCTAGATCGTGTGAAATGGCGCGCAAAGGCCGGGATCGCTGGCCTTTTGATCGGCGCGGCGTTTGTCATTTTTGTCGCTCTGCCGCCGGCGCGGCTGCTTCTCATCTTTGAGGAGCAGATTTCCCAATCTCAAATGTCCAACGCGCTTCAAGCCACCGGGTCATACAGCCTGACGGGTCTGCTGATTCTCATCGCGGCCAGTTTGATGTTCTACGGGCTCAGGCGTTTTCGGAGCCGGGCACGAGAGAATGCGATACGGGCGACGCGCGCCGTGACCGTGCAGGTCTCGCCCTTGCGCGTCCATCGTGCTGGCATGAGGCAGGGAGGAAGGCAATTAAGGCGGCCGTCCTTTTTGCCGGAGCAGCATACGGATGATGCAAAGCTTGACCTGGAAGCAGAAACACCGCGCGTGACCGGGCCGAGCGCCCAGTCTGCGGCCGGGTTCCTGATGCGCTTCCGGCGGAGCCTCGCTCTCGGCGAGACCGGAGCCGAAGCGTCGATACATACGACGCGGGAAAGAAGGATCGTCCGTCATCCTCGCTTTCGACACGGAAGATTTGCGTCCACAGACAGTCCTGGCTCGTTCAAGGTGCGAACGCCCGATACGATCCTGAACCAGATCTATGCTGCGGGACGGGGCGGGGTGCCGCGGGCCGTTCTCGTGGGCAGCGCAAACGCATCCCTCGATGCAACGGCCGAAGCGGTTTCGATCGCGCGCGCGTTGGCTGCTGGCGGCGACCAAATCGTCTTGGCCGACCTTGCTTGCGGGCGCGCCTCCATCTCCGGCACACTCGGGCTGCCATCGTCCCCTGGTTTTGCCGACCTTGTTACGGGCCGGGCCGGATTTGAGGACGTGGTCAGGGTCGATGCTGAAACGCCCCTTCAGGTGATTACCGCCGGAGGTCCCCCGCCGCCAGTCACTGGCGAAAACAACGAACGCTTCACATCCGTGTTAGAGGCGCTGACACAGGCTTATGACGGTGTCGTGCTCCACGCCGACCACGAAGCCCTACGGAAGTTTACGCCTGCGTTGAAGTTCGAACTGTCGGCCGCGATCGCGGTGGTGAATACTGCCACCGGCACGGAAGGTGCCAAAGGCGATCTGAGCGCATTCTCACCGCTCGGTTGCCCGGTCTTCTCCTACGAGAAGCCCAGCGCGGAGCGGCATCTGGTTAGTCCGGCCGCTGCATCCAGCGAATGAGCAAGCCGGCCGGAATCACCCAGGCCAATCCCGTCGTCAGGAAGAAGGCAAACTGCACCCATTGCGGCGCGCGCGCGATACGGCCCGAGCCGATCATGGCGGCAATGGTCGCATAGACCGCGAGCGACAGGAGAAGGACAATCGTGCCGATGAGCTTGCGGGATCTCGGGCGCATTATCGGTCCACGTAGACGAAGGTCAATTCAGCGCAGTTCATAGCAGGTTTTCGCGATTGAATTTTGCCCGAACCTCTGTGCAATTGGCGTCCATGTCTTCGACCGCGACATTCGCCGGTTCCGAGAGGGAGGCCGCGATACCGCCGCGCCATGCCCGCGCTTTGGCGTTTTGGTTAGGCACCTTGGCAGCCCTCATCGTCGCCATGGTCCTTGTCGGCGGCGCCACGCGGCTTACCGATTCAGGCCTTTCTATCACCGAGTGGCAACCGGTTGTCGGCGCAATTCCGCCTTTGTCGGAGCCGGAGTGGAACGAGGCCTTCGCAGCCTACAAGACCATTCCGGAATATACCGAGCTCAAACGCGGGATGAGCCTTGAGGAATTCAAAACCATCTATTGGTGGGAATGGGCCCATCGGTTCCTCGGACGGCTGATCGGGATTGCGTTCTTCGTGCCTTTCGTCTTGTTCTGGATCGCGGGTTATATCCCGGCTCGGCTTCTGCCCCGGCTCATCGCTCTGTTCGTTCTTGGCGGCCTTCAGGGGGCGCTGGGCTGGTATATGGTGATGAGCGGTCTGAGCGAGCGGACCGACGTGAGCCAGTACCGGCTTGCCGCGCATTTCGGCCTTGCCCTGATCATCCTTGGTTACACGTTATGGCTCTTGTTTAGTATCGGCGGGGCGAGGGGAGCGGCCACGCGGCCGCGAGGGTCGGTTTGGGTGGCGAGCCTCATGCTGGGGCTGATCTTCCTACAGATGCTGGCGGGTGCGCTGGTCGCCGGCCTCGACGCCGGCATGGGCTACAACAGCTGGCCGCTAATCAACGGCGCGTTCGTACCTGCTGGCCTGACCGAAGCGTCGCCCTGGTATCTCAATCTGTTCGAGAATCCGCTGACCGTGCAGTTCGACCACCGCATGCTAGGCTACGCGGTCGTTCTGGCCGCGCTCGGCCAATTGTTGTGGCTTGCGCTGAAGGGCGCTCCGCCGCCGCTATTGGGAAGCGCGTTGACGCTGGCGCTCCTTGCGGTCCTGCAAGCGGCACTCGGCGTTTGGACGCTGCTCCTTGCCGTACCGATTGTCCTCGGTCTTGCCCACCAAGCCGGCGCCATCGCCGTCTTCGCCGTCGCGCTTTACCATTTCTGGCTGGCGCAGGATCAGCCCCTCGCGGCTGCCGAAGTTCAAGCAGCGGAAAGCGCCTGATCGAGATCGGCGATGATGTCCTCGACGTTTTCCAGGCCGATCGAGAGACGGACCACCTCGGGGCCTGCGCCGGCGCTGATGCGCTGCTCGTCGGTAAGCTGGCGATGCGTGGTCGAAGCCGGGTGAATGATCAGGCTCCGCGTGTCGCCGATATTGGCGAGGTGACTGAACAGCTTGACGTTGCTAACAAGCGCGATGCCGGCCTCGTAGCCGCCTTTCAGCCCAAAGGTGAAAACCGCCCCGGCGCCTTTCGGCGAATAACGTTTGGCCATTTCGTTGAAAGCATTGCCGGGCAGGCCGGCATAGTTGACCCAGTCGACCTTGTCGTGACCGGAGAGCCAGGTGGCCACGGCGAGCGCGTTGTCGCAGTGCCGCTGCATGCGGAGCGGCAAGGTCTCGATCCCGGTCAGGATCAAAAATGCGTTGAACGGCGAGATCGCCGGACCGAAATCGCGCAAGCCAAGCACGCGGCAGGCAATGGCGAAGGAAAAATTGCCGAACGTCTCAGCCAGGGTGATGCCATGATAGGAGTCGCAAGGCTCCGACAATGTCGAAAACCGGCCGCTTTTTAACCAATCGAACGTGCCGCAATCGACAATGGCGCCGCCGATCGAATTGCCGTGACCGCCGAGAAACTTGGTCAGCGAATGAACGATGATGTCTGCGCCGTACTCGATGGGCCGGGTGAGATAGGGCGTGGCCAAGGTATTGTCGACAATCAGGGGTACGCCCGCTTCTTTAGCGACGGCGGAGACGGCTTCAAGGTCGGTGATGATGCCGCCGGGATTGGCGATCGATTCTACGAAGATCGCCTTGGTCTTGGGCGTCAGTGCGGCACGGAACGAGTCCGCGTCCGTCGTGTCGGCCCACTGCACTTCCCAGCCGCATTTCTTGAAGGAATGGCTGAACTGATTGATCGACCCGCCGTAAAGCTGGCGCGCGGCGATGAACTCATCGCCCGGGGAGAGCAAAGTATGAAACACCAGAGCTTGTGCTGCGTGACCCGAGGCGACCGCAAGCGCCGCAGTACCGCCTTCGAGCGCCGCCATCCGCTCCTCGAGCACCGCTTGGGTCGGATTCATGATCCGGGTGTAAATGTTGCCGAAGGTCTCGAGATTGAACAGCGCCGCCGCGTGGTCGACATCGTCGAACACGAAGGAGGTGGTCTGATAAATGGGCGTGGCGCGGGCGCCAGTTGCAGGGTCGGGCTGAGCACCGGCGTGAATGGCAAGCGTATTGAAGCCGGGGGTGCGCTCCTCGGTCATCGTCGTGTTCCTCTGCGCTAATGGACGGGCGACTATACCCGTTCAGGGTTTGGTGGCAATGACTCGGTGCTGTACGCCGATAGCCCCAAGCAGGGGACGCTTGCTCGACAGCGTGCGCGAGTTCACGCCGGCCCAATTCAGTTCGCCGGATAGCCTGCCGTACTCGATCTTCGGGCAGCGATTCATGACCACTTGCAGGTCGGCCTCTTCGGCAAGCCTTGCCGCCTCGTCGTTGCGCACACCGAGTTGCATCCACACGACACGCGCGCCGATGGCAATGGCTTGGCGCGTGACGTCGAGTGCGGCCTCCGAGCTGCGAAAAATATCCACGATGTCGACCTTCTCTTCGATCGCAGCGAGCGATGGATAGACCTTCTCACCGAGAATGGTCTTGCCATCTTGCCCCGGATTGACTGGGATCACGCGGAAGCCCTTCTCCTTCAGGTACTTCATGGCGAAATAGCTCGGCCGCGATGCGTTGGCGCTCGCTCCTACCATGGCGATGGTCCGGTTCTCGGCCAGGATCTGCCTGATATAGGCATCGCTATAGGCGTCGTGGTTCATGGCAGGCTCAAGTCACGCAAGGCTTGGAACAAGGGGGCGCGGATTAGCGCGGCCAACGCGGCGGGCGCTTTTCAAGAAATGCGCCGATGCCCTCTTCGGCTTCCCGGTCGAGCATGTTCTCCACCATGACCGTGGTGGTGTAGCGATAGGCCTCCTCGAGCGTCATGTCGAGCTGACGGTAGAAGGCCTCCTTGCCGATCTTGAGCGTGTGCTTAGGCTTCGATGCGATCGTGCGGCCGAACTCAATCGCCTCGTTGATCACCCGGTCCGGCTCGACCACCCGGTTGACGAGGCCGAGCTTTTCAGCCTGCTTCGCCTCCACCATGTCGCCGAGAAGCAACATCTCCATCGCCGCCTTACGTGACAAATTGCGGCTGAGCGCAACCATGGGCGTCGAACAGAACAGACCGATATTCACTCCGGGCGTGGCAAAGCGCGCGTCAACGCTCGCCACAGCAAGATCGCAACTTGCGACCAGCTGGCAGCCGGCAGCGGTGGCGATCCCATTGACCGCGGCGATCACGGGCTTTGGCGAGCGCACGATGCCCAGCATCATTTCGGTGCAGGCCGTCATGGTTTCAGCGAAGAAGCCACGGCCTCTGTCGGGATCGTTGCGATGCGCAGTGAGCTCTTTCAGATCGTGGCCTGATGAGAAGGCTGGCCCTGCGCCGGTCAAAACCACGGCGCGGATTGCGTCCGAACCGCCGATCTCGTCAATGGCACTGGTCATAGCCCCAAGCAGCTCGAGCGAAAGGGAATTGCGCGCTTCGGGCCGATTGAGCGTGAGGACGGCCACGGGCCCTTGATCCTCGCGCAACAAGGTCTCCTCAGTGTTTTCCAGTTTCGGGCTCGCAATGGTGGTCATGCTCGGGGCGCCTGTTCGCAAGACTAAGTGGAGCCTTATAACAGTATTTCCCAGTGGCTTGACGCGCGTGTGTCTGGCGGCGCTCCCACGGGCAAAGGCGACCGTAAAATAGCGGTATCCAAATACCACATATTCAAGGTACTGAATTCATTGGAGAGTAGGTTTCTCCTTGACCCGCTCCGAGGCAAAAGCTAGAAGCGCCGATCCGAAACGCCCCGGAAGCGACGATGAAGACCTATTCCGCCACGCCGAAGGACATCGAGAAGTCCTGGATTCTGATCGACGCCAATGGCCTCGTGGTCGGTAGGCTGGCCGCGCTGATCGCAACGCGGCTCAGAGGCAAGCATAAGCCCGGCTATACGCCGCACATGGATTGCGGCGACAACATCGTTGTGATCAATGCCGGCAATGTCGTGTTCACCGGCAATAAGCGCAACGACAAGGTCTATTATTGGCACACGGGCTATCCCGGCGGCATCAAGGACCGCAACGCCGCCAAGATCTTCGAGGGCAAGCATCCCGAGCGTGTTCTGCAGAAAGCCGTCGAGCGGATGCTGCCGCGCGGCCGGCTTGCACGCCAACAGCTTCGGAACTTGCGGATCTATCCCGGACCTGAGCATCCACACGAAGCGCAGAGTCCGGTGAAACTGGATGTCGCCGCCCTCAACGCCAAGAACGCAAGGAGCGCTTGACGCTATGAGCGAGACCATGACGCTTGACGATCTTGCTCCGTTAAAGACCGAAACGGAGGCGCCGGCCCACGTCTACGAG
>Ga0315534_1000148_pt1 | contig 42424 bp, 39 predicted proteins | sample SalMarSW160240MG_FD_203094 | JGI IMG/M metagenome (GOLD analysis project Ga0315534, IMG submission 203094) | Salt marsh sediment microbial communities from the Plum Island Ecosystem LTER, Massachusetts, United States - Salt Marsh Sediment SW1602-40 ... | reverse complement strand
TTTTGCAGCTGGGATGGCAATATCAAGATGAAGCGCGGTCGGATTCGAAACAATCACTGCGTCCGGATGATGTGCCAGCGCACCTTCAAGGGTGTCCTCCGTTGAATACTGGGCCAGCTCTTGATCTGGAAGCGTGCTTTTACCCGTTCGATATAGGACGATGTCCTGCTCGCCTAAGGCAACCAGATTGCGGAGGTGTCTGCGACCAATAGAGCCCAAGCCCGCGATCAGGAACTTCACGCCACTCTCCTATTAATTAGCGACACCAAGAATTCCCCTGTTCGCTTGCTTGCGCTTCCGTCAGTAAAGGTAACCTCACGCCGGATGAACTCGCGCCTTGCCTCCGCATCGAGAGTGTGATCCTGCAGGTAGTCATTAATTGCCTTCCGGAGTTGGTCTTTGTCATAGACCACTCGGCCTGCGCCCGATCTACGAAAGCGATCATGCGTTGGCCAATTGCCGATTTTTGACAGTGGCAAGGAGTATTTACGTAGGGGCAACTTGCGGACATACCCCCAACCACGCGGCGCGTCGATGCAAACACTGATAACCGGGCTGTCGTGCAATGCTGCTTCGACAACCATGGTTGAGTAGACCGTGAGAAAGACGTCTGCGTGCGCCATCATAGAAGCCTTCTCGGGCATATCTTCTCCAGAATAGTGCCCCAATTCGCCCCCGATTGGCACTGGTTCTACCACATGCACATGTGGATATTCTTCCGCCAATCTGTAGATGCGCTCGCGCTCATCCTTGAAAAGCCAATTATCCCAAAAGTGATTGGGGTGCAATCGCACTAACAGCTGACACGGCTCGCAAAGCTCATCCGATGCAACAAGATCAGCGAGTGCCTCGATATTCTGATAATTAGGCGAGAAGCTCACAAAGCTGCAGGCATAAGAGAGCAATTTTCGCTTGGGATCCAGCCCATGTAAATTGAAATACGCATCCCTTCCCATCAGCCAACGTCTATCGAAATAGCCATCATAAATGGGTATGCCTCCAACATGAATCCTGCCGGGATCCCAATCCGAGCCAAGAACCAGTTCTTCCTTTTGAATTTCAGACCAACAAGTGATTTGCTCTACTGGCGCTCCAGGGAGACTGTAACTGCTGGGATTATCCCAACCTAGGATGATCGAGGCGGTGGGAATCCCCCGGGCGATGGCCTCACGAAGTAGATAGCGATCCTCCCGCCATCCTGGGGTGCTGCCTAGCACCAATAAGGGTTCATACTTGTCGAAAAGATCAGTATATATGTGCGCTGTAAACCGCTGTTGATAGCGCACTAACGCCCGGCGCGCTCGCTTTGAACGACGAAACACCCATACCAAAGCCCAGGCAATGGGCAGAAAGGGCAGCTGCCATGGCTTAACCTCTACCATTACCTGCTCGATATAGCTGTCCATAGCAGTGGTATTAATCCTTCTTGAACCGCCTACCCGGCGCAGGAAACCCAACCACCATTGGATCGCACGCGATTCTAGCGCATACTTCCGTACTTCTTTCAATCTCATGCCCTCGATGATCAACCCGGGATGCGGAAAACGCTCATGTACCCGCACCACAAGATCATCGTCGGTAAAGAGCACAACCTCGATACCGCTCTCGTAGAACATTTCCTGGATGCCCGTTTGGAGGAAATAAACAAGCGCCAGTCCGTGGTCAGCAATGACGAAAACACGCTTTGAGGTCATCAGGATCGTGGCCGGTTCAGCGGTAAAAATACCATCGAAAGATCCTGTTGTAGATTCCAAGCAACAAACGCTTTATTAGTGGGGAATCCAGTATACGGCGTGAGAGCGCCTGGCTACGTATGCCGATCTTGTTTCCCATTCGGCTGCCGTTAGCCAGATCGGAGGGAAGCGTGTTCCCTAGATGCCGAACGAAAGGTTCTAGCGTCATCAATCGAAGGTATCCAGCCTGATTGATGGCATCATCTAACTTGCGATCATCACCAAGCGGACGCTGGATCCCAAGTGGAAGGAAGGCTTGAAGGACGCTCCTGTAGGCGACAAACTGCCAATGTGCGGCACCAATCAATGCCCGTTCCCCGCGATATGTAATCAGAAGATCAGACGAGCTTTCGTACCTGGCCCGCACCTCCCCCTCATCCAAACCTAGATTAATATCGTGCTCCCGGAAAATCTCCCAATCAATGAAAGCCCCCTCTTCAAGAACCGCATCGGGTTCACGCTCCGCCCATGTTCGTGTAGCGCTATGGCCTTCCGGGTAAGTGCGCATGGGCCGACAGGTTACCATGCCAACATTCGGAAACGTCTCTAGCATGCGTATCGCAGACTTCAACCAACCCGGCCCAAAATAGACATCGCTGTCTGCATAGGCGATAATCTCTCCCGGAACAGCGCCAAAGATAACATCCCAGGCCCTGCCCTTCCCTAGATTCTTGCTAGAGAAGAACAGGTATTGAATTCGGTTTGAGGCAAAGAGAGATTGGAGGTATTCGCGGACTTCAATTCCGCTGGCGTTATCAAATACAAACAAATCGTACGGAAGCTCAGTATGCTTTTCGATGCTGGCGATGGATGCCTTGAGCACATCAAGGGATTGGGTATAGTAGCCCTGGAGGTAGGGGATATGGGTGAGCAGGGCGACGGTGACTCTCTCCGCAGGACTGCTCTGCTCTTCTGTAAATTTCGCCGGGTTTTGACCTGCACGCATAAATGCATCCTTTTTTGCGCCATCTACTTGACACCCCTAGCTAACTCCGTTAATCCGCTCGAAGCCTGAGGGTGGACACCTAATCCTTTAAATCAGTTTCTGTCCCTTCCGGTTGGACCCACTCACCCGATTGTCCGGAGAGTACCCAGAACAACCGGTTATACAATCCCTGCAGCAGCCACCGGATAATGCCTTGCCGGGCAATCCGTTGAAGCAGGCCTAACTTCGAATCCTCTGCTCGCTTCCAATAACGCGTCCCGATTCTAATACCATACTGTCGCGCCTCGGACGCCAGGTCCGGGCTCACCACGTTCCCGATTAATTTGGTTGTTCGGTCCAGCGTCGTCAGTCGCAGGTATCCCGAGGCGTTGATCGCCTCGTCGACCTCGTTCAGCCCACCCATGAGATAGCCAGACCATTCACCTCGCAAGTGTTCCAAGAGAACACTTTTTGGTATGAGGAATTGGTTGTGGCAAGCTGTTGCAAAGGCAGACTTTCCCCGATATTCAAGTTGGATATCATCCAGGCTAGCAACCATCTTGAGATAGGTCTCCATGTCTTTGCCCAACGCAGAAGCCCACTCTTGTTCCCATTCCATCGGGATCCGCTGGCCATAATGGAGCTTAAAATCCGGATCCAAGAGGCCACGATCGATGTTACTTTGTATTCCGTGGTCAAAGAGTGTTCTCTCGGGGGAGCCGCTTACCATGCCCACACCCGGAAAATGATCATAGATATCGATGTGCGCTTCCAACCATCCGGGATAGAAGAAGGTGTCATCATCAGAGTACGCGATGAGTTCTCCAGGTGCTGCTCCCGCTATCAATCTTAAGGCACCGAGCTTGCCTATGTTCTCGCTCGAGCTGAGCAGATAGCGAATCTTGCCCTCAGCATGTAAACGATGGAGGAGTAGCTTAACCTCCTCACAAGAGGCGTTGTCGAAGACCAGCAGATCATAGGGTTCGTAGGTATTGAAAAATAAGCTTTCGAGAGAAAGCCGGACTACATCAAGCCGGTTCTCGAAGTACCCGGTTAGATGGGGAAGGTAAATAAGAACGGCAATCGTTACGCGTGCAGGACGGTAGTCACTGACCCGGTTTCTGGCCGGGTTCATGCCGATGCGCGTCATGCAGTCTTCTCCGGATCCTGTGGTGATTCAGTTGATTTTTGAAAAGATTTCGATATCTTGGAACGGATATAGGATAGTGCAGCCACGGGGTGAAACATCATACGCGTTAACCGGGCCATGAAACCAGTCCCGAATGCGGCAATAAAATCGGCTTCGAGTTTTCGGGGCCATTCCCATTCACTGCAATGCTTACGTCTTATTGTTTGTTGATATAAAATCCAATTTGCATCCCGTAATCGGAACATCGCCTCATAACCACCTGCAAGTTCAATATTTTGCATGCTCTCTGGATGTCGATAATGCGGCTTGCCATCTGGTAAATGTGCATAATCATGCTCCTGATGCACAGCAGTAATCGCCGCGCTTGCATCCAGTAGAGGGATACCCTCCAACCTAGCCTTATACATCATCCAATTATCCCACCCGGATCGACCTAATGTAAAAGCAGGGATGTCAGCAAATTGAGTTCGATTAAAGACGAAGTAGTCACTTCCCATCGGTGAATGGCAACGGCCACGCGCTGAGACCATGCTACGAATTTCTTGAGTCCATCTGCTCTGGATCACAATGGATTTCTGCACATCGAGATCCCAACGATTCCCCACAATCAGAAATTCTGGAAATCTATCGACAACCAAGCTCACTGATGGTAGGAAATCGTCCAATAGAATAATGTCGGTGTTCACATAGCACATGATTGAGAAGTTGGACGCTTCACGCGCTGCTTGGAATAGCTCATTAATTAATGGCGCACCGCTTTGAGCTCGCGATCGGATCGGGAGGAGCGGTACACTGAGCTCAGAGGCAGCTTCCAGTAACCCTGGTTCCTCTCCGATCAAGAGAACCTCGACGCCCTCACCTAACGCTTTCCAGGATTGAATCGCATTTGCTTGGATCATGGAGATATGCACGTCCACGAATGGCTTGGGTGCGCTAAAGATCGTTATCATTCAATGTTCTAGCCTTTGTCATGAGTAACTTTCTCATCCCACATCCCGGTGGGTCTTGTGCTTAACACGCATATTTATCTCGTTCAACTCGGGATGGTCCTTAAGTAGCGACAAGATATCACGCCAACCGAACGATATCCTGTCAGGTAGGCGTGCGGCGATTTCTCGCAGGAATTGAAGGTCCTCATGGGTATCCACGGTCCAGCGCAAGTTCCCATAATCCTGGTCAGCATCTATCTGAACGATATTGAAGCGATCAGGATTCTCATAGAGATACGGCATAACATGCTCACGCTGGTGCGGCTCATTGGCCTCCTGCCAGGTAACCTGCAGTGCATTTAGCGTGCATACTTCTACATCGAGACCGATCGGATAGGTTCTTTTCCAGGGCAGCCGATTGGTCGAAAAATCCACCGGCTTGTCTGCATGGAGGAGTGCTCTCACCGTCTCATCGATCAGCTCCGGATCGATTAATGGGCAATCGGCGGTAATACGCACAATGATCTCAGCATCATAAGCTGCTGCCGCGCTGTGATAGCGATCAAGCACATCCTCCGGATCCCCGCGATAAGAATCGAAGCTCTGAGACCGGCAGAGGTGCACGATCGGTTCGTCCGATTCGTCTGTAGTTGTTGCGACAACGACTCCATCCAGGGTCTTGGCTAGTCGGGTTCGATCAACTACCCATGTCAGCATGGCCTCCCCCCGGATCTGTGCTAACACCTTGCCCGGTAAACGTGACGATCTCATTCGTGCTTGCACGATTGCAATTATCCGAGGATTGCTCATTGTTGATGAATTCCAGTGTGAGAGAAAGCAATATCATATGCTCTGAGTAAGTTCGGAAAATTCTTATCCCAGTTTGCTCGTTTCTCGGCGACATCGCGAGCGGTCACCCCCATATCAGGTATCCGATGGCGCGTCCGTATAACATCGCCTAAGGTATTGACGAGCGAATTCAGATCTCCATCACGGAAGCGCCAGCCATTGACCTCTGGCTGCACCCACTCACAATTTCCCGGGATATCTGAAACCAATGCAGGCAAACCACAGCTCATAGCCTCCATGAGCGAGACAGAACTGCCATCACTCCGGGAAGCACTAATGTAGACGTCTGCCGAACGATAGAACTCTGGTAAATTCATTCTGTCCACAACCCCCGCAAAATAAACGCGTGACAGCAAACCAGCCTGATCTAACCAACTCTCTAAGGCCGCTCTGAGCGACCCATCACCAAGCAGTAAAAGGCGCGCATCTGTAAATTGTCGGGCGATTTTTATGAAGGATTTCACAATCAGATCCACGCCGTAGAGCTGCTCAAGAGAACGCGTCGAGATGAAGATAAAGTTCTCCTCCCAACCTAGTTTTTTGCGAAGTTCGATGCTCGAGCCAGGTGAGAAATGCCTCAAATCGACTCCCCATGGAAATAGGATGATGCGCTCTTGCTCCATTCCATATCGAATGGCTGCAGACTTAACTGCTTGGCAATCTCCTACGAAGGCGTCACTTCTCTTCAGTGTGTATCTCACGGCCAATGCAACCCAGGGCTTACGTGAATCCCACAAAATATCCGAGCCCCAAGACATGCTAACCAACGGATGAAAACCTGTAAGCGCAACCAATGTAGCGCCTAGGTGGATAGGTCCAGCGTGGATGATATCTGGCACAACGCGTTCAATTCGTTCTCGCAATCGACGAGCCAATTCCGGGTACTTAAACCAGCAGATGTCCCGTGAGGAATGGAGAGGTTCCTCTTGGATTACGTGGGGCGGAAGATCTCTCTGCGCCTTCTCATTCCCTTGATCCATGAGCGGCAAATAATTCACAGTATGACCTGTCCTCGCCAATGCGCTAAGGAATCTCTGATCATGTGGGCTATAACTTCGCGTGAAGTAGAGAATTCGCATCTGCCTTTTCAAATGTTCATGCTGGCAGATTAACCGCGCTTTGCCAGATTAAGAAGTAACGATCCCACTCGAAAGTATCGCGCCTCTTGTAGGCCATCTTTTACTATTCGGTGATAGGTGTGTTCGAGTGGTTCAGTAACGATATCAGAGTTCAATATCATGTTAAGTACGTTGAGGTTTCCACTCATTGAAATCCCAGATAAGGGGAGGATTTTACGAAGGAAACGGAGATACGATTTCGGTGTCTCGTAAATATATCTTTCCTTGATAGGGCGAGGGATCAGGGGGTAGAAGAGATCGTACATGACCGCCAGTGCAACGTGGCGTAAACCCCGACTCGTTGGGAACGCAATATCCAGCCCGTGAAGCATATTGCCCCCTGGCTTTAGCAAAAGGTCCATATGCCGCCAAAGGCTCTCAACATGCCTTACAGGGACATGTTCCAGCGCTGAAGCGCTATAGATCACATCGAAATATTGCTGCGGGATCTCTTCCAACTTATTCTGTCCAATGCGCCCGATGACGTAATGAATTTCTGGATGACCCTTAATAAATGCCTGTGGATCCTGGTTCCTCTCCCAGAAGTCACCGGCTTCATGCATACCAAAATCGTCGACAGCCCAGACTTCGCATCCATAAGTTTTAGCTATATGCACTGGTAGTTTCGAATAACCGGACCCAACATCCAATACTTTCAGATCTCTGGTCCAGTGGACTTGATCGAGGATCCACGCGTAATCGAAACCCTTAAGATTCAGGTGAATCTCCATGTTCGACTGGACTCGATAACTCAAGAGTCTTCTTGTATCAGCAAGTGTGGCTTCAATAAGCTCATAGCTCTTCATAGAGAACCATATCCTAAAAATTCTATGGAAATTTGGCTAATCACACTGCAATATTTGCCCAGTCGGGAGAATGGGTAATTTCTGATGTTAAACAAAAACACATTGTGTCATTAACATTTCAATCTTCACCCTGCCGAGGTTTTTGCCTGATCACCCACGAACATCGTCCATCTAAATTCCGCACCAGTTGGAATATCTTGAGCTGCGAGGGTCCCTATCACATTCTCAATCTCTACTGGCTTTATCGCGCCTGGCGCAGCAGGGCGAAGGACATCGATCATTCCCCGGGTAATAACATCACCATGATGGATATCGCGTGCCGCTCGCAAACACCGGCGTTGTACCTGCACGGTATCCTTCTCATTGTCAGCGACGCGTTTGAGCGGAGAACCAAGCGCGCGTTCCAATTCACGTGTGCGAGCAACCATTTCTGACCAAGTCTCCGGATCCATAGCGAAGGAGTGATCTGGACCCACCCGTGTTGTGTCATCGGTGAAATGCTTCTCGATCACACGTGCTCCGAGCGCAACAGCACCCAAGACTGTTGCATGCCCCGATGTGTGATCGGAAAGTCCTATGACGATCTCCGGGAAAAGCAGAGTGTACGTCTTGATAACGTTCAAGTGTATGTGATCGAAATTAGCGTCGCTCCCGGTGTAGTTTGTATTGCACTGGAATAATACGATATTGGGATTGATCTTTTGTACCGCACGTACGTTTTCCACCACCTCTCCCAGCTCACAGGCACCGGTTGCCAAAAGGATCGGCTTCCCCTTGCCCGCCATATAGATCAGCGCTTCCGGCCAGGACATCAAACCTGATCCTGCCTTGTACGCTGGTACATGCGGTTCGAGCATATCAATACTCTCAAAATCATAAGGGGATGAGAAGTAATGGATGCCCGCTTTATCACATTCCTCACGCAGGACCGGCGTCCAATCGAAGGGGATCGAGGCATCTTGATAGACCTCAAAAACCGATTTCTTCCAAGTGTCTTGATGCGATTGGCCACCCTTCATATGTCGAAAACCATAGTCCGACACGATCTTTGCGGCCTGGAAATTCTGGAACTTCGCCGCGTCGGCACCGGCATCCTTCGCGAGGTGAATGAGCGCTTTTGCTCGCTCGAGTTGACCATCATGATTCGCGCCGATATCGGCGATGAAGTAGGTCGGATGCCCATCCCCGATCAGGCGATCTGCAATTTTTAGCTCAGGCATCAAGAACCTCCATTTTCTGTTTTGGCGGCATGCCTTCGAACAGCCCACGTTCGTAATCTTCCCGGAAACGGACGAGACCTCGTTGTAACTCCGGCAGCCCTATCCCCAAGGTCGCAGTGAGCTTTGTGCCATCCAAACATGTCCTCTTCGGTCTTTCCGCTATCCAATGCATCTGCGCAGATGATGTGTTGATGATTAATTCTGGATCGAACCCGAACTTTACCGCCAGGCGTCGACCAAATTCGTATTTGCTGATGCATTCATCCCCCGGGACGTGATAGGTTCCTTCGAGCCCTTTTTCCAGCATCTGGGTGAAGATACTCGCAAGATCTGGTGCATAGACGGGGGAAAAGTAGATATCGGAAAAGCCTGAGCAGCGCTCCTCCTTCAGCAACTTCGAATGAAGCCATTCAGCCAGAGATTTCTTTTGACCAGGACTCCACCCGAATATATTCGTGCGTACAATCAATACTCCTGGGCATACTTCTGCGAGAACATATTCACCATCCAATTTGCTACGCGCATAGACATTCAGGGGGGCGGTTTCATCCCTTTCTTTGTAGGGTCCATTATGGCCATCAAATACCGAATCGGTTGAAACAAATAGCAGCTTCGCATTAACCGAGAAGGCCTGCTTGGCTACCTCGCGCGACATGGCTGTGTTGAGTCGTGAGGCTCTCTGTGGATCTTCCTCCAAACTTTCGATGTCGGTGTCAGCTGCGCAGTGAATGATCCACTCTGGGCGAGAGTCTGCAAAGAGTCTTCGAATCACGCGCGTATCCTCCAGGTCAGCCTGCACGACCCGGGCCCTGCTGAACTTCATGGATTGTTTGTGAACAACAGCCGTTACTTCGAAGCAGTCTTCCGTCTCAAGGACCAGATTCGCTCCCAACAAACCACTTGCCCCTGTGATCAACAGCCGCGTCATTGGCGCTCGATGCCCTTCTACATCACAGTTTCAAAAGGCTGCACAAGGGCACGGATTTGTTGTTCATCGAGCCACATACCGTTGGTATCACTTGCGTAGCGAAATCCTTCTATCAATGGTTTACCCAGACTGCGCCAGGCGTGTCCAAACCAAAGAGCACCCGGGGGTTCAACGACGAACATTTCATCAAGTTCTAGAGTGTGGCGGGCTTCATCCTCTGAGATCAGCACCTCATGAAGTTTTTCTCCGGGTCGAATTCCGATGACCTCGAGCTCAGCCTCCGGTGCGATCGCTTTCGCCAAATCGGTTAAACGCATACTTGGTATCTTCGGCACAAAGACTTCTCCCCCTTGCATCTGCTCCAAGCAGCGAATCGTGAAGTCCACTCCTTGCTCAAGTGAAAGCCAGAAGCGCGTCATACGAGCATCGGTAATCGTTACTCGGCCAGTGCCGCGTTGCTTGATAAACATAGGCACAACGCTGCCGCGGCTTCCGACGACGTTGCCATAGCGGACACACGAGAAACGAACATCCCTTCCCCCCGCATAGGCGTTGGATTGAATGAAGAGCTTCTCGGCGGCCAGCTTCGTCGCCCCGTAGAGATTAATTGGGTTGACCGCTTTATCCGTGCTCAACGCCATCACCTTTTCAACGCCTGTATCCAACGCAGCTTCAACCACATTTCGCCCCCCGATAATATTGGTCATTATGGCTTCCATCGGGTTGTACTCACAGGCCGGAACCTGCTTCAATGCAGCAGCGTGTACAACGATATCCACGCCCTGCATCGCTCTGCGTACTCGCAATAAATCACGCACATCACCGATGAAATAACGAAGGCTGGAATGATCGAAGCCAGCCGACCGCATCTCATGCTGCTTGAGTTCATCCCGGCTGAAGATGATCAACTTGGCTGGATGGAAAGCATCCAGCATGCGTCTGCTGAACGCACGCCCAAATGAACCCGTGCCACCTGTGACTAAGACTACTTTATCCGACCAATTGATCTCGCTCATCCAACCTCCACCTTCATGCGTTGGGATCGGGCTTGTAGAATAGAACCATGGGATACTGCCCCACACGACCCAAGAAATTAGGGAACTTTTCTTCAAGCCAAAAGAGCAATCTCAACCATGATCGTCCAAAGAATTGGCGGTGCACCAGAGCACGCAGGAAGCCTGAGCTAACCGTCCGCCAGACTCTGATTTCAAATCCGGGAAGATCTCCCACTTTCGCACGCAGCCACCTATGATCATGTTTAAAACTATATAGTCCCGGTTTGGTGAGCAACTCTTGCGTATGCTCATCGATCTTTTGCCCCTTTATTTGCATAGGGCGGTCTTTTCCGAACCTCAGGCGACTATAAAGCCTGAGCAGCCAGCCTGCCAGCGCAATCGGGCCACTGGCCAGGCGCATCAGTAGCGAATGCTCACCCCAACTGTATATAACCACAGCATTTCCACCGGGAATTAAGGTCCGAAAGAATTCCCGGAAGGCCGATTCCTGATCCTCCATCGGCAAGTGGTAGATCACATGCATTGAAATGGTAGCCTTGAATACATCATTCTTGAAGGGAAGATTGGCTAAATCGCCAACAACGTAGAAACCATGATCACCAATCCTGCTGCGTGCTTCTTTCAGGGCCAGGCTGGAAATATCCAGGCAAACTCGGTGATCAAATCCCCTTGAATATTCCTCGTATTCTGGATACTGGATTGGCCCTGAACCGCCATCAAGGATTAAATGACCACCTCTAGGAAGATAATGACTCACTCGTTCCCGGCAGCGCCGGACATATGCATCCGAAACAGGACGGAGATCCTCATATCGCGAGTTTTGATAAAGACCTTGGCCGATTTGCTGCCAGCCGTATTGATCATAGAACTGCTGAACCTCGCGCTTGATCTCTGATCTATCCTTCAACCACCACCTCCACTTGCTTGGGAATTCCAGCTTTAGCTCTCCAATCAATTGGTTGACCTGCAAATCCGTTGAGTGTGGTTTGAAAGTCTACAAGATTCTCCGATTTAACGATGTCTTCCAACGGACGCTTGGAGAGATCCTTCCAGAACGAGATAAGATGCCAGGGAAATGGGAAGGGAAGGTCAAAGAAAAACCGATATGCGTACCGCCAGGCTAGCTCGATGGCATCTTCCGAAATAGGTCTTCCTGGAACCTCGATTAAGCGAGCATTTATCGCTTGTACATATTCATCCCAAGTATCTGGATCCTCTGTAAAGCCTTTACCTCGGTAATGAGTTGAACCCGCCACAACAACCGGAACTCCATGCATGCTTAATTCCAGGCCGACGGTGGTCGTATATACAAGCCCAAGGTGAGCAATTTCAATCAAATCGTACGTGTTAATCTCTGATTCGGGTGGGACAACAATCACGTGCTCAGGTTGATGGGGCAGTGCGTCTTTCACGATCTCGACCGAAGGGTGACCAGCACCCAGCATCTCACCCGGGTGCACCCGCACAACCAATTGATAATCCGGCAAATCCCCGAACAGCGCCACTGTCCGGCTCAACCAATCAGCCATGCCTTTCGTGAATATTTGTCGGTTTAGCGCCAGACTATCACCTACTACATTCGTGCACAGCAATACCATGGGGCGATCGGCATCCAAGCATAAGGTCTGTCGTGCTCGTTGAGCACCTTCTCCGACTCCCGACTGCCACCGCCGACCGAATTGTTCCCATGTCATCCCGCCCCGGCGTGCCTGGAATAGCTTCCCTAGCTTTTGACGCTCTGCGGGCTTTAGCGGGATATCCTGGACTGCTTGCCATAAGGCTGACGTGTCCTGGCGCATAACCTCGTTATCTTGTGCGAGCCAGAGTCTTTCACGCTGCTCCCCGAATTCGTAGGTCACAGCCGTCACACCCAGATGACGGGCGACACGATATACTGCGCCAAATTCGAGGATACTCCCATTCGGGATAATGATCGTGTCGTAACCCCCATCTTTGATCAGATTATAAGCTCCGGCGGCGGCTTCCTGGTTACGGTTGAGACGCAATCTGTATATATCACGAGCGTGCGAATCTCCCACAAGATCGATATCCTCGCGCTGAAGCGTATACTGCACATCCAGCGTGGCTTGGGCCTCCATCTCCTGCCGGAGCTTTGCATCGAGAGCATCCAGGGATCCGCTCTGAAGTGACTTCAGGCCCAATGGGATACCGGTTCTCCGGAGTTGCCGCTCGATGTACTGAGCACCTCTCAGCGCATCGAAGCGTGTCACTGGATGGGTCCAATCTCGATAGGGAAGGTAGGCAAGATCAACAACGTGCCCACCGGATTTCAACAGCAGCCCAAGCACGATTCCATATTCCAGCCACCACTTCAGGCTGCCCACGATGAGCAGCCGCCGGCGTTGATCAGGTGCAACCCAGGGGTCGACTGCCTCGAGAGACGCCACCCAACTTGGAAGCTTCTCTACAATCTGCTCTAAACCATAACCACCTGCCGGGACGACCCCTGGCCGGAGGGCCTGGTAAAGCTCCGCACTGCCCGGAAACCTCCCTAAAAACTCCTTAACGATGTTGCGCGGCTCGGCCGTGGTCATCGAACTGCTTCCCCGACTTCCCAGTCAAGCGCGGGCCGCACGGGTCCACGACGTATCTCGGCCCATTGTGTGCCTGGGGCACCTGTTGAATCGACGTTGAATGTCAGCGCGTGCTCTTCGGTGAAGAAAGAACGAATCTGGAATGAGCTCGCATTGACCCCTACGATAAAAGTCCCGCCATTCAAGAAATCCGCCGGGATTCTGCACCGTGAAACATAGCGGCCTTTGCCGCGCTCAGCGAAGAGCTCATACCGACCCGGTTCGTCCGTGTCGAAAGAGGTCAATACCGGTTCGCCCTGGCTGGTGTATAGATAGAGGCCAACACGCAAGCCGTTAATGGCGTCATTCAACTCGTATTCGAATTCGAGGCTGAATCCTTCCTTTGAAGCAACCCTATCAACAACACGTCCCTGGAGATCCACGACGCGCAGCGCGATCGGCTTGAATGGATTCTCCTGTCCCGTGACATCGCCCTCCCAAAAATATTCACCTGAACGGGACATTTCAGAAGTCATATAATAGTCAACGGCTTTGTGAGTTGGCGCACGCAAGACGATACGCCCGTTTTCCAGGACAATCGTTTCCTCCGTGAGACGGAGGATGGCCGACATGTTATGGCTGACAAAGAGAACAGTGCGTCCCTCATGAGCCACATCGCTCATCTTGCCAAGGCACTTCCGTTGAAACTCTGCATCACCTACCGCCAGGACCTCATCCACCACCAAGATTTCCGGTTCCAGATGTGCCGCGACAGCAAAAGCCAGTCGCAAGTACATCCCGCTGGAGTAGCGTTTTACGGGTGTATCAATGAACCTGCGTACTTCCGCAAAGTCGACGATCTCGTCAAACTTGGCTTCGATCTCGACTCGTTTCATTCCGAGAATTGCGCCGTTCAGGTAGATGTTTTCACGTCCGGTTAATTCGGGATGGAAGCCGGTTCCGACCTCAAGCAATGAGCCAACCCGCCCATTAATCTCCGCGTAACCCTCAGTTGGTTCTGTCACCCGTGAAAGTAATTTAAGCAGTGTACTTTTGCCAGCCCCATTACGGCCAATGATGCCCAAGACCTGGCCTCGGTGGAGATCGAAGGAAACATCCCTTAGTGCCCAAATCATTTCATGTTCGCGTCGAATGTAGCCTGAACCCAGACGTTTCAGGCTGCTGACGAGAGCATCCCGCAAAGTGCGGTAGCCTGTCGGCATAGCGCCAATGCGGTATTGCTTGCCCAATCCCTCCACTTGAATAGCGATATCATTCATGGTCTATACCACATCCGCAAAGGTGCGCTCCGTCCGACGGAAATAAAGTATGCCACTGAGCAGGAGAAGCAGGGTAACCCCCACTGAGCAGGCGAATAATCCAACTGATGGCATCACACCACCCAGGATTGCCCAACGAAAACCTTGGACTACCCCTGCCATAGGGTTCAACCCATATACGATCCGCGCCCACCCTTCGGGAATGAGGCTGGTTGAGTAGACCACCGGGGAGGCATAAAGCCAGGCTTGCACAAGGAAGGGTGTAACATAGCCAACATCTCGGTAGGATACATTCAGCGCGGACAGCCATAATCCAACACCTAGCGCGGTGATCAGAGCTAACAATAGAAATAATGGTATTGTCCATATCGCTGGCGTGGGAGCGACGCCGTAATAGACCATCATGCCGATCATGATAAGAAAGGCAAGAGCGAAATCGACGATCCCCGCCGCCACAGCTGCAAGTGGGATCGCGATACGAGGAAAATAGACCTTCGTGATGAGGTTGCTTCCGGTCACAAGACTGTTCCCCGCCTTGGTGACTCCATCCTGAAAGAGAACCCAGGGAAGCAGTCCGGCATAATAAAAAACGGGGGGAGGCGCACCGTCCGTCTTCAATTGCGCCAACCCAGCAAAGATTACGGTAAAGATCACCATGCTGAGGAATGGTTTAAGAATTGCCCATGCGGCGCCTAACAATGTCTGCTTATAACGCACTTTAACATCTCGCCAGACAAGGAAGTAAATCAATTCGCGGTAGCGCCAAAGTTCACGCAGATCCACCCAGGACCAACCATGGGAGGGCTTGATGATAGTTTTCAGCTCGGATTTGTTCTTGTTCTCAATCGCTGAAGTCTGGGCCACCTTATACACCCCTATCCCGAAGCCTCACTGCATACTCCTTGATACCACTCAACCGTACGTCTCAATCCTTCATCCAGGCGAATTTGAGCTTCAAACCCAAATCTATCCCTGGCTCGAGAGGTATCCAGTGCCCGGCGTGGTTGACCATTGGGTCGGGCTGTGTCCCATCGCAGCTCACCCTCGAATCCGGTGAGGTCGACGATTTTGCGTGCAAGATCCTTGATAGATATCTCCTCGCCTGATCCCAGGTTGACCGGTTCACTGCTGTTATAGCGCTCTGTGGCAAGAAGAATGCCTTCGGCGGCGTCATCCACATACAGGAATTCTCGCGTGGGAGAGCCATCCCCCCAGACTACAATTTCTCGATCGCCGCGCTCCTTCGCCTCCTGCGTTTTACGGATCAGTGCAGGGATCACGTGGGAGGTTTCCAGATTGAAATTATCGCGGGGACCGTAGAGATTCACCGGCACGAGAAAGACGGAGTTGAAGTTATATTGGTCTCGATATGCCTGAGATTGAACTAAAAGCATCTTCTTCGCCAGGCCATAGGGCGCATTGGTCTCTTCCGGATATCCGTCCCATATGTCTTCCTCGCTGAATGGGATTGGCGTAAACTTCGGATAGGCGCAAACGGTCCCGATCGCAACGAACTTCTCCACGCCAAGCTTCCATGATTGGTGCATCAGCTGCACACCCATCATCAGGTTGTCATAAAAGAACTCGGCCGGATGGGCTTGATTGGCACCGATACCGCCCACATTGGCGGCAAGATGAATAACAATGTCGGGAGCGGCATCGCGCAGCATCCGTTTGACGTCCTCAGGCTCTATAAGGTTGAACTCTTCGATTGTCGGCACAAAGACGTCTTCTGCACCCCTCGCCTTCAGTTTGTCAAGTACGTAGGATCCTAAGAAACCAGCACCCCCCGTGACGCAGATTCTGCGTCGCGCCCAGAATTCCAGATCACTCTGCCATGCTCCCATGCGTTCCTCCTAAAGTTACCAATCCGTCGTTACTGGACGATGATCCTGTTATATGATTTTGCAGGCTTAACTTCGAACCTTCGATCTTGATGACGGGTACTCCGTCCAAGGAACGCTCTGCAATACGAACGTCCATTTCGATGCAGGTCAAGCGACAGATATCAGCGATGTCGCCGTTGCCCTCAATGGATACTCGATCGAAGCCCGCCTCCTTCACCTGCTGCAACGCGGCACGCGCCTGATCACGTACATCACGATAGAGTTGCATTGAGTATTCAATATAGTTAACAGTCAATTGAGCCCTTAAGGCGATACCTTCGGGTGTGATAATGTAGCGTAACTTCTTGCGCTCTGCGCGTTTGACTTTCACATACCCCTTAGCTACCAGACGTTTGAGATGCCAGTTGACAGTTCCAACGGCCACACCAAGTCGCCCTGCTAGAGAGGCTTGCGTTACGTCAGGATCTTGCTCGATTGCCTCGAGTAGATCGCGCGCATATTCAGAAGTCACTGCTTCATCCATACTATTTTCCTGCCAAAATTCATTTGCTGAATTATAGCCAGTATGAGGAACAAGTCAACCCCGGCGAAGATCCCATTGTCATTGAGTTGTTTCAAGCTCAATCAAAGGATGACTTGCAGGCTCGTAGATCAAATAACCAGCGAGATCCGTTATCAGCATTGTCATGGGCTTCATCAACTAATTTAACACAAGGTGAACCGTAGGACGACCTGACAGGCTCGGTCATTGAATCCCACCAGTAGGTATCAATATAAATATAGTCAAATCCAGCAGAGACAACCCGTTCAGCGAAAGGTTCGGTCCTTAGATCTTCCCAGCTCGGAAGCGTCTCATAACTGCTGGCGGAGGAACGCGTAAGCCGGCCAGTAATCACGACTGCCCGCCAGGGATCTGAATCTAGAATCTCACACCCTGGCTCCAGTGAATCCCAGTTGGAACGCAGCATGACCGCATCGACAGGAGCGATCTCATCGGCAAATACAACCGTGTGCATAGCCGATAACAACGGCCCTGTAATAACCACACCTGCAAAGACGGAGATAAACCCTAAACCAGCTAATACTAATCGGCCACTCGCCTGCCTGCCCCTCCATAAAGCGACTATCGAAGGCCAGCTGAGTACGATCCAACCGACTAGAGCATACTGAGTCATGCGTGAAACATCGCGGTCGACACTGTAGCTGAAAAAAATCGGGAGGATAAATCCGATAATCGTGCTGATACCGATGGCGCCCAGGGGATAGTCTCCCCGATTTATTCGCTTCCGCGTGGCCCATATCGCAAGAGGAGCTAGCATCAGTAAAGGGCCAATCTCAAAAAGTGCGATTAATAGCTGACCAGGATCCAAGATGTTCAATTCGCCCAGATGAGACGAGACAATTGCCGGTGGGATACGCAACCCGAAGCCCATATCGGGTCCAAGTGAGCTGAGCTCGACAGCGCCAGGCGCTTGAAAGAACAACTCCTTCAGGATTTGCGTAATAGTTCCGCCCTGAAAAAGACTCACCACCCCAGCCACAAAGGTCATCACAAACAGTTCACGAAACTCACTCCGCCGAATTCTTTCCCGGGATCGCAGCACCTGGAGAGTAAGACATCCTATACCAAGGACGAACAACACAAATTCTGCTTCTGCTGCCAGAGCCCAAGTCGCCAAAAGCAGGGTGACAATCACTTGAGAAAGTAGGTTCTTGCGCCGGCGAGCTATTAATAGGAGTGTGAAAAAGATGATTAATGCGAACGAACGCGGCCCAGTTTGAAGGTATAAAATGAACGGCTGGAGGATGCCATTCGTAAACGCAAAAGGAATGGGAATCGGTGGGCCACCTTCAATAATCCAACTGGAGGATAAGCCTTGAAGAAGCGATTGTGCAGTTTGTGCGCCTGACCCCCACAATGTGATTTCTCGCGAGAGACTCCCCACTATCGAAGGGGGAAGAAACAGCAACATCCAGCGTGTCCCACTCGCAAAAAGCAAGAGCAAGGCAAAAAATAAGCCCCCCGTGAACCTACGACTCACTCTTCTCCCCCAGATAAAACTCAACAGAATCGCTAGACCGGCTGCGATCCCTTTAGAGAGATCGAAGGCGCTCCACGGATACATCCCCCCAATGCGCATCAAGAAAGCCCCCAGTAGCTGAAAACCGTAGTGATAACTGAACAGGAAATCAGAGTTCATGTAAAAATGTGGGGGGATGTCACCTGCAGCCAACAAGGAAATCAGTGATAAGTTCTTCCGATCATCGAAGATGCCCAATCCTCGCCCCATGAGCGTGAAGACTACGATTGCTAGTCCAAGGACTATCAGCTGTGGCCATACTTGGCCATCTCGCAGATCTAGGACTTTGCCTCTGTTAATGAACCAAGCCAATCCTGCGATCAGCAACACGACCAAACCCGCGGTCCAGAACGACCATTCGGGTGGGATCCATCGCCCGAACAGGTTCGAGAAAAAAATAAAGAGTATTAGTCCGAGTGAGATTCCGACCGGTATACGTTCTCTAGAGCGGAGGCGAAATGCATGCGTCGCCATTACCCAGCCGCTGCCCGCCAGCAACAGAAACAGAATGCCTAGCAGTAAGACACCGTAACTCTGACTGGTCCTCACCCAGTACATCCTGCCTCCCGATCAAACTACCTTATGCTTTCAAAAAGCTCAGAAAGAGTAATGATCCCCTCCCTTGGCTGGGATCAAGAATTGGAGTGGTGGTTTTGAGAGAGTTGCAATCTCCTCGTAGTAGCATAGTATTGGATTAGAAACTTCCTCAACCCAGGCGTTGTTCTCCTCTGCGAAGTCGTGCTCACTACCCTGCAATTGTGTTGAGAGGCGATCCACAATGATGAGGTCGAATCGATGATGCTCAAGCTCATCGTGGAACTTATCCAGGTATGCTCGATTTCTTGACATCGCCATTTCCATCAGGAAGACGGTCTCATACTCGGGGATCATATCCACACCATGGATTTGATCAAAAGTGAGCAAATGGCGTTGAGATATGAAAAGGATTTCCCCTCCTTCAGCATTGATCGGGTCGACAATCGATTGAATCGCTGCAATCGATCGCTGCGCTTGCTCCGGATCGTATGATCGCAAGGGCAAGCCGCTGCCAATCACAAACAATATTGGCATGACGATCCCACATACCACAATGGCGGGACTGTTGGAGCTGTGTCCCCCACCCGTTGAATAATCAAGCTGCCAGTTGCCAGTGGCAAGATACGCTCCAGCAACCATCAGCGCCACCAGAAAAGCATCCAGATTATGCAAATTGCTCCCCCCGCCAATTTTTACACTTACGAGAATTCCGCCAATGAACAAAATGATTAAGATCAACGAGATGCTCACAAGTCTGATCGGAGCAGTAAGGTCGATCTCCCTCCTCCTCCGGGATAGAAGGAGGAGAAGAAATGGGAGAGAAGCAAGCAAAATAGCCGGCAATACGCCAAGTGGGTAGGTAGCGCTGGGCAACAAGCGATACCATAGGAGCTGGGATGTAAAACTCGAGCCAAAGCTGGTCGGGGCGTTGCCTGAGATGGCGACATACAGAAATTGACTGATAAACCCCGTCACACTACCAACAACAAACCAGATGATGGGCCATCGCAAATACTGAACGTGACTTTTTTTGCCTGGTGTTCGTTCAAGAAAATAAATCAATGCTGCCAGCATACCCGGCACAGGTATCCAATTAATTCGACTAATCCCCGCCCAGATAGAGGCCACTACCACGATCAATAATGTCCACCCGACCCGTGTCAAACTCGTCCCCCATAATACCAACACCACCATCACGAGAAGGTGATAATAAACGGGACCCTGGAATAAAAAAAGGAACGTCCATAAAATGAATAACAAGCGGAACCACGGACCAGTTAGGTTTAACCGCTTCGACAGCGCTATCCCAACAAGTGCTGAAAAGAGCACCCAGATCGCGACCTGCCAGGCGCGATGGACAGAAATGCCCGCTCCAGGTAAAAGAAATGCGAGCGACTGCATGAGGTAACGCGTGGGGTGGAGGACGCTCGGTGGGATAAACTCACCATAAATCCGTTCCGAAAAATATAGGGAGGCGTAATAATACCGGCTTGCTTCCGACCAGCCCAGGGAGAACGGATAGGTGCTCAAGTCTGCAATAAAAACCGCAAGCCGATGTACTGCTCCATAGATCAACCCGATTGCGCTAAATACCATAATGGGGTTTTCATCAGATCGGATACTGAAAGCAAGCCAACTACCGATCGAGACGATAACCCAGAAAATCAGCAAACGCGTAAAAAAGGGCAATACGAAGCGGCCATAATGGCCCATAATCAAAAGAGGGAAAGCAAAGGCAATGATCGCTGCCAGGATCGGTCTCAAGATCCCCAACCGAGCCGTAATATCTCCTCCTCCTTCGATGAGGCTGAACCATTTGGACTTCATCGAGGTCCATGATGATAGCAGCAGCAATCCCAGGATGCCGACGAGCAATGCTCCACCCCGTAGCCCCCAGCGCCAATAGGGTGAGACTGCCCAAACCGCAATCTCGTCTGCGTATCGCCTCTGGTCGATGACAGCCAGAATTCCCAAGACCAAGGTTATTCCCAGGAAGAGCCGCAATAGAAACAATCGCTTCTGATGACTATCCAACGGAAGGAAATTGAAAGTGTTTAAACTTGCTCGGAAGTGCCCCACTACGGGATCTCCCTATTACGAATTGTCGAAAGGATAGTAGGTAGAAAGAATGCTCCGGGTATGCTGGCAAGGATATCCAACGCTCTCAAAAGGACTGCAAGTGTCAGCGCAGTTTCAACTGAAATCCCCCCGATCTCCTGGAAGATAAAAGTGATGGAAATCTCCCGGATACCGAGCCCACCGATCGAGAAAGGCATTAATGTAATGAAGTAGGAAATACTCCACAGACCCGCGATCAGCCACCAATCAAGTGGGTCGTCCATCCCGTGGAGAAATAGCCAAACGTTGGTGAACAGGCAGACCTGATGAATCCAGGTAAAGCCAAGAGCGGTAAACAATGCGCCCGGCCGGCGCAGCCAAGCCACGAGCGATACCGCACCACGTTTGAACCGCCCCAGAAACCCTTGGACTGCTTCCGCCTGAAAGAGTCCAAGGACCCCGAATGAATAAATCCCATTCTCTCTTGCAGTTTCAAAACCATTCGTAACCCTCATTTGAATCCATCCCCAGGATTCGAACAAACCCAATGGAACGAGCATTGCCATACCCGTCAAACCGACCAAACGATCTGCCGCGATGGATGTCGCCGCGTCCATCCTGTTTTGCGTACGTCTAAGGACACCTGCCACTCGAACGACATCCCCCCCAACGGTCGTGGGCAGGAAATTTGCAGCGAACAATCCTGCCAGTGTTAGTCGGAGGCTTTCGAGAAAGGGAAACTCTGGATCAACCGCTCTAATCAATGAATACCATCGAAGCGATATCGCCAAACGGGACATAATCATGAGTCCCATCACAAAGACCAGGGATGAAATCGGGATTTTCGCAGCGCTCGCGAGAATTTCATCCCAGCCCTGTCTACTAATGAGGTAGATTAACAGACAGAGAGAGAGTAGGCTCCCGATCCACCGGATCAGCGTCCCGCCGCGCAATCCACGCTTCTCGTGTGCCATTAGTTCTCTTGAGTGGCAGGAATGATTCGCCGGATGGAATAGGTCGCCTTGGCTTGTGATTCGTAATAGGTGCGAACTATGAGTTCAGCCATCAGACCCATGAGGATGGATTGAAATCCTAAGATGAATAGCATTACGCACATGAGGAGTAAGGGCGAACGAATCATGTGTTCATAGGGTGGGATTAATCGGCGAATGACTAATACCGCCAAATTTATTAAGCTCAAGGCAAACAGCACGAGCCCGGTACCACCAAACAAATAGATCGGCTTGTTGGAGAAGCTGATAAGGAATTTAACTGTAAACAAATCAAGGATAACTTTCGCAGTACGCTCAAGTCCATATTTGGCTTTTCCGAACCGGCGGGGATGATGTTGAACAGGAACTTCTACGATCTTTGCCCCTACCCCTCCTGCATAGGCTGGGATGAAACGATGCATTTCACCGTAGAGATGAAACCCCTCCAATACTTCACGGCGATAGGCCTTCAGGGTGCAGCCATAGTCATGGAGCCTTACTCCTGTGACCTTCGAAATTAACCAATTTGCAACCCGAGATGGGATCGTGCGCGTGAGGAGAGTGTCTTTCCGGTCAACTCGCCAGCCCGATGCAACGTCATAGCCATCTTCGATTTTTTTTAGGAGCTTTGGAATATCTGCAGGATCGTTCTGGAGGTCAGCATCGAGTGTTACGATGATATCCCCGGAAGCATTATCGATCCCTGCGGCCATAGCCGCGGTTTGTCCGAAGTTCCTGCGGAATTCGATCACCCGTACTCTTTCTATGTGATCGCGGGCAAGTTCTTCGAGCACTTGGATGCTGCCATCCATTGAGCCGTCATCGACATAGATGATTTCATAGTCAAAGCCCGCCAGCGCGACGAGGATTGCATCATTTAAGATCGGGATGCTCTCAACTTCGTTATATATCGGGATAACAATTGAAATCTTCACAGTGAACTCCCATTGTAAAGGAAAGAGTTGATTTGCAGGAAGATGATAGTACCAATCCACACTCCAGTTCGAATAATTCGTGGTTGTACAATGCCTTCGTTGACGATTTACTGCCACCCAACTATTTACTGCCGATTGAATATCATGATTGAAGAATCCAGCATGCAAGGATTTGTTGGCGGAGTTCGATTGACCTCATCATACTGCTCTACTTCAAAGCTGGTTGCACGTAACTGGGAATAGTCAATCGCGTCAATCAATACGTAATCAGCTTCCTTTATCCAATCATTCGCCAGAGATTGATCCCAATAGCCTAATCGCAAGAGTTCTTGCGAATCTCCATAAAGCATAAACGTATAATCACCATTCAATTGCGGAGGGAAAACAGATCCGTTCGGTATATACAACATCGGCACTGGTGACTCGCCTACACCCCAATAGATCAGGCTATCCGCACCAATTTTCGTGCCCAAATACTTGCCCGCAACCTCATTAGCAAGAATGACATCCTCACCACAATCATATTCTTGGTAGCCGTTCCCAAAAAAGATCGAGGCTAGAGACAATTCAATTAGCACCAAAGTCAAAGCACCAGCTAAGAAGCGCGAACCAGGAGTATTTGACTGGGTAAAGCTGTTCCTCCATTTACTGACAACTTGAACAAGCAACGGGACCAGGATTAGAAAAGAGTAAAGAAGGATAATCCCAATGGTTCTGAGATGTTCATCCTCCAGGCCGAATCTATTGTGGAGCAGAACACCCAGTTCGATGGTCCCGGGCTGCAGCGACATGCCTGATATTCTCGGGACGTCAGTTGAAAGGATCGACCCGACAAGATAGGAATCAAGAGGCATGCCGAGTGCGAAAGGTACTATCACGAGTATGCAGAATATAATAACAATCCCATATCCAGCTTGCGATTGCCTGAGTTCTTCCCCCATTAATACAAAAAGTATCAGACCCAGTGGTGAGAAGAAGGCGATGTAATTTCTTAGACAATAGACGCAATAATTGGAACCCAATGACGCTGCCGCATGCAAGGTAAACAAGACCATATAGAGTGATATCAATAACCAGAGTGCTCCAGATCGAGGACTGGGCCATTTAAGTCCCTTGCGTGCAATTAGCGTGAACGACAAGCCCAGGAAACCAACTATTGAAATTAGATGGAGCCTAATGCTTGTTATGAGGCTGTCCAACCTGGCCTCTGGGCGGATCGCAGGATCCCAAAAAGGCGCTGCACTAGCCGAAAGCCGGTAGCTATCAAGAAACGGAGACCACCCTTGTGGAATCCACTTCGCCCATAGTTTCAGGATTTCAGGCCAGTAGAATGCATGTCCAATAGCGACCACGAGTACCCCAACGATTAATGCCAGGATGCCCATATCCCGGCCATAGTTCCAGAAGACGTAGATGAGGAGGATGACGAGCACTGGAGCCAAGTTGATCCTGGTTAATAGTAAAAGACCAGATAGTGCCACTCCGCTCAGGATTTGCCAGCGTTTGCGATCCTCTCCGAGTACAAAGAAGAGTGTCCAGATAAGCATGCAGGCGATCAATACCTGAGAGGTTGCCTGACTGTACATTTTCAACAAGGCGGGATTGATTACTACAGCCCAGACCGCCGCGTTTGCCCACCACACATTCGCAAGCCTGCGGGTGATTAGCCATAAGCCCAGGAGCATCATGAGCCCCAACAAGATTGCAAAGTAGCGGCCAGTGCGTATCCCCGGGCCGAATAAGAGTTGTACCCAACCCGGGATCAGGAAAGAAAGAGGCATATGATTGGTCAATGGACCAAAATCCTGGAAAGGTTGGAAATCGCCTTTTGCGAAAAGATACCCCTTATATAAGTAGAGACCCTCATCCAGGACAGAAACCTGACCATGAGCATGACCCATCGTCAGGATGAGATAGACCAGGCCACCTAAGAGGCCTACACCCAGAGGTAGGAAACGGGATAAGACCACCCAACGAGGATTCCTCTTCATAACATGTTTAAGGCTGTTCATAGGGTAGCGAAGATATGTTACCGATTGAATAGCAGGGCTTATTATCAAAGTACGATAGTGTCCTGCTTCCTAGAAGTGCCGGATTCATAGCAATGGGCACGTGTTTTTTTCGACGACCCTATTGTGGTATAGGGCCGCTCGAATTGAAAGAAGGCTAATCCATATCAACACCCTTACCAGCATTTTGAATTACCGCTGTTACCCCCGTGTCCCACCGATGCCAATCACCGAAGTTGGATTCGAGAATGTGTAGACCTTCACCGATCGGCTCAAGACCGACCATTTCCAAATCCGCATCCACCATAATACACGCAAGCTCCTTCCAGGTGATCTTTGGCTCCCAGCCCAATCTTGCCTTGGCCTTTGCCGGATCAGCCTGAAGGTAGTCAACCTCTGTTGGCCGGAAGTAGCGCGGATCGATCTCTACGTACTTTTGCCAGTCCATATCAGCGTATGCGAATGCCTCAGCAATGAATTCCCGTATAGTTGGAGCAACCCCTGTACCGACCACGAAATCATCCGGTTGATCCAATTGCAGCATTTTCCACATAACCTCGACGTATTCCGGAGTATATCCATAGTCTCGACGCGAATCGAGATTTCCCAGGTAGACTTTCGGTTGAAGGCCTGCTTTGATACGAGCGACGGCGCGGGTCACCTTTCGTGATAAAAAAGTAGGGCCACGTCGAGGGCTCTCATGATTGAACAAGATCCCGTTCACGACAAACAGATTGTAGGCTTCGCGATAATTCGCAGCCATCCAATAGGCGTAGAGTTTGGCTATTGCATACGGACTGCGAGGTTCGAAGACTGTTTGCTCATTCTGGGGTGGAGGAGCGTTTCCGAACATCTCACTTGAGGAAGCTTGATAGTACCGGGTTTTTATTCCACTCCTTCTAACCGCCTCCAAGATGCGGGTCGTGCCAAGACCGGTAACATTCCCGGTGTACTCGGGCATATCAAAACTGACCTTGACGTGAGATTGCGCCCCCATGTGGTAGATCTCGTCCGGCCTCACGTTGTAGACGAGGTTAGTCAGCTGTTCTCCGTTCGATAGATTTCCATAATGCAGGCGCAGTTTGGCATTGGGATCGTGTGGATCCTGATAGATATGGTCAATCCGCTCCGTGTTAAAGGTGCTCGTTTTGCGGATAAGTCCATGAACTTCGTATCCTTTGCTCAAGAGGAATTCGGCTAGATACGACCCATCCTGGCCTGTAATCCCTGTAATTAATGCACTTGACATTGAAATCTCCTCATGTTGGCAGCGCAGTTATACAAAATTCATAGACTGAATTATACCGTTGTTTCGTCGCTCTCATTCCCGACGAAACTCCGACGATCTCGGAAGTCACGAATGAACATAATCAGGAGTGCCAGAGCGATCAAACCCACGCTAAGGGCCGCCGTTATTTCCAGGCTCATGGAAAATCGGCCCGAGTACCTGCCAAAATACCAGAGTGTAACAACCACTGTAGGGATGGCGAATAAGTAGAGTATCCGGCCAAACCACACGTCCTTCGACTGCTTTGCATGGACCCAGGCCCATGCCATCAGACCGGCTTGGACCACAATGAAGGTTGCCCGATAGCGCGGATTATCCCACTGATAGCTGGGCGCCCGGTAGGACGAAACGATCGCGGCGACCCAGAAAATAATCACCAGGAATGGGACCAAACTGCCCTTATCCTTTAATCGCAGTCCCTTGATTGTGGCAAACAACAATACGGGCAGCGAGAGGAACCAACCTATACTTCGCCAGATCCCGACGATTTTCCATATCGCTGCACCGGGAGCGATGATCGCAGCGGGAAGAAAGGGTTGGAGCAATCCAAATGTGACAAGGAAAGGAACCTGAACCGCACTCGGCAGGCGGTCGAGAACAACATCCAGCAAATCGGACCTGCTGCTGACAAGGTTGATACGCCATTGGGCAGTCGCATTCGCCAACCAGGATTGTGTCACCTGCCAGAGCGAGCCCTGTACGCCTTCCAGCACGGCCCATGCCCTGGCCGTGATGATCATGGCAAAGATTGCGAGTGCCAAGCCCGGGATGAGGATCCCCAAAATCAGGCGAGGTCTGTCTCGGACATCCCAGATCCAGGCCAGTGCAACCAAAGCAAATAGGATCAGAACCGTGGGTGGTGAAATGGGCAGAGTAAAAATGCCTACAGCTGCCCCAAGTAAAAGTGCTGCCTGACGCACTTGTCCTTTACGCATATATGAATACCCATAGAGGGTTAACGCAACAGCCGTCATGAGGAAAGGTTCACGCATTTGTGATGCACTGAGCAGAATAGCTTCAGGGTAAAGCACGATGATCCATGCACCGATCCACGCGGTTTGTTCACTTACTGCGCGCCTCAAGAAACCCCAGGTAAAGAGAATTGCTAGAGTCGAAATTGCGGCCAGCGGGATGACCACAAGTAATGGATGATGGCCGGAAACTGGAGAATACCGGTAGATCAACGCGCTGAAAGCCAACAACCCACCATATTGATCGCTGATGCGACTCGAAGAGTAAGCCGTGGATAACGGTTGATCACTTCTGGCAATGGCATACGCGTCACTATCACGTTTGTACGCATCCCAGTAGACATATCCTGCGCGCTGAGCGGTCTCGTTGTATCCCCAGCGAGGCAGGCCTTGATATAAAACAACCCCAATCCCGATCCGGAGGGCCAATCCAAACAGCGCGAGGGTGAAGAGTTTCTTTGCAGCTCCCTCCCGTTCGACAAGCTTCCAGCCAAGGTAGAGTAAGCCTTCCCCCACCAGGATCAGGAACGAATACGCGGCCCACAGCCCCAGATCAAGCACCAGGGTTTCAACCAGTGTGATCACAGCCCCTGAGATGATCGCCAATCCAGTAAGCAGCAGGATTGTGGCTCGACTACGCTGCATCTTGCGCAACTTTCCGGGTAGGGTTGATTCGATTCGGGCTGAGAAAAAGCGCGAAAAACACAAGCATCTGCAGCGGCACAAGGAAGCGCGGGTTGTCGCCGTGATCAAGAAGCGTCTGGACGATCGAGATCATCCACACCATGGCCATGCTCAATCCAATCACGACATCCATTCTAATCCAGGACCGCACACGGCGGCTGATCACCAACCCGGCGCATAGAAGCAGAAAGAGAAGGTTGGCTATCACCGAAACTGCCCTGCCAGCGAGCGCCAATACACCCAGGACTGCCCGCAGAGTATCGGAGTGGAGTAGCTCCGGCTTCCAATACACGGGCACCTTCCAGAAATCAATCCATCCCTTGATTACATTCCGCAGGTATAGATCGGGATGCTCCCCAATCAACTGCCATGAAAGCCGCGACATCTCACGCGAAAGATCGTAAAACCCCAACCCGGAAGCCTCGGAGATCGCCGGGATCGCCTCCCAGATGGCATTGGTCTGGACCCCCCGTTCGGCGATCTGGCGATCACGGTACTCAATGTAGGTATCCCGGATGGCCGCGTATTCATCCGGCAAGTATTCGAAGTAACCCCCTGTATGCTGGACAAGGCTGTAACCAGCCATTGCCGTCGGTGAAAGCACCTGCCAGTGGCTGCGCATATAAACCAGCCACCCTCCCTGGATCAGTAGCGGGAAGACCGAATAGATGGCGGCGGCCTGGAGTTTCGAACGGATTCGGCCCGGGGTCCCGATCAAGACAAAGACCAGGAAGAGCAGCGTGATCGGGAAGAATAATGGCCTCACCATCCCGACCAGCGCTGCGGCTAAACCCAGCGGGAGTAAGAGGATGAACCTGGCTGATTGGGATTTGGTATCAACGAAGGAAGCAAAGATCAAAACCGTGAGCACGACCAGGAAGGTTGTCAACGTCTCGGTGAGCATGTTCGCCTCGAACAGAAACTGCCCGGGGATGAGATCGTAGAGCGCACCGAGGGCAAAGCCAAACGCGGGCTTTCCCGTCGTCTTCCAACCCAGCTGGAAAAGCAGGAGTGAGATCAGCAAGCCCAACGCCATTTGCCCCAGCCAGATGCGGGTCAGATCCAGGCTGAACAAGGCCATGAATAGCGGATACCCAGGGACACGCGTGCCATCGAAGCCCCGCTCCCCAATGCCCAATATCGCCTCGCCCAGCCTTAGGTAGGAACCTGTATCGCCGTACTCCACAGGAGCATACGTGAGCAAGAGACTTATCCGGATCAACAGACCCAATCCGAGCAGCGCCAGAAACCAAGTCCGCACTGGCCGGGTGATTCTTACTGGCTTATTCCCGTTCTGGCTGGAGGCCTCAGCCATCGGCGAGCCCCCCCAGGATACGCCCGGCGCGTGCCATCCAGGAATATCCTTGCGCCTTATCAGCCGCTGCTTTGCCCAAGTACGCCCGCTGCTCCGGATCCTGGAGCAGCCCTTTTAACGCTTGATCCCACGCAGTAAGATCATCGGCCGATAGGAGCACGGAACACGTCTCATCCAAAACCTCACGCAGGACCGGAAGATCGCTGGAAAGGATCGCTCGACCCGCTGCGAGGTACTCGAAGACCTTCATCGGGCTGGCGAAGCGTGCAGTGTCACCCCCACTGCTCCCGGCTATGGCGTGTTGATAGGGCATCAAAAGAATCTCACACGCCGCCTGATAGAGCGGAAGCTGCTCGTTGGGGATGAACCCGGAAAGTGCGAGGTTCGTGATCCGCTCCCCCTCCAACCGCCGCCTCCAGCGTTCAACATCAACCGGCTCCCCTCCCACCCAGAGCATATTGATCTCCGGGTTCAATCGCGCCAGCGAGGCCATCAACTCTAGCCCTCGTCCGGGGTACAGGTGACCCGTGTAGCCGATCGATATGCCAGGCTTTAGATTAAGCAGTGCTCGAGCGTGCTCTGGTGCCGGCAAGTCACGGTACGGCTCCAGATCGACACCCATCGGAACGATGACAGTGCGCGGGGGTTCCATTTGGACATTGTAGGTTTCGGCGAGCCAGGATCGCAAAGCGCTCGTGATTGGTAAGACGCGCACGGTGTACTTGCTGCCCAGGATTGATTTCATCAACGCTGGTGCGAAGCGGCCATGTGGTTGATCGTGGATCTCGAGCGCAGTCGGCAATCCTCTGCGCGTGCTGATGTACGCCGCCTGGAGCGGCCAGCAGTAGACCAGGTCTGCTTTCCAGCGCCGAGCCTGGTACACCGCCCGCCAGGAAAAATCATAACGGCGAAGCAGACCAAGTGAGACGAGCCGAGTCATTGGGATCGAGCGGTGCAGCCCATACCAGTGACGAAGATCCTCCTCACTCACCTCCGTTCGTTCCGCTGGGAGCCACAAGCGAACGTCATGACCCGCATCAAGGAAGGCCTGGCACACCTTCATCACTTCGATTGAGTTTGCCGTTCGGGATGGGATGCGAGAGGCCGAAATACATGCGATACGCATGGAACTACACCATCACAGGACCCGGCGCAAGCTTTTCCGCTCGGCGGAGCTCAACAACCGTCCGCCACACGAGCGCAAGCGTCGTCAGAAGGAGAAAACCACTTAACAGCGCTGCCATTCCGGGAGCGCCCAAGATCGGCACCAACAGGATCGTCCCGGCAACCTTGCCAATGGCGCCTACAAATTGAACCTTGGTCGGGGTATCCGGCCGGCCTAGCGGGAGCAGTGCCAACTGGTTCCAGTAAAAGATATTCACCGTTGCAACGCCCAGGAGCAGGATCAGCAGGCTGGTGTAGGAGACCGGCAGGAACTCTATGCCGTAGATCCCCACCACCCAGCGGCCGAAGACAATCAAGCCCGTCACGGCTGGGATCGTCCAGAGCGAGGCCAGGATCGTCCCGCTCCGTAGCAGATAGCGAACGTTCTGCCATTGCTTGTTGGCAACCTCACGCGCGACTTCCCGATAGGTCGTACTGATCAGGGGCGTGATCGGCATCATGATGATGTTCGTGATGGCCTTGGCAATCTTATAGTAACCGACCTGCAGCGGCGTACTAAACGCACCCAGCCACAGGATTTCGCTGTCTCTCGTTACAAGCTTCAATGACCCCGAAAGGTTCGTACTGATCCCAAACCGCAGCAGCTCCTTTCGCCAAGGCGCGAGCAGCCCGATCCTAGCTTTCCACCATCCAACCCCCCATTGCCGGCGAGCCTCGATCGCAGCTAGAAGAGAGACGGTCAACCCCCAGGCGATCTTGCCAAAGAGGTAGGCGTTCAGGACTGCCGGCAAGGTCCCATTGGTAAGGAAGGCCCAGCTAATTAAGACGATCGTGAGCGTGCTTTGCCCCACCATCGTCAGGGCTAATGCCCGGAACCGGTCGAAGTACTGCAGCAATCCCGAGGCGCTTTCGGCAAACAGGCTTCCCAACACAAAGAGACCATAGACGCGGAATAAGCCAACGAGCTCGGGCCGGTGAGCAAATATATTGGCTCCTAGCGGCGAGAGCGAAAAGATCAGCAGGTATCCCAGCAAAGATCCGGCCAGTTCGGTCAGCACTGCCGCCTTGAAGGTCGCAGCGGCTAAGCGCGGTTTGCCCTGCGCAGTAAAATCACCGACATAGCTCACGACCAGTTCGTTCATGCGGAAGGAGATCAGCTGGTTCAGGTTGCTGGAGAACTGGGTGATGATCCCGACCAGCGCCACCCCTTCGACACCGAGTAGGCGGGCGGTCAGGATCCCTTGCCCCATGCTCAAGGCTGCTGCCAGCCCCTGCGCGCTGAAGAGATATCCTGTGTTGCGAATCACGCGCTGGATCAAGGGATGATTCACGAAGCGGCGGATGATTCCCGCGAGGCCTTGCCTTTCAACCGGCATTGAGGTCAGAGATCCTGCGTATCCACAGATCGCGCCCAGGCACGCTCCGCCATATACCAATCCACGCTTGCTTTCAGGCCCTCTTCCAGGCTAATCTCCGGTTGCCAACCGAGCAATTCCCGGGCCTTGCCGATGTCGGCCCAGGTGGCACGAACATCACCAGGCGCCTCCGGTAGACGCTCGATACGCGCAGGCTGCTCCAGATACGCCTCGATCAGGGAAATCACATGCTCCATGCGAACCGGATGATCGCTGCCAAGATTAATGACCTCGTAGCCCAGCGGCTTCAACGCCGCCAGCGTTCCCCGGGCAATATCATCGATGAAGGTGAAATCTCGCTCCTGTTCTCCATCGCCATACAGACGCAGCGGATTGTCTTCAGCAATCCACTGAATGAAGCGGAAGATGCTCATATCGGGGCGACCAGCGGGTCCATAGACCGTGAAGTAGCGCAGGATCGAGACATCCAGCCCGTGCAGGTAGTGGTAGTTGTGACAGAGCATCTCCGCCGCACCCTTCGAACTGGCATAGGGCGAGAGCGGCCTCCCGATTGCAGCATCCTCCCGGAATGGACGCGGCGTTTGCGCGCCATATAGGCTTGAAGTCGAAGCCTGAACAAACTTCGCCACCCCGCGCTCACGCGCCAACTCCAGCAAATTGAGCGTCCCTAAGACATTCGTTTCGATGTAGAGTGCAGGTTCACGTACACTAGGCCGCACACCTGCCCTGGCGGCGAGGTTGATGATCGCATCATACGAATCGGGGTTCCAGACGGCGGTAAGCGCCTCGCGGTCGACGATATCCACTTTGTCAAACTGCAGATCCGCTCGTGAGCGCAGTCGCTCTAGACGCCACTGCTTGAGAGCCGGGTCATAGGCGTCATTTAGATTATCCAGACCATGAACCTCGCTCCCTCCTTCGAGCAGAAGCTCAGCCACGCGTGACCCGATAAAGCCCGCCACCCCGGTGACGAGATATCGTCCCATTAGAGCCTCACGATATGTTCACGGTCCAACCCCCGTGAGCGGAAGGCGTTGCGCGTATCGAAGATCAAGGCTGCTCGATCGGCTATCGCCGCGTAATCCAGGTTGTCGTGATCAGTGATCAAGACTGCTAGATCAGCTTCCTTCAGCGCCGGTTCGAGATCCACGACCGAATCCATTGCCCAATCATCACCATCGATCGACGCGACAAAGGGGTCGAAGTAGGATACCTTGCTCCCCTTCTCTCGCAACAGCCCGATCACGTCGATCGCCGGTGATTCACGCATGTCGGACACATTCGGTTTATAAGCCGCACCGAGAACGAGAATGCGCGCCCCTTTGATCGAATGCCCGGCCTCGTTAAGGACATCCTGGATCCGTCCGACAACATAGCGCGGCATGTTGGTATTGATCTCGCTGGCGAGTTCGATGAAGCGGGCGTTGTATTTCACGCTCTTCAGCTTCCAGGAGAGGTATAGAGGATCAATGGGGATGCAGTGTCCACCCAACCCTGGCCCGGGGGTGAAACGCATAAATCCGAAGGGCTTCGAGCCCGCCGCGTCAATCACTTCCCAAACGTCAATCCCCAACCGCTCGCACATCAATGCCAGCTCATTCACCAGGCCGATGTTCACCGCCCGGAAGGTATTTTCAAGCAGCTTGGCCATCTCGGCGACTTCGGTGGATGAAACGAGGACGACATTCTTCATGCCGCCGGCATACATGGCTGCAGCCACCTCGGTACAAGCTGCCGTGATGCCGCCGATGACTTTGGGCGTATTGGCCGTGGTCCAGTCCTCACGTCCAGGGTCTACCCGCTCGGGGGAGAAGGCAAGAAATATATCTTCACCGACTTTCAAACCGGTCGATTCAAGCTCGGGTTTTACAAGTTCGCGCGTCGTCCCCGGGTAGGATGTTGATTCGAGGATGACTACCATCCCGGGATGCAAAATGCTTACCAACGCCTTCGAGACGGCCACGATATAGGATAGGTCCGGGTCACCAGTCTTGCGCAGCGGGGTTGGGACACAGATGCTCACGCCATCCACCTGACGTAGATCTTCGTAGTCTGTCGTCGGTTTGATCCGGCCCTGCTCAACAGCCGCTGCGATGCTGGCGCTGGGGACATCCTCGATGTAGGAGTTTCCCTGCCGCAGGTTCTTGATCTTGCCGGGATCCGTATCGAGCGCGATGACTTCGTACCCGGCCTCCACCAGCACGACTACCAGTGGAAGTCCAACATATCCCAGGCCGATAACTCCAATTGTCGCTTGCTTCGTTCGGAATTTGTCGATCAGAGCCTGGGCGGCAGGCGGCAACTTCTGGTTATGCTTGGCCATGTAAAGTCTATCTCCTTGCCATCATAGGAATGCTATTTAGAAAAGGCTGAGTTGTTCTGGATCAGGATCTTCAGCCGTTGTGGCAGCACCGGCCTGAGTCTCCTGCTGGATAAGTTCGGGTAAACGAGCAAAATCGGCTTCAACCTCGCTGCGCAGTGACGGTTGGTGCAGCGCAGCAGCAGGATGGTACATGGGCACGATCAAGCGCCCATCCATCACCTTCGGCCGACCATGAATTTTACTGATTTTGGCGTTCGGGAAATAACGCGCCATCGAGAACCGGCCGAGGGTGACGATCACCTTGGGGTTGATGGCCGCAATTTGTCGCTCTAAATACTTCGAACAGGCGCTGACTTCCTCAGGTTCGGGATCGCGGTTGCTGGGGGGGCGACACTTAACGACGTTCCCGATGAAGACCTGCTCGCGAGAAAAATCGATGCTCCCAAGCAGTTCTTCCAGGAACCGGCCTGCAGCACCGACAAATGGGCGTCCCTGCTCGTTTTCATGAAAGCCTGGGCCTTCACCGATGAACATCAGATCCGCCTGCGCCGGCCCTTCTCCAGGGACGGCGAGTTTGCGCGAGAGATGCAGCCTACAGTCCTGACACACTGCCACTTCTTCCGCGACAGCTCTCAGCTCTTGTTCAGGATTCACTTCAGACCTCCCTTACGGTTACCTCGCCAGGGTTCGAGGTCCTCTAAGATCATAAACAACGCGTCCTCTCCGGTATCTTGATAATAGCCCGTCTTTCGCCCGGTCACGCCGAAGCCGAAGCTTTCATAGAGCTTGACCGCAGCCTGGTTCGAAGCCCTCACCTCCAGGCTCACCATCTCCGCTCCCAAGCTAGAGGCCTGCGAAAGCGCATGCGTCAATAATCGGCGACCGTAGCCATTTCTCCGGTATCCTGGATGAACCGCAAAGGTGCTGATATGTGCTTCATCCACGATGAACCAGAATCCGAGGTATCCGACCACATCCTGCACACCTTCCCCGGTCACGATCACGTACAGATATGCAGCAGAATTATCGTTCAACTCCGATCGATAGAATTGTTCCGACCACGGCAGGCTGAACGAAGTTCGATCGATCAAAACTACCGAGTCGATATCGGCCAGGCTCATGCGGCGAATATGTACCGCAGTATCCTTCGGCATCATTGGCTCGATGTCAGGGGGTCTTTAGATAGACGGGCACCAGGCTGCTGCTGTCTGGCAATTTCCCCGATCGGATCCGCTTCAACGCGATCTCGGCCAATATGCTTGGCCGCCGCACGCAACTGGAGGGTGCGGCAAGTTCGATCTTCTCATATGCATCAAGCACTTCGCGCAGCCCCGGATCGATATCCCCAATCAGAAAGGATTTTTCCTCAATCATGCCCGGGAGATCCTCCCAGGTGGCAAGCAAAGCATCTCCCTGCGAGCCCCAGCCCCGACGGCCCCATTTGTACCACAGTCCGGCAACCTTACCTCGTCCGGCCTCGATCAGGGTAAGAATAGGTTCAGCGCGGGCCGGTTGTGCACTCACCAGGATCTCAAAGGTTGAGACACCGACCAGTGTCAGGTCACGTGCGAGAGACAGCCCTTTTGCCAGCGCCATGCCGATCCTGAGGCCTGTATAGGAACCCGGACCGACGGCGACGGCGACGGCGGTTAGGTCGGAGTTGGAGATCCTGCTTCGCCGGAGTAGGAGTGCGATCTGCGGTCCAAGTTCGACGGTGTGATGCCGGTCAGTCTGCCAGATCGTTTCTGCCAGCACACTGTCGCCGGAATGCAAACCGAGGCCAAGCATGCGTGTCGAGGTATCAATCGCAAGCAGCATGCTCATCTCCCGAACGCGGACTGTCGAAAACGCTGCAGCATCCGCTCATAGCGCAGGCCGGTGGCGGAGAACTCCAATCCACGCCGCAGTTCATCGATCCAACGTAAGCTAACCCATAATCGTTCGTCTGGGAGTGCAGCCTCGATCCGTTCTGGCCATTCGATCACAACCGGGCTCTCGGCATCAAGCACGTCCCCTAAACCCATGAATTCTGCTTCGAGTGTGTCTTCTAGACGGAATGCATCGATGTGGTACAGGACCTGCCTATCAGCTCGGCGGTACTCATTGATCAGGATAAAGGTAGGGCTTACCACGGCGTCAAGAGAACCCCAACCACGAGCGATACCCTGCGCCAGGGTTGTTTTTCCTGACCCGAGGTCGCCCGCCAGGCAGACGACATAGCCGGGTTCGAGCAGCTCACCAATGCGCACACCAACCCGCTGAGTTTGCTCAGGACTATGGCTGAGGAATTCGAGGCTTTGCCCTTCAAGGATCGGCATGGTAGGTTCGCGATTATACGCCAGCGTTCAGGGGGCAACAAACCGATCGCGTTGGTCTTCCATTCCTCTCCTGGTCATGCTACCATCTGATCCATGCGAGTCCTCATCATATCCGATGTTCACGCAAATCTGACTGCATTGGATGCTGTTCTGGATGCCGCACCACCAGTCGATGGGACATGGTGCCTGGGGGACCTGGTTGGCTACGGTCCGGATCCTAATGAGTGCGTTGAACGCATTCAAGCCTTACCTGAACTGCTGTGCTTGATCGGAAATCACGATCAAGCCGCTATGGGCGAGATTCCGCTCTCTCGCTTCAATCACGATGCCGGTTCTGTCGTTGCCTGGACACAGGATACACTGCTCGAGAGCAACCTGACTTTCTTGCGCACACTGCCCAGCAAAGTCACACTCGAACACTTCACTCTAGCCCACGGCAGCCCCAATCAACCCATCTGGGAATACATTCTCGATCCACTATCGGCGGACCGCAATTTCGAAGCCTTTGAGACTGAGTACTGCCTGGTTGGGCACTCACACATCCCCCTCATTTTCCAGAAGCCATTCGATGATGCCTACACCATGATCAAGCCGGTCACCTGGAATGAGCCGATGGAGCTAAGCCCACGTATGATCATGAACCCGGGTTCAGTAGGACAGCCTCGGGATGGTGATCCGCGTGCCTCCTATGCGGTGCTTGACACGGTAGCAGGAACCTGGGAGATGCATCGGGCTGAATATGATGTGAAGGATGTCCAGGTTCGCATCCTCAAGGCTGGTTTACCCGAACGGCAGGCACTGCGCTTGATCGCTGGCTGGTAACGGGAACCGTACGCGCCATTCTTTCGTCTGATAGGCATGAACATAACCGCCTGCAAGTGGAGGTCCACTACCATGAAGACGTCTGCTATCGGATACATTGTCATCATCTGCGCGCTGCTCCTATCTGCATGTGGCGGTGTCGCAATGAGTTCCCCGGAACGCGGCCTCGCCCCACCTGCCAATTTTCAAGCGGATGAATCCTTCGCACAATCGTTCGAAGTCTCATCCGATGTCGCCGGCCAGGTTTTCAACCCAAATTCGACCAGTCCGGATGCTGGCGCCGAGCGTCTTGTTATCCGCAATGCCAACCTGACGCTCGTCGTTGTGGATCCAGGTGAGAGAGCGGCCCAGATCGCATCGCTCGCTGAATCATTGGGCGGTTTCGTCGTTTCATCTAACATCTATCAGTCCACGTTCGGCGATGGGGTACAGGCAACCCAGGCCAGTATCACAATCCGGGTGCCGGCCGAATCGCTGGATCAAGCTTTAAGAGAGATTAAATCCGGGGCAGTCGAGGTACGATCAGAAAACATTAGCGGCCAGGATGTGACCCAGGAATACACCGATTTGCAATCACAGCTTCGTAACCTGGAAGCTGCCGAAATCGAACTGCGCGAAATCATGGCTTCGCTCACCAAGGCTGAGGATGTCTTACGGGTATTCGAAAACCTGCGCCAGGTCCGGCAGGAAATTGAGGTTACCAAAGGCCGCATCCAGTACTTCGAGCAGTCAGCCCGGCTATCAGCGGTCAGTGTTGATCTGCTCCCGGATGTCGTCTCACAGCCACTTCAGATCGGACGCTGGCAGCCACAAGGGACAGCGAAGACGGCGTTGGAAGCCCTGATTAATGTGCTGCGCTTCCTGGCAGACGCCACGATCGTCATCGTGATCCTGTTTGTTCCGATCATCCTCTTGCTTGCGATCCCGTTTACCCTGATACGCCGCTGGGTTCGGCGCCGCCGGAAAGGCAGCGCAACCAATACGCAAGCCGAGTAATTGGCGGAGCAGAACCATCAAAGAACCAGGCACATCTGTGCCTGGTTTTTTCATTCCAGATTCAGAGAATCAAATGAGCCTAGGACGAAACAGCGATCCTGCTCCGCACCCGGGCAGCAAGCTCGCCAAATCCCTGTGTGTGGGTCAATTCGAGCGACCGCGGACGAGGGAGATCGACCCGGAGCTCAAGCTGCACACTTGCCGGCCGAGGTCCGAGCACAATCACCCGGTCGGCGAGGAGAACCGCCTCCGAGATGGAGTGGGTCACCATGATTACGGTCGAGAGCCGGCTGGTCCAGATCCGCATCAGCTCTATGGCCATGCGCTCGCGTGTGAGCGCATCCAACGATCCAAACGGTTCATCAAGCAGCAGTACCTCCGGATCATGAACCAGGGCACGCGCAATTGCCACACGCTGGGCCATGCCACCGGAGAGATCACGTGGATAACTGTCTTCGAATCCTGCCAGGCCGACAAGTTCGATCTGCTCCATCGTACGTGCCTGGACCACAGCCGAAGGGGCACCCTCCAGCTCAAGCGGAAGGCTGATATTGGCCCGAGTTGTTCTCCACGGCATCAGGTTTGCCTGCTGGAAAACGAAACCTATTCTGCGCCTGGGAGTTGAGAGCCGCTCCCCCCCAAAGCACACTTCGCCCTGTGTTGGTTCCAGTAGACCGCCCAGAATGCGCAGCAGTGTCGTCTTCCCACATCCGGAGGGGCCAACGACGCACACAAACTCCTGTGGCTGGAGGGCAAGGTTGATCCGGTCCAGGACGTGCAGGCCACCATTCCCGTTCGGGAAAACCATCGATACGTCATGCGCTTCGAGAAGCGCTGGAGTTATTTTCAACGATCTATTCCCGGCAGAAAATCATTGCTGAAAGCGGAAGCTAGATCAAGGGGTTGGTCGAGCAGCCCCATATCCAGCAGGACATTCTGCATATTCGCCCAGGCTGAGGGTTCCGAATAACCCGGTTTCTCCGCTGTCCAGAACTCAATGCTCGTACGCAAGATTTCCTGTTGGACGGCCTGATCCGCCTCGCGCAAACCATCGACATAGTCCAACGCGATCGCGTAGGCCTGATCCGGATCATCAATCGTGGATTGCAAACCAGACAGGAACGCCGCAACCATTTTTCTGACCGTCTCAGGTTCTTCACGGATCATGCGCTCATTCGTGATGAGCCCGTTTGAGGTAAGGTGGACGTAGTCAGCGACCCGGAAAACATCGACTGGGAAACCAAGCTTCTCAAGCTGGATCGGCTCGTTGGTCGCATAGATCACAACCGCGTCTTCCAATCCCTGGCTGAGCGCTTCAACCTGTGTATAACCGATCGAATCCAGTTGAATCGTTTCGGTTGGCACACCGGCTGCCTTCATCAGCGCTTCGTAGCCGATATACGAAGCTCCAAAGAGGCCTGGTATTCCGATCCGGTGCCCGGCCAAATCAGCCGGCCCGTTCAAACCGAGCGCCTTCGGGGCTGCAATCGCCACCGGGTAATCTTGCCACCAGGCCATGACGTAGACCACTGGCAGCCCTTGAGCCCGTGCAAGCAGGATCTGCTCACCGGAGACGATGGCGAAAGGCAGCTCACCAACACCTACTAGCTGCACAGCCTCGGTCTCAGGCAGATGCTGGAACTCCACCTCCAGGCCTTGCTCCAGGTCAAAGCCCATGGCATCCATCACGTACATCGGTGTGAATTGAACATCAGGGCGATAACCCATTGTCAGCTTTACATGTTGTATATCCTCGGTAGGTTCAGCCGTGCCAGAGCTGCCGCAACCAGCGAGCATGAGCGTAACTATGCAAAGCAGCATGATGCGCTTGTTCATTATCCGGCTCCTTCTCAACATCTGGTTATTGATCCTGCCATGCGAGCAATCGCCGCTCAAGCAGCGACACAGACCCGTAAATAGCGAGGGCCATAAAGATCAATGTAAAGACTGCAACGTACACCAGCGTGGTGTCATACACCCCGCGTCCAATATTGATCAGCAATCCGAGCCCCTCATCCGCACCGACCACCTCCCCAACCACCGCGCCGATGACCGACAATGTCGCCCCGATCTTCAGACCGCCCAGCAGGACGGGCATTGCGGCCGGGATTTCAAGCCGGCGAAAGATCTGCCAGCGGTTCGCCCGTAGTGACCGCATCAGGTCATATAGATCGTTTGGTACCGAGCGAACGCCCACAATTGTGTTCACGAGGATTGGAAAGAAGACGATCAACGCACTGATCATCACCTTCGAAAGCCGCCCTGGTCCAAACCAGATCACCAGCAGGGGTGCGATGGCGACGATCGGGATCGATTGAGAAGCCACGATATAGGGCGAGAGCAACCGTTCCAGCGTGGAGGATTTCGCCAGTCCGTACCCGAGGATCGTGGCGACGGAGAAACCGAGAGCCAAGCCTCCGATGACCTCAACCAGCGTTGCTGAAGCGTGTCGGAACAGGCTGCCGTCCTGAATGGCGGATAAAAACCTTCCGGCGACGGCAACGGGTGACGGCAGGATAAACGCCGGAAGCCCACCCCAGCGGCTGACTCCGGCCCAGATCACAAGTCCGATCAGAACTGCAAAGGGGAAGATCCAGAATGAGAAGGCTTTCAGGCGCGAGCCTTGCCTGAGCCTGGATTTTGGAGTGGGTGCCTGTGCTTCCAAAAAAAGCTCCCGAAAAATGTGCCTCGCGTGCTACCGGGGCAGGGATTTCGGGACGGGAGCGCGCATGACCCACATAGCATGCCCCGAAGGATCGATCCTTCGGGGCGGCATCAATGAGCACACGAACGCATGTCTCGCTGCCTTCTCCTATCCGGACTTTACCGTCGGCCCCGGAGTTTCACCGGATCATGCGTCTTATCGCTTGCGGGCTGTACCGCCGATCGGGAATTGGGCACTTCAGCCCTCACCCTGCCCCGAAGGCATGCATTTGGATTTCTAGATAGAATTATACGATATTTCGAACTGCGTAATACACCCTTCTCACTACGCCGAACGTCACCAGATCCATCCCGGGAGGGTTTGCATAAAGTTCTCAGGTTGCTCCCCGTCGCGCGAGGTTAGCTAGACAAGCTGGATCATAATGTCAAATAGGGGTGCGGACATGACCACAGGAGAAATAGAACAGAAGTCGTTCAAATTCAAAGATTCAATTCGGTCATATCCCCGGTTGTCATGAAGATTACCCGTTCTGAGATGTTCGTCACCCGGTCACCGATCCGCTCCAGGTTGTGAGCACACCACAGCAGGTAGGTGGCCCGCTCGACGCTATCCGGTTTATGGGCCATGATCTCCACCAGTTCATCAAAGATCGCACGGTAGAGATGGTCGATGTCGGTATCATGACTCGCCGCTTCGCGAGCTTTCTGGGCATCGCGTTTAACGAAAGCGTCCAGGCTATCGCGCAGCATCTCGCGTGCCAACTGCGCCATGCGCGGGATGTCAATCAGGGGTTTGAGGAGCGGCTCATCACCCATCCGGATGACGGTCTTGGCGATCCCGGCCGCATGATCACCCATGCGCTCGAGATCGACGACGATATTCATAGCCGCAATCACCGTCCGCAGATCACCCGCCGTCGGCTGCTGGGTAGCAATCAGGACCAGGCACGCCTCCTCGATATCAAAGCGGAGTTGGTTGATATGGACATCATCTACGATGACCTTCTGGGCAAGCGCCTGATCCCGCTCCTGCAAGCTCTTGAGCGCCTGTGATATAGCAGCATCAACCAGGTTCCCCAGCTTTAGGATGTTGTCAACAACCTGGTTGAATTCCCGATCGTAGGTCGCCCGAAGTCCACCACTCATCCCCACCTCCTCACCTGAATCATCCAACCCGCCCAGTTACATAAGCCTCTGTCCGCTCATCCTCTGGACGTGTGAAGATCGCTCCCGTCTCACCAAACTCCACGAGTTCCCCTAGCCAGAATAATCCTGTACGGTCCGAGACTCGTGCCGCTTGCTGCATGTTATGGGTTACGACAACGATCGTATAGTGATCCTTGAGCTGGGTCATCAGGTTTTCAATCTCCAGCGTTGCAATCGGATCCAGGGCAGACGTAGGCTCATCCATTAGGATCACCTCTGGCTGCGTTGCCAAAACCCGTGCGATGCACAATCGCTGCTGCTCACCCAGGGACAATCCCAGCGCATTCTCGTCCCACCGATCTTGAATCACATCCCAGAGGGCTGCTCGCTTCAGCGAATGCTCCACGATCGCCTCCAACTCGGATCTGCTGGAGGTTGATCCAAGGATC
>Ga0315534_1000147_pt1 | contig 42443 bp, 32 predicted proteins | sample SalMarSW160240MG_FD_203094 | JGI IMG/M metagenome (GOLD analysis project Ga0315534, IMG submission 203094) | Salt marsh sediment microbial communities from the Plum Island Ecosystem LTER, Massachusetts, United States - Salt Marsh Sediment SW1602-40 ... | reverse complement strand
TTGGCGTGGTCGAACCAGGCTACGCGCAGGACCTGCTCACACGCCTGGAGGACCCGGAGGAGATCCACCCGCTGCTGCTGCACCCGCAGGATACCGCCGGAGGGTTGATGACCTCCCAGTTTCTCGCACTGCGCCGACGGATGACGGCTGCTGAAGCGCTGCAGGCGGTTCATGCCTGGAAACCCGAGGATGATACGCTTTATTACCTCTTCGTGGTCGACATGCACGGCCACCTGGTGGGCGAAGTCAGCCTGCGGCAGCTGATCGTGGCCGAGCCCAGAGCGCAAATTGCTGAAATCATGAATCCAGACGTGATTTCGGTTGGCACTGGTGCGGACCAGGAGGAGGTCGCCCGGCTGATGACCCGCTACGATCTGCTTTATCTTCCGGTGGTGGACCGCGAAAATATTCTGCTGGGGGTAATTACGTTCGATGATGTGATCGATGTGCTCGAGGACGAGGCGACGGAGGACATCCAACGCCTGGGCGGCGCGCAGCCGCTCGATCAACCCTACCTGCGCACCGGGATCTTCGCCGTCACCCGCAAGCGGATCGGGTGGCTGATGCTGCTCTTCCTGACCGAGAGCCTGACCGGAACGGTGCTGCGCCATTTTCAAGATGAACTGGCCTCGACTGTGGCGCTGGCGTTCTTCGTCCCGCTGCTGATCGGGACGGGCGGCAACGCTGGCTCGCAGACGACGAGCACGCTGATTCGCGCGCTCGCAGTTGGAGATATCGCGCTCAGCGATGCACTGCGCACCTGGTGGCATGAGCTGCGGATCGGGCTGATGCTGGGCTTCGGGATGGGTGTGATGGCCTACGGCAGGGCGCTGCTCTGGGGGTCATCGCCGGGGCTGGCGCTGACAGTCGCGCTGGCGATCGGGGTGATCGTGTTGTGGGCGAATGGGCTGGGGGCCGTGCTGCCGCTGCTGGCGGCCCGGCTGCGGGTCGACCCAACGGTAGTATCGGGGCCGGTGATGAGCACACTCGTCGATGCGACCGGACTTTTTATCTACTTCAGCGTAGCCCGCACCATCCTCAAGCTGTAGTCCAGACGGATAACATAACACCGGCCGCCATTAGGCGGTCGGGATTATGTTCATGGTATTGGATCAACGTTTTCCGTGAGACCTTCCTCAGTGTGCGACTTGTCCACTCCGCAATTCCGCGGCAGACGGAGGCGACGCCGGTGTGGGTGATCATCAAGCTTTCGAATTCCACAAGGCCCTGCCCCTGTGTGCTCTTCGAAGGCGATTGCCAATTCCGTGATTCTAGCCTGAAAACTCACCCCACTCCAGAGGCTGCAAACTCCGTCGGATTCGACACCTCCGCCTGCCGCCCGGCCGTTTTCCTGTACCTGGCCCTCCGCCATGTGAAAACAAAAACGACCGTGTTGCTGCAGGACAGCAGCAGGCTACACGGTCGCCGGTTAAATCATTTCCCAGACGATTCGGTAGCAGGCTGTCCTGGCTGGTCATCCCAGCTTTAGACCCTGTTGCTTTGCGTCGCCACCTTTCGGTGGGTTTGCCTTTTCGTCGCAGCGGGTTATCGGTTGTTCAGGTACAAAAGGAGGCGTTTGACTGCCACCTTACAAAATCCTAACAATTTCCTTAATGGATTTCCATCCCCCTGCAGTCCCATATACCTTCAGTTACGTCGTGTATTAGGGAATGGGGTGGTCCGATCAAAGCAGGAATACAAGAGCTCGGGATCCGTCGTTCGATGGAATCCGAAAATATCTGAGGTGGCTCTAACCTTCTAGGGTTTTATCTTCTCCGGTCGAGGGGAGCGGCAGGAATCCCGGTCCAGTTCCAGAGGCCGGACGATGATTGGGCTGGATCGAGAGCCTTATCGTGCACTAGAATCGGAGAACGTTAGAAGAACCATGAGCACAAAATACTTCGCGTACTTTCTCTCCCTCCCTGAGCGGACCCTGCGCGCGCTGGCGAGCGTGGGGGGCGGGATAGCGCTGCTTGTGCTCGATACGTTGGTCCCTCAGGTCATTAAGGGCACGACAGTCTACCGGATCTTGATTGGCGATGGGCTGCGTTTTGTGGTCGAGCGTGTGGCCGGTATAACGGCCCTGGTTCCTGATGTCTCTCTGCCACCACTGCCGCACGACTATCAAGCCCGCAAGCTGGCCGGAACGGCGCTTGAGAGCCTGGGTTTGATGGCGGTTCAGTTTTCCCCCCTGTGGGTGTTCGCAATCGCCGGCGATGCAGCCGCCGGGGGGAAACACTTCCTGCGTCGACTGGAAGAACAGCTGAAACATGAGGGAGTCATCGACCCCGAGTTTACGATTGACGGCGTGGTCGATCTGCTCGACGCAATGCAGCGGGCTTCGCGAGCGACCGCCACCACGATCGATACGCCGCCCCTCTCACGCAGCGATCTGGAATTAATGTCGGCGGAATTAAGGGCAGCCTACCTGAACGTTTTCGAAGGATCAGTCAACCTGCTGCCCCGCCTCGATCGGCTCTGGTCCCGCATGCTGCAGGCTTCGATCGAGAGCAGGATCCCGCTGCCGCAGTTAGCCGGCTATATGGCCCAATCCTCACAGGCCTGGCTCGGTAAAGGCAAGGGGGCACTCAGGGCACTGGGCCGCACCGGATCGGATCTGGCGGGAGAGCAAATCTTGTCCGGCTATCAGCGTGCGCTGGACGAACTCGCTTCCGGTGGGGCACGAGCTTTTCTCCGGGTGCGTATCTCGCCCTATCTGCAGGCCGCCCAGCGGCAGTTCGCCCCGGAGTTTCAAAGCTGGACCGAGGCAGGAACTGCGCGAGCTGTCGCGTGGAGTCGTTCCGCTCGCGAATAAATTATTCGGGAAGAACCGGTGTGACTGCTGAACCTGGGGGAAGTTCAGCGGCAGCGGCGCGGTCAAGAAACCAGTGGACGTCTCCATGTTCGGGGCTCACGTGCTGGGCTGGCAAGCGAGCGGGTGGGCCAGCTAGGGCAGCCTGCACGATGGAGGCTTTTCCGCTTCCCTGCACCAGGAAGGCGACCGCAGCCGCTGCGTTGAGTGCTGGAAGCGTCAGAGTTAGCCGCCAGGTATCCAGTTTCTCCACCCAGTTGGCGGCAACCCAGCGTTCATGTTCATCCAGCGCCCGGGTGTCTGGAAAAAGCGAGGCGGTATGTCCGTCTCCGCCAAGTCCGAGCAGGATCAAGTCAAACTGGGGAACATCTGCAGCGGGGAAGAACCGGCGCAGCACATCTTCGTAAGAACGTGCGCCCTCTTCCGGTGAGGGATTACAGCTCATCGAGTGGATATTCTCAAGAGGTACCGGAAGGTGGGAGAGCAGCATCTCAAGCGCCATGCGGTAGTTGCTGTCGGGATGATCGTGTGGCACACAGCGCTCATCACCCCAGAAGAAATGGACTCTCGACCAATCAAGCTGGGTGGGCATGGATGCCAGCCGCTGGTACGTTTGGACAGGCGTATTCCCGCCTGCGAGAACAAGTGAGAACTGCGGCACCTTTTCAAGCTTTTCGTGGATGCGATGATGGATGAAAGAAGCGGCTTCTTGCGCTAGATGCTCTGAATCCGGCGCGATGTGAATCTGGGGCATTCCATCTCCGGGCGATGCAAACCTTGTCGGTTAAATTGTACCTCTCGAGTTGTGTTGTGTTTACACCCTCACTCCGGTGTGAGCCGGGAGGGATTAAAGCCATCACGCCCGATATACGCGTTAAGCATGGGGAGCGAAGCGAGGGTGGTGATGCCCGGCGCGAGGGCGAGCGCCAGCAACCCGGTCGTAAGCGAAGGTCGTAAGGTATTCCAGAGGGCTTCGCCCAAAGGGAAATCCTTAAATCCGAAGACGCTACCCCCGGAGATTGCCACGTATAACGCTACCAGTCCACCGCCCGTGATCAGGCCCAGGATTCCCCCCAGCAGACCATAGCACGCCGCCTCCGTTGCGACCATCGATCGAATCTGAGCTCGGGTGGCGCCGATGGCGCGCAGCAGCGCGAACTCGCGCGCGCGTTCATTCAGGCTTATCTGAAGCGTGTTCACTGCGCCGAGTGAGGCGGAGAAGATCGCCAGGGTCAGCATGCCGTTCATCAAGACACGGGCCGATTTCATCCCCTCACGCTGCGTCTCGGTCACAAAATTCAAGTCAACCGTCCACAGGCCGGAATAAGGTGTTAACGCGGCCTGCACCTGCTCTGTGATGGCCTTCAGCTCATCGGGATCGTCGGGGAAGATCGCCACCGAGACCGGTGCACCGAGGCCAAGCGCAGCATGCGCCGGCAGGCTGATGATCGAAGCGCCGACGAAGGTCGGTCCGATGCCGGCCACAGTGCAAGCCAGCGGGCCCGCAGGCGTGTCGAGCTTTAGCGTATCATAGAGCCCGACGCCGTTCCTGCCGGCTACAGCCGGCGTCAACAGCAGTCCACAGCCCCCGCTTAGAATGGGCATGGCCGAATCCCAATCGCCGGAGGAAAATGAGAAGTACAGTTCGCCGGAAGCCCGCAAAGCCTGCGGATCAAGCACGAATGAGAAGTAGCGCTGGCCGAGGAACGATAGCTCGGGGATGATGACGAAATAGGTGTCGACCAGCGTCGCCCGGCCATCCACGCTCGCCGCGATTGCCTGGCGTGCTTCGTGCGGGATGGTGAAGCTCCCCAGTTCCCGGTATGCCTGCAGTCCACCCTGGACGTTGATCGGAAAGACGCCGATACCCGGCCGGTCGATCAGGCTCTGGGTGCTTTTCCGGAAGAATAATTCGTCGAACCAGAATACGAGAAATCCGCTTACCCCGACGATCATGGTCACGCCGATTGCCAGCGTTACTACCGTTCGGGTCACTCGGCCGCGCGAGCGTGCCAGGTTCTCAGCTGCCAGCTGCCCTCCTATCCCTAACCAGGCAGAGAAGGGGCGGCGCAAGATGCGTGCGGACAAGCCAACGACGGCCGGAGAGGCATAGAGCATACACAGCAAAAAGAAGGCGATGCTTAGAATGACCGCCCGATCTGTCCATGGGGCTGCCAACGTAACTGCCGGCCGAAGAAATATAAGGGCTGCAGCCAGAAGGAACAGCGCGCAGGCTGCGTACACCAGTTTTCGGTGGTCTGTGCCGGGGGTGATAGATTCTTCTGCTTTGCGATATTCCGCGATCGATGGTTGGGCTAAGGCGCGCCGGAGCGGGAGCCAGGTGGCAATCACGGTGACACTCAATCCGATGGCTGCTGCCCGGAGAATGGCTGCGCTGGAAGCGAAGAGCCGGCCGAATTCGTTGAACATTGAACTGGTCGCCTCGATCAACTGGATCAAGCCCAGCGTGAGGCCAAATCCGCCCAGAATACCGAGCCCAATCCCCACCAGCCCGGTGGCCGCCGTTTCCAGCCCAAGCAGGGCGAGGAGCTGCCTGCGCTCCATTCCCAGCGCACGCAGGCGGCTGAGCTCCGGGGCGCGTTGATGCACCGACATCAGCGTGCTGTTCAAGATCAGAAAGCCTGCTGCGACGTTAATGACCAGCCCGATCGCTGTCAGACCAGTATTCATCTGTTCGCCCATGAAGGCAGTCACGGCCTCCATCTCGGTCGTGCGTGCGATTTCAGAAGTGATCGACCGGCTGAGCATATCGGAGGCGACCAGCATCATCACACCGCTGGCGAGAGCCAGCGCCGAGAACAGGTAGCGGGCTGGCGTCGATCGAATCTGGCGCCGGACAAGGAGCAGGATCGCGGGCATTCCGGCTTTAGCCTCCCTCGATCCCGGCTAAGGTTTCGGAAATAGCAGCCAGGGATAGTTGGGGGCCACTCAGCTCGCCGCTCAGTTTGCCGTCAATCAGGAAGACAACCCGGTCAGCGCACGAAGCTGCATAGGGGTCATGGGTCACCATAACGATCGTCTGCCGGTCTTCGTCGCAGGCGCGGCGCAGGATTTGAAGCAAACGCTCCCCGGCCGCACGATCGAGATTGCCGGTCGGTTCGTCGGCCAGGACAATTTGCGGCTTGCTGGCAAGGGCGCGGGCGATGGCCACCCGCTGCTGTTCGCCACCTGAGAGCTGATCGGGACGATGGCCGGCGCGCGCGGAAAGATCCACCAGGGCAAGCGCAGTGTGCGCACGCTCGAGCGCGACCTTGGGGTTTTGACCATCAAGTAGCAGGGGCAGGGCCACGTTCTCGGATGCAGTCAGCGTTGGTAGTAGATTGAAGGATTGGAAGATAAAGCCGATCTGCCGCCGCCGGATTCGAGCCCGCTCGTCATCATTGAGCTGTGTAAGGGGATCTCCGTGCAGCAGCACTTCACCCTCACTGGCCACATCGAGAGCCCCCAATAGGTGGAGCAGAGTCGATTTGCCCGAGCCAGAGGGGCCCATGATGGCAAGGAACTCGCCTGCTTGAACTTGCAGTCTAATTCCCCGCAGAGCTTCGACCGAAAGCTCGCCCGATTCAAATTGCTTCTGCAGGTCCCTTGTTTCAAGAATCGCGGGCATTCGTTTTCCCCTTTCGCCAGGTGCTAAATAACGGACGTTTTTCGTCCGGCTGCACCCCGCCCGGTTATTATGGTCTGGAAATACCCGCCAGGGGAAGCCGTACCTGCGGGGCAGGCCGGATTCGGGATTGCGGCGTGAGGCAGGTCGCAGGACCTCGAATCATAAGCTACAGTTGGCGAGCGTCGAGGCTGGTAATTAGCCCCGGAAGGGCTCGAAGTCTCCACACCGAAAAATGTGATCGGTGTACAATTTACTCCTGAGCCTTCGTGACGAACCAGGCTGGACGTATTGCTTGACAACCGGACGCAGCCAGGGAGTTTTGTGCAATGCAGGCGATTGTCATTTCGCCCGACCCGGATGAACGAGATTTGCTTGTTTACACTCTGCGCAAGGCAGGGCTGGCGGTCGCGGCCAGCGCTGAGTACCGCAGGGTCCTTTCAAATTGGACGGACCACGCAGCTGATGTGATGCTGGTGGCGCTCGCGGCAGATGCCGATCCGGTGCAGGTTATCGGCGAGGTGCGGGCGATCACCCAGGTGCCGCTGGTGTTGATGGCCGAACCCATGTCAGAAGCTGATACCTGCAAGGTTCTAAATATGGGTGCCGATGTGGTTATCAACCGGCCGGCCTCTCCGCTGGTGGTCGCGGCTCAGTGCTCGGTAATCTTGCGGCGCTCGAATGCAGTTCCGGGTTTCGTACTGCCCAGCCTGGATCTTGGTCTCATCTCGCTTGATCCTTCCAGCCGCCAGGTCGAGGTGCAGGGCAAACCATCGCAGCGGTTGACACAACTTGAGTTCCGGCTGCTTTATGTGCTGATGACGAATCGCGGTCAGGTGTTGCCAAGCGAAGTGATCGTTGAACGCGTTTGGGGCTACAGCGGGGAGGGCAACCGTGACCTGGTGCGTGGGCTTGTCAGCCGGCTGCGGCATAAGATTGAACCCGATCCAGAAAAACCAATCTTCCTCGAAACACTCTCCGGCGTCGGCTATCGTTTCAACTCAGACGACACCTGATCCTGTTAAAATACAGGACTTACGTCCCCAAAACCCGGATGGCACACATTTAGTCGTCCGCAGGCTTGTTTTATACATCCTTGCCACACTACCTGCACGAGAAATGATTCAGCTGGGATTACCCTACACACTGGTTTGATCTGTGCCCGTGGGTGTCTTGAATAGCCTACGCCAGAAGGAGATTATCTATGGTGATCGGAACCTGTCCCGAATGCGACGCGGATATTCCCGTCGGCGCTTCGGCCGTCATGGATCAACGACTTTGCTGTGCGCGTTGTGGTGCGCAGCTGGTTGTTATCAGCACCTCGCCAGTTGAGCTGGATTGGGCATTCGTAGAACCACTTCCAAACCAGCGCTGGGGAGAGGAACCCGGGAGCCATCCACTCGATGCCACCCGGGTGCGGCAGTAGCAAGGAAAAATCCTGGGGTGAAAGCTCCAGAAAGAGGAGACCAAGATCATGCATTACTTTGAGAACACAGTATCACATCGTAAACCTCCTGCAGCCGGGCACCGTCATGCGCCCTGGCGTGTGGCGGTGCTTGTGAACCTGAAAGACGAATTTGAACACGAACTCGAAGAACCTCCCGACGCCGGCGCTGAGTTCGATCGCAAAGAGACGGTCGAAGCGATCGCCAATGCGCTCGAACTCGACGGTCACTGGGTGCATGTCTGCATCGGTGATCACTCGCTGGCGGAGAGCCTCACGAACCTGCGCCCGCACATCTGTTTCAACATCGCCGAAGGCATTCAGGGCGATTCACGTGAGGCGCAAGCCCCAGCTCTATGTGAATTGCTTGGAATCCCCTATACCGCCTCACGCGTATTGACGAATGCAATCTCGTTGGACAAAACCCAGACGAAAAGAATCTGGGCCAGCCACGGCCTGCCTACGCCCGCCTTCCAGGAGTTCCGCAGCGGCAAAGAGCCCGTTCGAAATGACTTCCGCTACCCGTTATTTGTAAAACCGGCGCGTGAAGGGACCGGCATGGGCATCGACAGCTCGGCGATTATTCACAACGAACGCCAGCTGCGCCAGCGTGTGAACTGGCTGCTTAAAACCTACCACCAGCCTGTACTGGCTGAAGAGTACCTCCACGGGCGTGAGTTCACGGTCGGTTTCATCGGCAACGCCGGCTCACCCCGCAACCGCCGCCGCCCCTGGCTGTACAATTCTCAGGGCTACCACGTCTTTCCAATCCTTGAGCTTGACAGCAGTAAGAGCGTCAGCCCCGGGATCTACAGCAACGCCGCGAAATCGCTGGATATCGGTGAGCTGGGTGCGCCGGAATACCTGTGCCCGGCCAACATCTCACGCTCGCTGGCACGTAAGCTGATCGATCTGACCCTTCGTGCAGCCGAGGCGGTCGGAGCGCTGGACGTATCGCGCGTCGACCTGCGGCTCGATGCGAAGGGCGAACCCTATCTGCTCGAGATCAATACGCTGCCGGGTCTCAACCCGAAGGTAAGCGACCTTTGCATCATGGCCGCGACCGAAGGGATGAACTATGACGTCCTGATCAGCGAGATTCTCTACCTGGGTGCGGAACGCTTCCAGCTTCCATTCAAACAAGCCTCGCGTATCCAGGAAGCCCGTCCTCTGATCGCGCTGCGTGAACGCGTCAGGGACGTAACCCAGATGGAAACAGCACCTGTCCTGCGCACCGCGCTGCGCAGAAATCAGTAGATGGTGAGTAAGATGATAAAAGCCAAAGGGGAGCGCACGATGCGCAAAGGATTCCCGTCGCGCCGTGCACCGCAGTTTGAATCAGTTCCGGATGAACAGTGGTCCAGCTGGCGCTGGCAGTTGAGCCATCGTTTGAACAGCGTCGATGAAATCGAACAGGTGATCCCGCTCAGCGAGAGCGAACGGCGGGCGCTTTCTGCTACCCACCTTTTCCGGGTGGACATCACGCCGTATTTCATCTCGCTCATCGATCCTGATGATCCGGCCGACCCGATTCGGCGCCAGGTGATCCCGACCGACGCCGAACTGGCGCCGTTTGACGGCATGCTGGTTGACTCGCTGGCCGAGGATGAGCACTCACCGGTGCCAGGTCTGGTGCACCGTTACCCGGACCGGGTGCTGATGCTTGTCACGACGCAGTGCGCGTCCTACTGCCGCTACTGCACCCGTTCGCGCATCGTTGGAGATCCGCACCAGCAATTCTCGCGTATCGATTACGAACAGCAGCTCGACTACCTGCGACGTACGCCCCAGGTACGCGATGTCCTGCTCTCGGGCGGGGACCCACTCACCCTACCGCCAGCCCTGCTTGAGGACCTGCTGCGCCAGCTGCGCGAGATCGAGCACATCGAGATCATCAGGATTGGAAGCCGGGTGCCGGTTTTCCTTCCGATGCGGGTCGACGAGCAGCTAACGGAGATGCTGGCGCGCTATCATCCGCTCTGGATGAACATCCACGTCAACCACTCGAATGAAATTACAGCCGAACTGGCCCAGGCAACCGACCGCCTGACAAGGGCCGGTATCCCACTTGGGAACCAATCTGTGCTCCTGGCCGGGGTGAACGACTGCGTCGAGATTCAGCGCAAGCTGGTGCAGGATTTAGTGCGAATACGGGTGCGCCCATACTATCTCTATCAATGTGACCTGGTGGCCGGAGCGGGGCACTTCCGTACACCGGTTGCGAAGGGAATTGAGATCATCGAGGGGCTGCGTGGCCATACTTCGGGCTACGCGGTGCCGACGTATGTGGTCGACGCTCCAGGCGGCGGTGGGAAGATCCCGCTCATGCCGAACTACCTGCTGAGCGAGTCTGATCACCGGGTCGTGCTGCGGAACTATGAAGGGTACATCGCCAGCTACGAAGAGCCGACAACATACCAGGCCCACGATGCTTCCAGCTGCCCGGCTTGCCAGGCGCGAAAATCTCAAGGCGGACAGACCGGCATCTCCGGCCTGCTTGAGGGCACAGCACGGGCGATAAAGCCCGAAGGCTTCGATGAGCTGCATGCCCGGAGCGATGCTCCGACCGGACAACTCCCGGCTTCTACCGACCAGATCGTCCCAGCGCCCGAACGCCTGCTTCAGGAGGTCGCGTCGCTCAAACCTGGTTCGAATGGCAACGGGCATCGACCAACGCGATCGAAAAAGGGAGCCAGAAGCTAAGCAATCACATTTCGAAGCGATCCTCTTCCAAACTCATCAGCCCGGGAACAAGCCCGGGCTGATTTGCGTCTTACCAGGGACCAGAGGGAATTGCCAAACCCGAAATCCGTTTTATAATATACATGCTATTAATATCATGTAATAAAAATCACCAATAATTTGAGCTCGTCTTGCTCCATGGAGCTTGCGAGCTCAGGAGGGAAGGCTGTGAACAGCACTCGCTGGGTCTATATCTTTCTCGGATTGGCGGCGCTGGCTGTATTAGCGACGGGCGCCTTGGTCGTAGCCATCGTTGGGCTCGATTTAATGGGAGGCAGCGCTTCAAGTGGATCCCAGGTCTCGCCCACGCCGGCCATACTCCCGCCGGATCAAGCTGGTGGAAGCATTTCGGGTTTGGTTTGGCATGACCTGTGCGCTTCGGGCTTGCCGGGCCAGCCAACTCCAATAGGTACGCCGGACGGTTGTGTTCCGGGAGGCGAGTCGGGTTTCATCGCCAACGGCATTCTTGAACCCGGTGAGCCCGGCATCGGCGGTGTCTTTGTTCGTCTCGGGGGAGGCGCTTGCCCGGCCAGCGGCCTGGCCGAGCAGACGACGGCTGGGGATGGACGCTTTGTGTTCGAGAAATTGAACCCCGGCACGTACTGTGTTTCTATCGACCCCGGCGATGCCCGAAATGCACCGCTGCTGCTCCCGGGGAGTTGGACTTACCCGGCAGTAGGTGCTCCGGCCATGAGCACGGTGACAATTTTGGCCTCTGAGCAGGTGGGTGATATCAACTTCGGCTGGGACTACCAGTTCCTGCCGCTACCCCCAACGCCGACCTTTACTCCAACCGCTTCGCCGACTGTGACAATGACCCCTACCCCGACCAGCACACCCACCCCGACCGCGCCCCCGATCCCGTGCGACTGGGTCGAGTTTGTCAAGGACGTTTCGATACCAGATGAAACGAATCTCTCACCGGACGAGAAGGCTATCAAGACGTGGCGGCTGAAGAATATCGGTACCTGCACCTGGACGACCGGTTACGACCTAGTATTCATCAGCGGAGACAGGTTCTACGCCGCAAAGGTTGTACCGTTAGGGAAGAATGTTAAACCGGGAGCGACAGTCGACGTCGCAATCGAGATCCGAGCACCGACACTCATCGGCAAGTACACCGACTATTGGGGGTTACGGAATGCTTCGGGATTGATTTTCGGAATGGGACCCGGGGCGGATGAACCTTTCTGGGTCTCGATCAAGGTGGTGAGGCCGAAGACCATTGCCTACAGCTTCGTCGATCACCTGTGCGATGCAGCCTGGGTCAGCACGAGCGCCGAGCTGACATGTCCCACGGCCGATTACTCAGTCGATGGCTTCGTTCAGCAGCAGAACAATCCGGTCCTGGAAGAGGGGCGGCAGGAGAACGAACCCGCAATCTGGGTCATTCCGGAGGGGGTGAATGGCGGCCGCATCTCTGGCACATACCCGTCCTTCAAGGTGAAAACCGGCGACCGCTTCCGGGCGGTAGTGTCCTGCAACAACGATTCTCCCGAATGCGACCTGCAGTTCAAATTGGAATATCAAATCGGTGAGGGTGAGGTGAAGACGCTCGGCCGTTGGGATGAGTCGTACGACGGCAAGTTCACCAAGATCGATCTCGATCTCAGCCCGCTGGCCGGGAAAGAGGTCAAATTCATCCTGGCCGTCCGCGCCAAGGATGTCTTCGACCAGGATTCGGCGATCTGGCTGGTGCCATCGATTTACCGCTAATCCTTATTGAAGGGACACCGGAGGCCTGCCGGGCTCTAGCCCGGCAGGCTTTCAACCCTGAATGTCTCCTGATGCAAGAACGGCATCATGGAGATGAGGAGGGCATCCATGCACGGCCGGCCAACTTGAGGATTTATCAGCAACCACGGTGCAGTGCTGGTATTACTCGACCGGGAGGGAGACCTGACGGCACGCGCGCTCGCGGCTGCCCTGGGCATTACGGAACGCAGTGTGCGCCGTATCCTGACGGACCTCGAAACCGATGGCTATATTGAGCGTCAACGGGTGGGACGAAGGAACATCTATCGGATTAATTTTGATCTCTCCCTGCGTCGGTCCGACCAATACGGTGCTACGGTCGGCGAGCTGTTGAAGGTGCTTCGATTACCGGGCAGCGCTAAGCGCTAGATATCTCGATTCAGGAAAGAAAGCGGTGGGAGTGACCGGCTGCCCCAAACCGGCACTATCAGGCCTGGCCGCCATCGAAGTCGGCTCAGGTGAGGATCGGTTCAGTGCTCGGCGTGCTTGAGGATTTCAAGCAGATCTTCGATCGCCACCTCACGCTGATCCTCACGCCGCAAAGGGCGATGGCGATTGACCTGGTAGCTGTTGCGGCGCCCAATCTTCTCGATCTCAAGATAACCCTCTGTCTCCAGTTCACTGATGATGCGGCGCACCGTGCGAACCGTGATCCTCAGGCGTGCGGCGATTTCGTCCGCGGTGATTATCCCCTCATGGCTTAGAATCGACAGCACCGCTCCATGGTTCGTGACGAACGTCCAGGGTGACTTGGGCGACAACGTTCCTCCAGTTTCGATTCAAGAATGGATGGCCGAACCACGACGAACGTGGAATAGCTTTCATGATAGATACCTCATCTGTCCTGTTCTTGTCAAATCGAAATCGGCAGCCAGGAGAGCGCAAATTGGTGGATTGATCAATCGGGAGTGGTCTTCAGTTCCGTCCGACGGCGTACCCACAGGTAAATCAGGAGCAGCCCGGCGCCGGCCGCCAATCCAACCAGGCTCATGCCGGCCGGGTTATCGACTCGGGAGGTGTCGCCCTCGGCGAGAAAGGCCAGCAGGATGAAAAAGCTCAGCCCGCCAGCCGCCAGAGCCAGGCGGCCACGGTCATCCCAGGCGCCTTCCCCGCTCGCCCAACGTATCACGCGCCAGGTGCCAAACGCCGCCGCGGTCATGAAGGTAATTGTCAGCCCGGCCGGGAACTTGAGTGCGGGCAGCGCCCAGCCCGCGAAGAAGAGCGAAGCAATCCCCACGAAGCCGGCCAGACCAAGCCTGAACGATCCCCAGCGTGGGCTTTCAGCCAGGGGTGCCCAGCGTATTGGAAGTCTGCGGGCCAGGAGCACTAAAAGCACGCTCGTCAGCAACGCCGCCGCATAGGGCGCAAGGGGTGGGCGATAAGTTGTCAGCAATGTGCAGCCGAAGATCACATCGGCTCCCAGCAAGGTCGCGACGATGGTCATCCCACGTCGCCCGAGCCAGTGTTCATCTCTGTGTTCGGGATAAAGCAACTCGACTAACAGAATCGGCAGTGCGATGCTGACCACGGCATGGTATAGCGTGAGCATCCAGGCCCAGACCCAATTTACGCCGGCCCAGCGCCCATAGACACCCAGCAAGCCCAGATCCATCCAGGCCGGATCAAAGAATGATTTCACCATCAAGCCTTCCTCGAGAATGCCGTATGCCAGGCCAAGGGTCAGGATGGTCGGCCAGCGCTTACCCCAGCGCAGCGCCAGCTCGCGCGCCAGCAGCGCCCCGCCACCGTACAAGGCAGCCAGCAAGAGCAGCGGAAAGGCTCTAAAGAATTCGAGCGGGGGAGAGGATCCCGATAGAAGCTCACCAATAGCTGGCGCCAGGAAGAACAGGACGAGTGCTGGAGGTATACGAGGCCTGCGTGCGGACATGATTCTCCTCTCATGGATCAAGACTTCTATCCATTAATACAGGGAATGCAGCCGCGGGGTCGCGTAGCAGGGGGTTGATTCGGTTAGCCGGAACGAGCCTATCCAGTTTCGAGCGTCGCGAAGAAAGAGCTCAGTCGTTCCAGCCCCTGCTCGATTTGGTCCAGGCTTGTTGCGTAGGAGAGGCGCAGATTGCCCTCACCCTGGGTGCCAAAGGCGGTTCCTGGGAGCAGCGCTACGCTGGCCTGCTCGAGGATCATCGTGGCCAGTCGATCTACCGCGATTCCGGTTTCACGCACGTTCGGGAAAGCATAGAAAGCGCCCTGCGGCATCCGGCAGCTCACGCCGCGAATGGTGTTCAGGCCGCTTACCACCCGGTCGCGCCGCCGGCGGTAGCGTTGCAGCATCTCATTGATCTCGCCCTGGGGACCGTGCAGCGCCTCGAGTCCGGCATACTGGGTGAAGTGAGCTGTTGACCCGGTCGAGTGGGTGATCAGCAAGCCCACCTTCTGTGCCAACTCAGACGGCATGATGCCGTAGCCCAACCGCCAGCCGGTCATGGCGTAGGTCTTTGAGAAGCCATCAACGACGATCGTGCGGTCAGCCATCCCCGGTAGCGTGATAATGCTGGGTGGAGCCGATTCAAGGTAATGCAAGCGACGGTAAATCTCATCCGTCATCACCCAGCAATTGTGTTCGAGCGCCATGGTACCGATCGCTTCCAGCGCGGTTGAAGAGAGAACGCCTCCCGTCGGATTTCCCGGTGAATTGAGAATGATCATTCGCGTGCGCTTAGTGAAGGAGTGCCGTAGTTGGTCGAGGTCAGGCGCGAAATCGTCCTCCTCAAGAAGTGAATAGGGGATCGGCACGCCGCCGGCAACGAGAATCATCGCCCGGTAAGATGGAAAACCGGGGTCGGGGTACAGCACTTCATCACCCGGCTCAACCAGGGCCAGGATGGGAAAGAAGAGGTTGGGCTTGGCACCGGGTGAGACAACGACCTGCTCCGACGCGAACGTGACACCGCGCCGTTCCCCGGCGTCTTCAGCGATCGCCTCGCGCAGCATCTGCATGCCGGCTGGCGGCGTGTAGCGGGTGTGGCCAGACTCAATTGCCTCGATTCCGGCGCGGCGGATATTTCCGTAGGTTTCGATATCCGGCTGGCCGATTTCGAAATGTACAATTGATTGGCCCTGCGCTTCGAGCGCCGTTGCCTTTGCCAGCACGTGATAGGCGCCTTCAGATCGAAGTTCTGACGTCCGATGAGCGAAGCGCATACGCTCCTCCAAGTCTATTGATCGAGGCGCATTGTAAGCTTTTTTCAATCGCTGGACTATGCTTGGACGTAGACCTGGCCCTGGGTAGAATGTCTGCTGCCTGGCGAAATCCGTTTAGAGTACGGAGGCCTGATACGCATCCACCCACATCACGCTCGCAGCTGCTGGCGTACCTGGCCCTTGCTCTAGGCATTGGAGCGATTGGCTTTTCAGCCATCTTCATCCGCTGGGCCTCAGCACCCGGCACAGTGGCCAGCCTGTACCGCATGGCAATTGGCTGGGCTGTGCTCACCATCCCCTTCATCAGCCGGCGTGAGCATCTGCACGGAATCGGCTGGAACGAACTCCGCATTGCAATGCTGGCCGGGGTTTTCTTCGCCGTAGACCTCTCATTCTGGTCAACGGGGGTCGTCATGAGCGGGGCGACCAATCCGACCTTGCTGGCAAATACAGCCCCACTCTGGGTTGGAATCGGAGCGCTAGTCATCTTCCACGAGCGCCTGGATGTGCCATTCTGGATTGGATTGCTGACGGCGATGGCCGGTGCAGCATTGATCCTGGGGCTGGATGCATTACGCTCGATGTCCCTCGGGGTGGGGACATTCTTTGGACTGCTGGCCGGTCTCTTCTACGGAGGATATTTCCTGATCACCCAGCGCGGCCGGCGTACCATCGATGCGCTCTCCTATTTCTGGTTTTCGTCGCTGGCCGCAATAATCGTCTTGCTGGTGATCAACGGGATTTTACGCCAGCCGCTCCTGGGCTATGCGGGCCGTACGTACCTGAGCCTGGTCGGTCTCGGGGTGATCAGCCAGGGCATCGGTTGGCTGGCGATCAACTATGCCCAGGGAAAGCTGCCAGCAACGCTTGTTGCGCCCACGTTGCTGGGTCAGCCGGTGGTAACCGGACTGCTGGCCGGCCCGCTTCTGGGTGAGCTCCTGCAGCCACTTCAGCTCGCCGGCGGCGTGGCGGTGCTGGCGGGGGTGTATCTGGTGCACCGCAGCCGGGCGCAGTCAACTCAAGCATCGTAATCCGAAGCGGCCAACCGTTCTGCGATCGCACGATCAACCTTGCCCATCGGGAAATCAGCAAGCCGGCCGATCTCGACCCACTCCAGGGCGCTGTGGTCGTAAGCCTGCGGCTCCCCGTCCAGGATTTCGGCCTCGAAGGCATGGACGGAGACATGGAAGTGGCTGTAACTGTGGTGAAATGATCCAAGCTCAGCCCCAACTCTGACCTTGACGTCCAACTCCTCCTTTAACTCACGCTTCAGGCACTGGCGCAGGTTCTCGTTCGGCTCGCGTTTGCCACCTGGAAATTCCCACAAACCACCCAGCAGCTTACCCTCCGGACGCCGGCCAATGAGCACCCTCCCCCCGCGCTGCATAACCCCAGCGGCAGCCTGAAGAGAGGGAATCGGTCGGCGAGGGGACTTCGCCGGGCGTTCGCCGATCGTGCCGCGGCCATACGCCAGGCATTGAGCTGCAATCGGGCATGACGTGCAGATCGGCTTTTTCGGAAGGCAAATCGCTGCTCCCAGGTCCATCAACGCCTGGTTGAAGTCGGCCGCCTGTCCGGGAGGCAGCTGCTTATCAGCCCACTCGCGCAGCCGTTTCTCTCCGGCCGCACTGCGTGGATCAAGCTCGAGGTCGATCACGCGAGCGATCGCCCGCCGCAGGTTGCCATCCAGGGCGATCTCGGCCTGATCGAACGCCAGCGCCGCCAGCGCGGCTGCAGTGTAAGAGCCCAATCCAGGGAGCTTTTCCAGCTCGCCAGCCTGGTCTGGGAAATGGCCACCGTGCTCTTGCAGGATCAGCTTTGCCGTGCGATGAAGGTTGTGCGCCCGGCGGTAGTAGCCCAGGCCTTCCCAGAGACGCAGCACTTCCTCTAGATCTGCCTTGGCCAGCTCCGAGAGTGTTGGAAAACGGTCCACCCAGCGCTCATAATATGGGATGACAGTCTCTACACGCGTTTGCTGCAGCATGATCTCCGAGACCCAGATCAGGTACGGATCGCGAGTATGCCGCCACGGCAGGTCACGCCCGTTCTCTTTAAACCAGCGCAGAAGCTTTCCAGCTGTGCCGACCATCCGTGCATTGTACCGATCGGACGTGCACACCAGCAAGTTATAATTCCAGTCTGGAAAGGATGTCCTTCGAAGGAGAACCGGGATGCCAACCTACAACGAGTCGCTCGAGAAGTACAGCCGGGAATTATTCGCGGCGGAAGATGACGTCCTGCAAACGATCCGCAGCCGCATCGTCGAGAGCGGCCTGCCACAGATTACGGTCAAGCCGGAAGAGGGGCGCTTTCTGCAGTTTATCACTGCAGCCGCGGGTGTTCGTAAAGCCCTGGAGATCGGAACGCTGGGTGGGTACAGCGGCACCTGGATTGCGCGCGGCCTCGCTCCCGGTGGAAGTCTGATCACGCTTGAGCGTGAGCAGGAACGGGCGGAGCTGGCGCGTGAGCATTTCGAGCTGGCCGGCGTGGAAGATCGGGTCAGCGTACGGGTTGGGGATGCCCATCAGCTGCTTCCTGAACTTACAGCACAGGGTCCATTCGATCTGATCTTCATCGATGCGGAGAAGGAAGGCTACCTGGGATACCTGGACTGGGCGCTGGCAAACCTGGCGCCCGGAGGTCTGGTCGCTGGGCATAACGCCTTCTCGCATGGAGATGTGATCGACGAGGCAAACCAGAGCGAACGGGCGGTCGTGCTGCGTGAGTTCAACCGGCGCCTGGCGCAGGACAGCCGTTTGGTGAGCCTGATCTACCCGGCCGGGGACGGGCTGGCGATCGGGTACCTGCGGGACGCAATGTAGGGAATATTTGTTAGCGCCTGTAATATCAGCCAATTTCATGGTTGCGGCGGGGCACTTCAGGATTGCAGGATTTTGGTAGGGGCGACTGGCCGGTCGCCTTTTTTTTATACGTAGGGGCGGGGTCACCCCGTCCCCATGAGAATGCATCTCATCCGAGATTCGAGGAACAGTTTTTGCCTGTCAATTGTAGTGGCTCGGCGCTGTGGCCTTCCTACGGGAATGCCGGCAGGTTGGTGAATTGACCCGACTGGCTTTGATCTATATACGAGGAGATGCAGCATAAATTGTAGGGGCACGATGTATCGTGCCCCTACGCGATGATTCACGTTCATGCAAATGAATGCGTAGGGGCGGAGCCACCCCGCCCCTACCAATACAAACCCAATTCGAGGTGTGTCCTGCGTTATTCGGCGTCCGGCCGGACCTCGACCAGGACAGCGCGTACGACAGTGCGCCGCAAGTAGGTCCCGCTGGAAGGATCGAAGCTGCGGCAGGTGATCAGCGTTACCCAATCCAGCGTTTCATGCTTCATGACACTTAGATCGTTGGGCAGAATTGTCCAGCGTTCACGCACCTCGTAAACGTAGGTCATGCCCGCGCTGTGCAGCATGACGGTATCACCCCAGAACAGCTCGCCAAGCCGAGCGAAAGGCCCTGGCAGACCGCTTGGCAAGACAACGTGCCCGGTGAGAACGGTATTGCCTGTGTGGGTTGGATATGCCGTGCCCTGCAGGAAGCCGATGTTATCCCAGAGCCAGGTCAGATCCCAACCCGATTCATCCGTAGCGACGCCGATGATAGGTGAGCGCAGACCGAGCGATGGGATTTCTAGCTGTATCCCGCCAATATCAGAATAGGGGAGTTGTCCCGGAATGGGCGGCAGAGTTGTGCGCTGACCCGGGGCGAAACCGGTAGCGGGCAGCTCTGGAGCGCCGACGGAAACCTCCGCCAGAACCTGGTACAGGTCGACCGGGGTGGTCGGATCGTAGCGTCTTTCGACAGCCAGTGCATTGAAGGGCGAGAGCGCATACGGCGCAGCCACGTTGTCATCCGGCAGACTGGTCCACTCGAGCGCAGCCTGATTGAGGACCCGCTGCCCGGGCCGAACCGGCCCGAGGGTCACATCGAAGGTTATCTGGCTGGTGTCTCCCAGGTCGAAGGTGTCCCAGCTGACCGTGATCACCCCACCGGCTTCGCTGCAGGCACCTGAAGTACAGGCCAATGTCGCCGGGATGTAGGTAAGCTCGGGAGGAAGAGTATCGGTCAGGACCAAATCGAAGGCAGCGCTGTTGCTGGATGCGGCATGGGCGACCATGAGGGTGAAGGTGATTGGCGAACCCGGAGCGGTGATGCGCGGCGCGGCGTTCTTGGTCAGGGTCAAGGTCGGTTCGACGATTTCGGCCTCGTTCGCCGACTCGCTCAGCTCGCCCGAGCTCCACGTCCAGTGCACTGCATTATTCAGGCGTGAGCCGCGCCGATTGCTCTCATTGTCGATGACCACGGCAGTGTATATGATGGTCAGCGTCTCGTCCGCCCCTCCGAACGAATTCGTATTGGTGATATTTCCGAGATCGAAGAGAATCCGCCGGCCCTGGTCCTCATCTGTAGTGCTTGAGGACGGTTCAGGCAGAACCTGCGGATTCCCGGTAGGAGGGTTCAGGGTATCCGGGTTGCAGGCCGATGAAAACCCGCCTGCAAGCGTGGTCGTCAGGTTGCCCGAGCTGGCCGTGATCGAGCTGCAGTCGACGAATGCCAGGCCGCGATCGAGCACGTCCTCCAATTGGACGGCGGCAATCGAACCGGGCGGAATGTTGAGCACGATCTCATAGGTCAAAATCTCGCCAATTGCCGCAGGCGGGGTTCCGCTGAGCTGCGTATCGCCCGGATCGGTGAAAGCCTGACTCGTTGCGACCAGATTTTTGTTGATGTCGAGGTTTCCGAGCGTGACCACATTGTCCCGGTCTGTGCTCTGGTTGTCACCTGGAGTTTGATCCGGGCCATTGGTGCCGTCATCAGCGATCACGGCGGTGTTGGTGATGAGGCTGGTGCCGATTGGAAATGGGTCGTCAACATGCAGCGCGAATTGCACGCTGCCGCCGGCGCCAGCCGCCAGCGCACCGATGGTGTAGGTGCAGGTGCTGCCGGGATCGCCAGGCACAAGCGGGCCGCCGCCGTCCGGGTCGTCGCAGCTCCAGCCAGCGCTGCTTGAGCCGGCCTGGAAGGTGGTGTTCAGCGGAACGTCGTCGGTGATCGTGACACCAGAGGCATCCTGGTTACCGTAGTTTGCATAGGTGAGCGTAAAGATGAGCAAGGTCCCCGGGGATACGGTATCAACCCCGTCGTCCTTTACGATCGAAAGATCAGGCGCGGCGACGAGCGGCGTGTCGTGAGAAGCGCTGTTGTTGCCCTGCAGCAGTACCGGTTCGTTGCTAGCCGAGACTATGGCGCTGTTCGTTGTCAGGTCGACCAGCACCGGCAGCGTGCTGCTGACGACAACGGAAAACGTCAAATTCGTTGAGGCGCCAGCAGCCAAGGAGCCGAGGTTATACGTGCAGGAGGTACCGGCCGGGGCACCGATTGCGCACGACCACGCACCTGGACCGGATGGCCCAGCGAAGGTCGTATAGGCCGGGACAGTGTCGGTGATGACGACATTCAGGGCGTCGACGTTGCCGATGTTCTGGATTGATAGCGTGTAAGAGACGGGCAGTCCCGGCACGGCGGATAAGATGCCGTCATCTTTGCTCAGGGCGACGTCCACCTCGGAGGCAGTGATCGTTTCGCTGGTGCTGGTGGTGTAATCGTTTGGTCCGCTTCCCGAGCCGGTGCGCTCGTTCGCGTCCAGGCCACTGAGCGAGGTCCAGGTCGCAGTGGCTGTGTTCGTAAAAGTATCGCCAACCGTCACCGTTGGCGGGATTCCAAGCGTCGCCTGGTAGGAGAGATCGACGGAACTACCCAGCCCCAGCTGACCGGCACTGAACGTGAGCACCGGGGCGGCGCTGTCATCAAGCGACCAGCCAGCGGGCAGAGGCGTCACAGGACCGAGGTACGTGAGACCGGCAGGGACGGCATCGGTGATGACGATGTCTTCGGCGACGGCATTTGAGCCGCTGCCAGGGTTGCTGACCGTGATCGTGTAGGTAACGGCCCCACCTAGGCTGGGCGTATCATCGTCTGCCGCCTTGACGAGCGTTAAGAGCGGCTCAACGACCTCAACATCAGCAGTCGCGGAAAGAGAGTCTGTGTTGTAGGTGAGAACGGCGTTATTTGTGAGCTGGTTGCCATCTTGGTTGCTGCTTACGTTCTCCAGCCGGGCAACGATCTCAAGCACGATCACATCGCCTGCATCGCTCACCCCGTTGGGCGTATTGGTCACGTCCCCGAAGTTAAACAGGACTTGATCATCGATGCTATCCGCATCGAGCCCGTCACTGATGGTTATCGTCGGGACGATCGAGGTATTGATCTGGCTCCCGATGGAGTCAACCTGCGCACTGAGCACGCCAAGCACACCCTGCGGCACGGTAGGCATGCTGTCTAGCAGGCGCAGCGGGCTGGCGGTGCCCTCAGGAAGAGTGACGCGAATCTCGAAGGTGACCTCCTCGCCGATGACTAGGTCGACGATGCTCAGGTCGTGACGGGAGCTGGTCGTGCTGCTGACCGAGGTCGAAGCGATGGTTTTAGAGAGAATTGGATCGGCGAGCGAGATGGGGGCCTGGGCCGTATCGCTGTAGTCGTTTACGCCGCCCGAACCGTTTCGCTCGCCGGTTGCCGATCCACCCGACCCGGGGGTGTTCGATCCGGTCGGGTTGGATGGCGTACCGGCCCCGGGCAGGCTTGAATACGTAAGGTTGGTGGTATTGGGTATATCGGCTCCGATCGGTGCGTTGTTGACCACCGTCGCAGTGAGCGTGATGCTGGCCGGAGCGCCCGGGTCGAGGCAGCTAAGCGTGGCGGTGACGGCCTGCCCAACAGCACCCCCGCTGAAGGCAATTGGTGTGCCGCCCTGGCAGGTGCCGCTGTTCGGCGTGCCGCTGATCGAGACAAATACCAGGTTGCTGTCGAGCGTGTCGGTCAGCACGATATCGAAGGCCGTAGCGGCACGCGCAACGCTCGAGCTATTGTTGAAAGTTATGGTGTACTCGACTGTGTCGCCGGCGTCCGAAGGCGTGACGCTAACAGTTTTGGTCAGATTCGTGATCAGCGCCTCGGCGATGCGCACGGTTACTAGGCCGGAATAGCTTCCGGGAATATCTGGCGAGCCAAGAAGGGTACGGAAGCGATTGTTGAGGGCCGTGATGGAGGTGGTAGCGCCGGTCGAATTGTTATAGGCCTGATTGCCGGCGATGTTCTCCACGACGGCGTTGAACTCGATAACGGCGAACTCCTGATCCAGGTCGCGATCGCTGTTCACCAGATTCCCGAACCAGAAGTATACGTTCGTCCCGCTGTTGTAGGTATCGGCATTAGGATCGCTGGGGCTGGATGAGACGGCGTTATCAGGTAGGGCATAGGTCGGCACGACGCTGGCCAGGCTGATCTCGTTGCCTGTGACGAAGAGCGCCGGATCGGAGAGGGTCGAGGAGGTGATACCGACGTCATTAGACACAAGCGCGGCCCTGGCAGTGCCGTCGTCGATGAAGCGCAGCCCGGGATAGAGGTCATCCTCGAGGCGGAAATTGAGCGCCGTGCCCTCGGCCAGTTGGAAGGCGAGCCGATAGCGGACCACCTCGCCGATGACCACCCGCTCCGAGCCACTCACGAACGCAGTGTGGGCTTCAGAGGTCGAAACGATGGTCTTGGTCGGGCTGCCGGTGATGGTTACCTCGCCGTAGCCGCTGGTCGTGTAATCGTTCACGCCGCCTGTCCCAGTGCGCTCGACGGCCGATGTGTTGTGGGTAGAGCGGGGGGAGGTCTCATCGCCGGGCAGGCTGGTCCAGTCCAGGTAGGCGGTGTTCCTGATCACCTCGTCCGGGCTGACGGAGGCGTCGAGCGTGACGTCGAAGGTGAACACGCTCGTACTGCCGAGCGGAAAGCCGGTTGGCTGGGTCCAGCTGGCGCTGAGCGTGTTCCCGCTGAAGGTGCAGGAATCTGGCGTCAGGCTGCCCCCGGTGCAGTCCAGGCTGCCGCCGGCGTAAGTCATTCCGGCCGGAAGGGCATCGGTCAGGGTGAGATCGAAGGCGTCGGCGTCGCTCAGGCCGGGATCGATGGTCGTCTCGGCGTCATGCTGGACGGTCATCGTGAAGGTGATCGTGTCACCGGCATCGCCCTGGATGGGGGCGGGGACCTTGGAAACCAACAGCTTGGGCTCGATCACACGTAGGTTCGGCGCACCGACCGCCGACAGGCTCCCCCCGGTCCAGGAGAGCACGGCGCTGTTGTTCAGACCGGTGCCATCCTGGTTGCCGGCAACGTTTAGCACGACGGCGGTATATTCGATCTCGATCGTCTCGACCAGGTCGTCCAGATTCGTATTCGTGACGTTGCCCAGATTAAAGGTCAGCCGGTTGCCCGTTCCACCGTTAGCATTGCTAATGCTGGGATTGGCAGGTGATGGACCGAGGTCGATTGAGTTGTGCGAGACATTGGCAGAGGTCGTGACAGAATCGATCTGGACGAAAGCCAGACCGGTATCGAGGGTATCCACCACCTGCGCCCCAGGCATGCTGCCCTCAGGGATGTCGAGCGTGAGGCGGTAGGTGACAAATTCGCCGATGACACCTTCGTTCCGGACGTTATTGGTATTTTCAATCTCTGAACTGACGATGGCCTTCGTCGTAGTAGGGGTGACGGTCGTTTCGGCCGTATCAGTCTGGGGGGTTGCCAGGTGGTTTGGTCCACCCTCGCTGCCGGCGTAGCTGACGAGCGATTCGGTATTGATGATCGTCTCAGGAGTGACATTGTCCCGCAGCTGCAGATCGAAGGTGACCAGGATGATGTCGTTCGTGAAGCTGGGATCATGGGTCTGGCACACGCCGGTGCCGGTTCCAGGATCGTCTAGTTCCAGTCCGTTTCCGAATAGGTCGTCAGAGCCATCCAGCAAGCCCGCAGGTCCACCACCTTGAGGTGTGAATGTAATTCCGCCCGTACCATCGCCGTAGCGAACATCGAGGTTCAACCCCGTTGCAGTTGCGGGAATCTGGAATTGTGCGGGCAGGTCGTCCTTGATAATAATGTCGAAGGCGCCGTTCAGGCTGGAGCCGGTATTTTGAATCACGATGGCGAAGGTGACGATATCCCCGGCGTCGACGAAGCTGACGTTGCTGTCGACCGGGTGTGCTGCCAGGTAGCTGGCGTTGATCGTGCCGCTCCAGCGGGGTGAACTGCTGGGGTTAGTGAAGACCACCGGTGCTACCGTCAGTGGATCGGGAAGCGCATTCGGATTACTGGTCCAGACAACCCCCTTATTGGAGGTCAGCACGGGCTCGGTCAGGATGATCTGGATGATGTCGTCGGCGGCGACGGTGCCGGCGTTGGTGCTGCCCTCGAAGCCATGCACCTGGTTGGTGAGGTAGAGCCGGTCGGCAAAGGGCTCGCTCGATACGGTAACCGTGAAGAGCAGGTCGACCGTCGTCGGCTGATGGCGTGAATCGTTGTAATCGCCGTAGTAGAAATTAAGCGCGTTATTGGTGGCATCCTGGATCAGCGTCGGCGCCAGGCAGCCAGCGGGGGTACCGCTTCCAGCGCAGGTGTACGCGTAGAAGGTATCGGCCGGCCCGAATTTGGCCACTCCTACCGCGGGCGCAGCGGAGCTAACGGTCGGATCGAACGACCAGACCGGCCCGGCACTGCCGTCACCATCCGGGTCGGTAACGTCGAAAATCGGCAGCGGGAGGTAGTCGGTCAGCTCAAGGTTCTCTTCATCACTCGTTGGCAGGACGTACTGGATGCGGTAGGTTAAGCTGTCGCCCGGTTTGACCTCGACCGGGCTGGGAAGCGTGGTGCTGCCATTCAGTGCGTAAATTGACTTTGAAAGCGTGCCGGTGCCGATAGACAGACCGGCCGAGCTGCCGTCGGTCTCGTCGAACCCGGTTGGCGTAAAGTCGTCCGTATCAAGAACGTCACCGGTGACGGTAGCTGTGTCCCCAAGCACGTCGCCCTGGTCGACGCTTGGATCGCCGGAAGGGAAGTCGTCGACGAAATTGTCGAGAATAGTCGTCTGGAACCGGACTGTGGCGTAGGTTGGGCCGTCGTTGTAGCCACCCGGCAGCCCGGTGTCACATTCTGGCGTCGCGCTCCCGCCGGCCGGGTCGACGCAGCCGCCGATCAGCCTGCCGTTCGCCCGCCCGCGTGTGATCAACTCGTCAGAAACGCGCAATGTGAGCCGCGTCTCACCGGTGTTCGGCGGGGTACCGTCCGGGATGGTGCATTCAACTCCCGGGCTGGTGTAATCGCAGAGAACATCATAATTGGCGGCGTTAAACGCCGCGGTAGCGAGCGAGAAGCTGTTGCCTGCCACCTCCAGCGTTGGCTCGCCTGTCAGGTGCTGGCCGTCGGAAATTGTGTCCGCGAGAACCAGTCCATCGAAGGCGAAGAAATCGGAAATCTGGAACGTCAGGCTGTACTCGAGTATGTCGCCGGGCGAGTTTCCGCCGCCGGTCAGGTTGCTGACCCCTTTTTGCAGAGCGAGCGATTTCTCGGTCAGCGTGTGCTCACAGGGAACGGGATCGATGGTGCCCGGTCCGCCATCAGGTATCAGGTCGCGTGGATCGAGCGGGACCCAATCGTAGCTGGCAGAGGCGTTGTCGCACGCGCTTACATCGTTACCATTCAGAGCGTTGAGCACCCGATTGCCGAGCGAATTATTAAGCGGGATGTAGAAATCGAAGGTCAGGCTGGCGCTCCCGCTCACGCTACCGCCGAATGTGCAGGAAAGTGTCTCGCCGGGCGTGGAGCCAATTGCAGAGCAGCTTGCGCCGGCAGGCGGCGAGGGGACGAAACCAAATACCTGAAGGTTATTCGGCAGCTGATCAGTCAGCGTGACCGAGGACAGGCTCTGACCGGGCGCGATATCAGCCGTGACGGTGTACTGCAGAGGGTAGTAGGTTCGGAAGTTAGGGCCGCTGGCGGCTTCATCCTCCGGTCCGCTGTATTCCTTGGAAAGCGTCAACAGCGCAGGGGTCACGCCTCCCGAGGTCCAGGGGGTTAGTGTTATAGATCCTTCATCACCGCAGCACCAATCGTCGAGCGGGGTCTCCCCGAACTCAAAACCGCCCCGGGCCTGGATCGAGAGCGCCTGATTGACGTCCGCGTAATTGCTCATGTTGGCAGTTACAGAGACGGTGGCGGGCGGCTGGTCGGGTGCGAAGCTGCCAAACGGCAGGCGCAGGACGACGAGCGTATCGCCCGGCGTGCCGCTAACAGTGATATGGGCTCCGCTGCCATCGCGCATGAGCGGGTGGGTGGCGTTGCCGGTTCCATCGAAGGTGAGCACCCACATATTCTGGTTAGTGCCGCTGGTCTGGAAGGGGATCGAGAGGTAGGAGGCGCTGATTGAGCTCGTGCCGAGCCCGTCGTACGGCAAACCGCCTGCGCCGGCGTCGATCCCGGTGGTGTCCAAAATCAGGTCGATAATCGGGCCGTAACCCGGGTCAGATCCCGTATTGTCAAATGTCACCGTAAAGGTGACGTCCTGGCCAAGCGGCACCTGGGCCGGCACGTTGAGCGAGATGCTTGCTGCCGGTGCCTGCCTGGGCATGGCGGCAGGCTCGGGGAGCGGCGCTGGCTGTGGGTTAGCCTCAGGGTGCGCGGCGGCAGGACTGCCGGGAAGTCCCAGCAGCATGAATGCGATCCAAAGAGCGTAAAGCGTGCGTTTTCCCCCGCTGATGGATAGGGTGAATCGGCGTCGGTTTCCTGGGAGTTTGATCTTCTGCTCCGCGTCAAATAAGCGCTGCTGCAGGGTGCAGCGGATCTAATCATAAATGGTGAGGGTGCGTTGGTGCAAGGCAGGTTTGAGGTGATATTCATGGGGCATTAGTACTAAAATTATAAAGATAGTCCGGATATGGCTGCGCCAGGCTTTTCGGGATGAAGGGGTGCGGAAGCTGAACAAGTATCTCCAGGCGCGGCATGGTGCTCCCCTTTCGGTTAAAGCCGCTTGCAAACCCTCCCAGCATTGCTAAAATGCTCTGACCCGTCTGCGTGGATGAATAATTCATATACGGTTCTTATGTCCCGGAAGAAGCCGCCGGATATAATGGATAAGAAATATGTGCCTGACGCGCATATTGAGGAAGGTGCTATATGATGCGATTTGACCGCTTTACAGAGCGGGCACAGGACGCTGCTCAGAGAGCAGCCGAGATTATCCAACGCTACGGCCACAACCAGATCGACACCGAACACATCCTGCTGGCATTGATCGAGCAGCCGCAGGGCGTGATCTCCCAGATTCTGGAGCGGCTGAACGTCGACATCGATCATCTATCAGAGCTGATCGACCAGCAGCTGCGCAGCAGCCCGAAGGCGAATATCTACGGCGGCGGCGCGGGTCAGATTTTTATCACGCCGCGTGTGAAGCGCGTGGTCGATATGGCAAATGAAGAAGCCAACCGGCTGAACGATGAATACATCTCAACCGAGCATATCTTTCTGGCGATTCTCTCCGAACGCAACACGGCCATCGCCCGCTTACTGAATGATGAAGGTATCACCAAGGAACGGGTTTACGACGCGGTGAAGGAAATCCGAGGCGGCCAGCGCGTGACGGATCGCAAGGCCGAATCACGCTACCGAACACTCGAAAAGTACTCGCGCGACCTGACCACATTGGCTAAAGAGGGCAAACTCGATCCGGTCATCGGGCGCGATAACGAGATCCTGCGCGTCATCCAGATTCTCTCCCGGCGGACGAAAAACAACCCGGTGTTGATCGGTGAAGCCGGGGTGGGGAAGACCGCCATCGTGGAGGGACTGGCGCAGAAGATCGCCCAGAACGACGTCCCCGAGATCCTGAGCGGCAAGCGTGTGGTTTCGCTTGACCTGGGGGCGATGATCGCTGGTTCACGCTTCCGGGGCGAGTTCGAAGAACGATTGAAAGCTGCGATCGAGGAGATCCAGCGCGCCGAAGGTGAAGTGATCCTGATGATCGACGAGCTCCACACAGTCGTCGGAGCAGGCTCGGCCCAGGGCGCGATGGACGCCTCCAACATGCTTAAACCCGCCCTGGCGCGTGGTGAACTGCAGTGCGTAGGAGCGACCACGCTTGACGAGTACCACAAGTACATCGAGAAGGATGCCGCGCTCGAACGGCGCTTTGCGCCGGTCTTCGTCGAAGAGCCTTCAATCGAAGAGACGATCCAGATGCTGCAGGGCATTCGCGACCGCTACGAGGCCCACCATAAGGTGCGCTTCTCGGATGCTGCGCTGGTCGCGGCGGCCCGCCTGAGCCAGCGCTACGTCACCGATCGCCACCTGCCGGATAAGGCAATCGACTTAATCGATGAAGCGGCTGCCAAACTGCGCGTGGCGCTCTACTCGCTCCCGCCTGAATTAAAAGAACTGAAGGCTGACGTCGATCGCCTGATGGTCGAGGAAGAGCAGGCTGGTGTAGAACGCGACTACGAACGAGCCGCTGAGAAGAAAGCCCAGCGCTTGCGGCTGGAAACTGAGTTTAACGAGAAACGCGATTCCTGGGAATCCGAACACCAGCTCGACGAGGTTGTCGATGAAAACGACATCGCCGAGGTTGTCGCCCAGTGGACCGGCATCCCGGTCAGCCAGGTCATGGAGACCGAGGCCGAGAAGCTGCTCCAGATGGAAGACCGGCTTCACGAACGCATCATCGGCCAGGATGAAGCGATTCACGCCCTGGCGGACGCAATTCGCAGGGCGCGCGCCGGCTTGAAGGATCCGCGCCGGCCGATCGGTTCTTTCATCTTCCTCGGTTCTTCCGGTGTTGGAAAGACGGAGATGGCCAAGGCGCTGGCCGAGTTCATGTTTGATGACGAGGACGCATTGGTGCGTGTCGATATGAGCGAGTACCGCGAGCAGCATACTGCCTCGCGGCTCTTCGGCGCCCCTCCTGGCTATGTCGGCTATGAAGAGGGTGGCCAGCTGACGGAAGCTGTCCGGCGCCGGCCGTTCCGGGTGGTGCTGTTCGATGAGATCGAGAAGGCGCACCCTGAAGTGTGGAACTCACTGCTGCAGATCCTGGACGACGGACGGCTCACCGATGGACAGGGACGGGTGGTCGATTTCCGCAATACTGTGCTGATCATGACATCCAACCTGGGCACGGAGTTCGTAACCCGCTCAGGCACGCTCGGTTTCTTGAACTCGGGCGAGGCGGAGGAGCGTGAAGCAGAGGAGAAGATCGAGCGAGAGCTTAAAGACACCTTCCGGCCGGAGTTTCTCAACCGGGTCGACGAGGTGATCATTTTCTCCAGGCTCACGCTGAAGGAAATGGAGCAGATCGTGGATCTGCAAATGGCCCAGGTGCGTGATCGGTTGGCCGAGCATGGCATCATCGTCGAGTTGACCGAGGCTGCACGGGCCTGGCTGGCCAGCGAAGGTTTCGATCCGGATTTTGGCGCCCGGCCGTTAAAGCGTGCTCTCCAGCGTCATGTCGAAAGTCCGCTCTCCGTGAAGATCTTGCAGGGTGAGTTCGAACCTGGCGAGTATGTCCAGGTGGACTACGACGAGGAAGAAGGGGTCATCTTTCGGCCAGCGGAGAACACAGCGCCGGTTAAGGTGGAAGAAGAAGTTTCAGCCTGATCGCGGGAAGGCAGAAATGCATCAGGGGCGGCTCACAAGCCGCCCCTGTTTGTTTATTTCGCCACGCTGGGCTGTTTCTTCTGCCGGGCGACAAGCAGAAGTTCAGCCGCGCTCTGCAGGTTTGGCTCGGTCTCGGCCCCAAGCATCGTCGCCAGCTCGTGAATGCGAGCCTCACCCGTGAGTGGCGTCACGACGGTCACGGTGCGGCCATCGTGCAACTGCTTTTCCACCCGGTAATGCTGGTCTCCGAAAGCCGCCAGTTGTGGAAGATGGGTGATGCAGAGCACCTGGTGGCTTGTGGTCAACCCCCATAATTTCTTTCCAACAACGGCGCCGACCCTGCCGCCGATCCCCTGGTCAATTTCATCAAAGATCAGGGTCGGGGTGTGGTCTGCGCGTGCAAGCACGCTTTTCATACCGAGCATCAGGCGTGAGGTTTCGCCCCCGGAGGCAATGCGCGCCAGCGGCTTCAAACCCTCTCCTGGATTGGGGGCTACCAGAAACTCCACTTGATCGAGACCGGATGGACCCAGTGCGTAGCGCTCCTCACCAACCTGCGCTCCTTCCGAATCTTTCTTCCACTGCAAATCAAGGCCGAATTTCGCGCCGCTCATGCGCAGGTCTTCCAGCTCAGCCTCGATTGCCGTCTCCAGCCGGGTACCGGCTGCCCGCCGCAGGTCCGATAGCTGGCTTCCCAGCGTACCCAGGTTTGTGAGTAATTCCTGCTCCCTCGTGAGCAGCTCCTCCGTCCGCTGCTCGGCATGTTCGATGCTGTCCAGTTCTTCGGCCGCGGCGGCAGTTTGTTCGAGCACGGCCTCAATCGTCTCGCCGTATTTTCGCTTCAAGGATGAGATCAGGCTCAATCGTTCTTCGACCTCATCCAATCGGTGCGGGTTGAATTCAATGCTTTCACGATAGCCTCTTACGCTGCGGGTCAGCTCGCTGACCTGGTCTTCCAGGCCTTGGGCGCTGTCCGCCAGCTCCTGAGTGCCGGGGTCCACTTTCGCCAAACCGCGCAGCTCGTCGACGACACGGCCGAGCGCATCCTTGGCCGATGTGCGCTCGCCATGTGATCCGGTGAGCGCGGACAATGCGGCCTCACTGCTCTGTGCCAGCTGTTCGGCATTGGCCAGCCGCGTGCGTTCCTCACGCAGCGCCTCATCTTCCCCGGGCTTGAGCTGTGCGGCCTGTACCTCCTCGATTTGAAAGCGCAGGAAATCCGCTTTGCGAACCAGCTCCTGCTCCTGTCGGCGCAAGTCCGCCAGCGCTCCGCGGGTGCGTTGAAGGTCACGATAGCTGAGCCGGTATTGGTCCAGCACCGATTCCGCCTGGGCATAGCGGTCGAGCAGGTTCAGGTGTTCCCGCACTCGCAGCAGGCTTAAGTGTTCCGATTGCCCGTGCAGGTCGACCAGGAATTGACCGATCTCGGAAAGCAGCGCCAGGCTGACTGTGCGACCGTTGATGCGGCAGATGTTCCGGCCCTCACGCCGGATCTCACGTGCCAGGAGAACGATCTCCTCATCATCAAGCAGGGCTTCGCGTTCGAGAATCTCAATCACCGCTGGACGAATTTCAGCATCCAGTTTAAAGGTCCCTTCGATGCTGGCTATTTCGGCTTCGGAGCGGATAAATGTGCTTTCCGCACGGCCTCCGAGCAGCAGCTCGACGGCGTCGATGATGATCGATTTCCCGGCCCCGGTTTCGCCCGTGAAAACGATAAAGCCCGCCCCGAACTGGAGCTCGAGCTCCTCGATGATGGCGAAATCGCGAATGCGTAGTTCGATCAGCATAGGAAGTTAAAGACGGATTCCACGAAGCCTGGCATAGAGCGTACCCAGCATCAGGATGCCGTAACCAACCGGCCAGGCGAACGTCAGCAGGGCGCTGGAAACCCACGTCGTTCCTAAATCCGACCCGGCATAAGCGAACACGGGCAGATACCTGGTCAGCTGGAAACCGAGGTAAATCAGCACGCCAAGGGTGCCTCCGGCGACGGCTGCGATCGGCAAGCTGCGCGACCGGCGGCGGCGAACCGCCCAGCGCACGATTTCGGCGATCCCGCCTCCGATTACCGGGGCGACGAAAAGCCCCCAAAATCCGAGAAAATCTAACACGGCCGTAGCGCCGCCCACACATACGAGGGAAATAACCGCCGCGAGGGGGAAATCAATCGGAATGGAGTTATCGAAAATCTTCTGCTGGCCTTTGACACATTCCCGGCAGCGGTACCCGACCGGGGTTTGGATGGCACATTGTGCGCAGATCGGTTTTTCACAGCGATTGCAGCGCAGAGTCGTCTCCCGGTTTGGGTGGTTGGCGCAAACGAGAACATTTTCGGTCATCGAGGACCTCCAGCAGATGGATTCTGGTCCATGCGGGATGTCAGGTTACGATAAAAGTAATCCGGCTCCTGGAAGCGGACAAAATGTACGACATCCTCGCTTGCGTGGACAACGACGGCATCCTGGTCCTGCAGATGGACCGGTTCCTGGCCGTCCATGCTGAGAGAAGCTTGATGGTCGGTTCGCACTGTGATTTTTACCTGCGAACCCTCATGCAGAACGATGGCGCGATCGACGGAAAGATGGGGGGCGACCGGGACGATGAGAATGTTGCGCAGCTCGGGCGGAAGGATCGGTCCTCCGGCGGCAAGTGCATAAGCCGTTGACCCGGTCGGGGTGGCAACGATCAGTGCATCGGCGACGTAGGTTGTCAGCAGGTGGCCGTCCAGCACTGCGGTCAGCCGGACCGGGCGTACCATCTCGCCTCGCCCGATGACGCATTCATTTAGCACGTCCCAGGTGCCAAGTATGTCTTCGGCCCGCATGTGCCGGGCTCGCAGCATCATGCGTGTTTCCAGCCTGAACTCCCCCTGGTGCAGCTTGGTGAGAGCTTCTTCCCAGGCCTGGCGTTGAACTTCAATTAAGAAGCCCAACCCGCCCAGGTTGATACCAAGAATCGGAACCCCGTACGGTGCGCAGAGATGACCGGCACGCAGCATGGTGCCGTCTCCACCAAGGGCGATGAGAACATCTGCCTTGCCATCCACAATTTTTTCGCGCAGATTCTCGTCATACAGCGATCCCTGGATGGCGCTCATCCCGAGAGAATCGAGATAGGCCGCAATTTCACTCGCCATTTCCAGCGAATGGGGCATACGCGGGTGCCCGGCGATGACTGCTCGTTGCGGTGGAGTATTCGGACCAATCATGATGAATATTATAAGCGGACGTTTCACCTTCCGCCCTACGAATCCAGTGCTTGATCACAGACCGACAGGAAACCGCACGCCCGGCAGCGTTCCAGGCTGGCGTGAGAGCGCTGGGGCAGGGAGGCGATCGAGGCCCGCATGCGGGAAACTGTCTGGCTCAGGTCACGCTCGAGTTGGCGCGTATTGCGGACGCGAAAGCTCGCCTGAGGGTATACGATGAAACCATGCCCCGGCTTTCGGCCGTTCTGAACTTTGATCAACCGCATGTAGGCTGCAAGCTGGAGTGTATGCGCTTTATACGGCTGTGCGGGGGTATGGCCGGTTTTAACCTCGACCGGGATCAGCGAGCGACCGTGCCGGACAATGAAATCGGGCCGGCCAGCCAGCCTCCAGTCCGGATCAAAGAGGGTGTCCGGGGTCTCTAGATTCCCGGTGTCGATATAGACCGGAACCCCGGGCGGAAGCCCTGACCTGCGATACGCCTGCCGCGCCAACAACACCAGCAGGGTGCCGAGAAGTACGAGAGCCAGGCCCGCGTTCACACCTCATCCCCCTGGGTAAACGTACCGGATCGCGAGCAGCACCAAGCCTAAGAAGAACATCAGCATCCCCAGCACATGCATCGTGCGCAGGAACGAAACCGTTGAGGCGTTTGTGTAGTGACGGTCAGTGCCTTCGGCCATCTGTTCCTGGTTGCTGGATCTCTCGCCGCGAAGAGCATAACCCCAGGCTCTTTCGCAGTACGTAAAGAGGCCGATTTCTGAAGCTCGCAGCACAGGTCGGGTCACAAGTTCAGATCCTGCAGTTTGTTATGTACGGCTTCGAGCGCCTGACGCAGTTCGCGGCCCTGGAAGCTGGTCGTCAGATCACCGCGCGTGCGCTCGGTCACCCCGCGCACCATGTCTGTAGTGCGCCGTAGATTATTAGTGAGCGCGTCCGGAAAATCGATTGTGACCAGCAGGCCGTAGATTTCGTCCATAGCTTCCAACAGCCGTTCGGCTTCAGCAATCCGGTCGTGACGCAGGATGTCGAGCACCCGGCGCCGAAGCTCACCCGCCGCTTCGCCCAGGCCACCCAGGTAGGGGACGTAATCCACAGTCAGCTGCTCCGGGCTCGGAAGAGGGTCACCGGTGCTGAGCGCATCGAAGATGCTCGCCTCGGCGAATTCCTTCAACGCGGACTGCGTGTACCCGGCGTAGTACAGGTCCGGATAGGGTTCCAGCTCAACCTTCAGCGCCTGGACCAGTTCGGCTGCCTGCGCGAGGTGCTCCCGGGCCAGGCTGCGATCTTCGCGGTGTGCGGCGCGAATCGCCTTTGAACAGTGACGAATCAGGGTGCGTGAATGCTGCAGTGCCCGGTCGCGTGCGGCGTTCTTGTCCTCGAGATGCTGCCGAATTGCGTCGCCGATATCATCCAATGCATCCATGAATTATTCTCCATCCCCTTCCGCTTCGGGGCTGCCACGGAAGAGTTGATCTGCAAGTGAACTTCCCTCGGGTATGGCAATCTCACCGAATTGGGCTTCGTAGCGCCCAACGTGTTCGCCCAACGCCCGCAGCAGCAATTTGGCGTTAAAGGCTGTCATGACGATGCGCGCTTGCACACGTGCCTGCGGGATCTGCGGCATAAGCTGGGCAAAGTCGATCATGATTTCGGAACGCGAGTGGGTAATCAGTGCGAAGTTCGCGTAGGTGGGGTTTAAATCCGCCGGGAGTTGGATTGGCAGACGCCCACTTTGTGGGGGTTTAACTTCAGGGCTCATCGTATGACTCCAGGTGGGAATCGTGCGTCCTCAACCGGTGGCATCACCGGTTGAGGACGTCGAGGGGCAGCTTAGAACGGGATGTCGTCTTCGGATTCGACCGTCGATGAGGAGCCGTTCTCGCTTGATTCGTATGCGGCGTCATCGCGTCCACCGAGGAAGCGGACCGTCTGCGCTGATAACTCGAACGAGGCGGCCGGCGAACCATCCTGGCGATTCCAGATGCGGGGATTACCATTCTCGTCCGGAACCAGGCGGCCTTCGATCAGCACCTGGCGGCCTTTGCGCAGGTATTGGTTCACGGTCTCGGCCTGGCGGCCCCAGACCGATACGCGGAACCAGATCGTCTCGTCGCGCTGTTCACCACTACTGTCGGTGTACTTGCGGCTGGTCGCGACCGAGAGATTGGTAACGGCCTGGCCGCTGGGCGTGTAACGCATTTCGGGATCGCGGCCCAGATTCCCAACAACAATTACGGTATGAAACATGGGGTTCTCCTTTTCCGATGGGGATCGAATTTGAGTTCCGACCCGTGTGGTCGTTTCACTTTTATGTGCGCCCACCGGTACCTAGAACAATTGTACTATTTTTTGAGGGCGCTTGTCAAGAATTAATTTTTTCGGGTCCGCAGCTGTTTCAAGGCAGACCGGTTAACGCTCTGGTTCGCTCCAGAAATACCTGCCGGATGGCGGCCGCCGCCTCACCCTCAGCTGGACCCGGGCGGCCAAACTCATCGAGTGTGACCGGGACCAGGTCAAAGGCCCGCACTCCATCGTCGTCGAGCCAGATCTGCAGGATGCCGCTCTCCGGGGGGCCGGCATCTTCGAATGCGAAATTCCCCAGCCCATAAGCGATCACGCCGCCCTGGTAAAGCTCAACTCCCTGCAGCAGGTGAGCATGATGGCCGAGAACGAGGTCAGCGCCGGATTCGATCGCGGCGTGGGCAGCTGCAGTTTGTTCTGGGCTTGGTGTGGGGACGTATTCATAGCCACTGTGCAGCACCACGATGACCAGGTCGGCCATCTGGCCGGCGGCGGCTACATCGGAGCGAATTCGGTCGACATCTGCCCAGGCCACGCCCGGATTGGTGCCGCTGGCTTGCCAGGCCCGCGCATCAAAGCCCCGGTACTCCTGCGGTACATCGACATAGGCTAGAAAGGCCAGCTGCAGTCCGCCGACTTCTCGAAGGACGGCATGGTGGGCAGCCGCCTCATCTGCGCCAGCCCCCACGGTATCGATACCCTGGTCATGCAGCAGCTGGATCGCCTGCAGGAGGACGGTTGGGCCGAAATCCATGGCGTGATTGTTGGCCAGCGACATCAGGTCGAAACCAGCCAGGGCCAGGCTTTGAGCGGCCTCGAGTGGGGCGCGAAAAGTGTAGCCCTTGGACTCCGGGCGGCCGCCTGTGCCCAGGGCCGATTCCAGGTTGCCAATCGTCAGGTCGGCTTGACGCAGCTGGAGGCCGAGGCGGCGGAATGGAAAATCGAGCTCCCCGGCGGTGAGCATCACGCGAAATGTGCGATCGAGCATGACGTCTCCGACGGCAGCCAGGTGCGCGGCGTGGTCATCCGTCATCCCCGCGGCCAGGAACGGTGCCAGCGCACGCGCTACCTCCTCCAGACCGGGGCGCGCATGCAGCGACCAGATCCGGCGCAGTGGATATCCGGCTTCGCCGGGATGGATGCCATCGACCCGCAGTGCGCGCAGGTCGGGCACCATATCAGGCCACTCGATGGCGGCCACGAAATCCGTGCCCTGTTTCAGAAGCTCCTGGGCTTGCTCAAGTGAAAGGTCAGCCCAATCGCGGTCGAATGGGACAGCCAGTGCGAGCGGGCGATCAGCAACTGGCAAGCCGGCATCGTCGGGCAGGAGCGCCAGGTCAATCTCACCCCGCTCGAGCTGTTCTGCGCCGGGCTCGGATGGGTTGAGCTGGATGACCCACTCGGGGTGGCCACTCGAAAACTCGGCCAACGCCGCTGCTGCAAGCTCCGCCTGCTCCGGGGCCACGCCCAATATCAGGTGAGGGATCTCGGTCGCGGTCGATGTGCTGCTCGGAAGCTCGGTTGGAGGCGAGGCGGGCGAGGTCGAGGCCGCTCCCGGAATGGGCGGCAAAGTACCCGCCACGCTGGCTGCCTGGCAGGCGGCCAGCATCGCAGCCAGAATAGTGAGGGCGAATCTGGCCAGGTGAGGAGAGCGGCTGCTGCGCAAAGGGAGCTCGCGGTCGGGCATGGGGGACATTATACGCAACTCGGGTCCACTCTGACCCGGAATTTAATGTCTACGAGCACTCCCCTGAGGTTGACAGGTGGCTGGAATGCGGCATAATGGGTAGACCATAGCTGATACAGGCTGTGACGGCGGAAAGTAGACGGCGGACACCCGTCAGAGAGAGCGGGGAGTGGCTGAGACCCCGGTCCGGGAGAATACCGTCGAAGTTCCCGCCTGAGCCGCTCGGGGGAACGCCTGCACCTGGGGCCAGTAGTTCGAGCCGGAACCCTACCGTTATCCCAGGGAACCCGATCACCACATCTTAGGTTGTCGGGGTTGAGTGGATCTGGAACGATCAACAAGGGTGGTACCACGGGCTAATTCTCCCGTCCCTTGAGGAGGGGAGATTTCTTTTTAATCCCTTTTCGCAGCCCGAGCAGGCTGCGATGAAGGAGGCGAAATGCTGGAACGACTGGACCAAATTGAAGCAGAAGGGTTGGCGGAACTGGAGGTAGCGGGCGACGAGGAAGCGCTGCAGGCTTGGAAGACGCGTTATCTCGGCCGATCGGCTGAACTAGGCAGAATCACCGAATCACTGCGTGAACTTCCCAAGGATGAACGGCCGGCGTTCGGCCGCCGCGCGAATGAGGTCAAAGGTGCACTTGAAAGTGCACTGGCTCAGCGCGAGGCCGCGCTCGAGCAAGCTTCGCTCGATCGGAACCTGACGGCAGAGGCCCTCGATGTGACCCTGCCGGGCCGGCGAATTGTCCGGGGACGCCTGCACCCGGCTACGCAGATGCTGCGGGAAATCAGCACCATCTTCGCCAAGATGGGCTTTCAGATCTACCGCTCACGAGAAGTTGAGACCGATGATTTCAACTTCGGTTTTCTCAACATGCCGCCTTATCACCCGGCGCGAGATCAATGGGATACGTTTTTCACCGGTGACCCAGGGATTGTGCTTCGCACGCATACCTCGCCCGGCCAGATTCACGTCATGCGCGAGCGGGCTCCTGAACCGATCCGGGTGATCCTGCCCGGGATGTGCTACCGCTACGAGCAGGTGACGGCCCGCTCTGAGTTCCAGTTCAACCAGGTGGAAGGGCTGGCGGTGGGCGAGCATATCACCTTCGCTGATCTCAAAGGCACGCTGGTGACGTTTGCCCGTAGCCTATTCGGGGAAGGGGTGCGGACGCGCTTCCGGGCCTCGCATTTCCCGTTCACCGAGCCTTCAGCCGAGATGGATATCGAATGTTTCGTCTGTCAGGGCGCCGGATGCTCGGTGTGTAAAAAAACCGGTTGGCTCGAAATCCTGGGCTGCGGCATGGTCCATCCAACCGTCCTTGTAAACGGCGGATACGATCCGGAGTTGAATTCGGGCTTCGCCTTCGGCATGGGGCCGGAACGGATCGCGATGCTGAAGTACCGCATCGAGGACATCCGCTATTTCTGGGCAAACGACCTCAGATTCCTGGAGCAGTTCTAACCCAGCCTCTTAGGCTGGTTGTAGGCACGAGGGAGCAAAATGAAAGTTCCACTTTCCTGGTTGAAAGATTTTGTTGAGATAGAGCTTCCAATTCCAGAGCTGGCTCACCGTCTGACGCTGGCCGGTTTGGAGGTTGAGCATGTCCAGTTTGTTGGCCTGCCGTTACCGGAAGGGGTTGTTCCCGGTCACAGCAGTGCTGATCAACCGCTGGATACGAATGTCAGCGGGTTGGCTTGGGACCCGGAATTAATCGTGGTAGGGGCGGTCCTGGAGGTCATGCCGCATCCAAATGCGGACCGGTTGGTGCTGTGCCGTCTTGATGACGGACGAGAAGAACATATCGTTCTGACCGGCGCCCCTAACCTCTTTCCTTATAAGGACCAGGGTTCATTCGAAGAACCGCTCAAAGTGGCCTACGCCCGTGAGGGGGCCCGCCTTTACGACGGTCATCAGCCGGGCATGCAGGAGTTCGTCCTGAAAAGGGCCAAGATTCGGGGCGTGGAATCGTATTCGATGGTTTGTTCCGAAAAGGAACTGGGAATCTCGGAGGAACATGAGGGTGTGATCCTCCTCGACGCCGATGCGCCGGTCGGGGTACCGCTGGTGGAGTATATGGGCGATGCCGTTTTCGACATCGCGATCACGCCCAACATCGCTCGCGATGCAAACATCCTCGGCGTGGCACGCGAGGTCGCCGCCCTGACCGGGGTCGAGTTAAAAGCCCCCTCCTATGATGTTGCATGGACCGGCCCCGCCATCGAGGGTCGCGTTTCGATCGAGATTCGTGAGCCCGAACTCAATCCGCGCTTCGTGCTGGGGCTCATCGAAGGAATTGAAATCAGAGAGAGCCCGTACTGGGTGCGGCGGCGGCTGCAGTTGGCCGGAATGCGGCCGATCAACAGCATCGTCGACGCCACGAACTATGTCATGCTGGAACTGGGCGAGCCACTGCATGCCTTCGACTATGATGTGCTCGTCGAGCGGGCCGGCGGGGAGACGCCCCGCATCATCACCCGCCATCCTGAACCGGGTGAGAAGCTGACGACATTAGATAACGTCGAGCGCAAGTTGGACGAATTCACCGTGCTGGTCGCTGATACAGCCGGCGCCCTGTCAATCGCCGGCGTGATGGGCGGTCTCGAATCGGAGGTCACCCCTGCAACCCGCCGGGTCCTGCTGGAGGGAGCAGCGTGGAACTTCATCAACATCCGCCGTACGATTGCCTCTCAAAACCTGCACTCAGAAGCCTCCTACCGCTTCGAGCGGGGGGTTCATCCTGCGATGGCGGAGCGGGGAGTACGGCAGTGCCTGACGATGATGGCTGAGTTGTCCGGCGGAGAGATCGCCACCGGCCTGGTCGACTCCTACCCACTGCCACCCCAATCCGAGCCCGTAACACTGAATCCGGCCCAGGTTGAACGCCTGCTGGGGGTTGAGCTCACGCGTGATGAAATCGCCGTGCTGCTTCGGTCGCTTGAGTTCGAGGTTGTGCCGGATGGTGAAAACCTGAACGTTACACCACCTGACCACCGGCTTGACATCGGTTCGGGCGTCATCGGAGCCGCAGACCTCATGGAAGAGATTGCCCGCATCTATGGTTACGATCGAATTCCGGAGACGATGATCGCCGATGCACTCCCGCCTATTTATCGTGATCGTGCCCGGGAGCTGGAAGAGCACATGCGCGACCTGCTGGCTGGCCTGGGTTTGCAGGAAATCATCACCTATCGCCTGACGACGTCCGAGCGCGAGCGGCGGATCCTGCCACCGGCCGAAGTTCCGGACGAAAGGCCATACGTACGAATAGAAAACCCGATCAGCTCCGACCGGGTCCTCATGCGCCACAGCCTGCTGGCGAGCGTGCTCGAGGTTATGGAAAGCAACGCTCGCTTCAAGGATCGCATCGCCGTCTTTGAGATTGGAACGGTTTTTCTCTCGGCCGAGGATGACGCACTGCCACAGGAACCGCAGAAGCTTGTCATCGCGCTGACTGGCCCGAGGACGCTCGCGACGTGGGATTCGGAACCATCCCGTGCGATGGATTTCTTCGATTTGAAAGGAACGCTGGAATCCTTCACTCGCGCGCTCCGCCTGGGGCAGGTCTCATTTGAAACCTATAACCATCCCTCTTTCCATCCGGGAAAGTGTGCAGCGCTGAACCTGGATGGGCGGCGGTTGGGCTTGATGGGAGAACTACACCCGCTCGTGCGTGCGAATTACAACCTGCCGGCCACTCCCCTGCTGGTTGCCGAACTTGATGTTAATTCGCTGCTTGAACATATCCCGGCGAAGTACGACGTGGAGGCGGTCAAATCCTACCCACCGGTGCTGGAGGATCTGGCGATCGTTGTGGCAGACAGTATTTCGGCCAGCCAGGCCGAGGGCGTCATCTGGCGAACGGGTGGAGATTTGCTGGTTGAGGTGCGGCTATTCGATGTCTTCCGGGGTGATCAGATCGGGAAGGGGAAGAAGAGCCTGGCGTATTCTCTCACTTACCAGGCTGCAGATCGCACGCTGACCGATGAAGAGGTTGCGCGAGTTCGAGCGAAGATCATTGCCAGGCTGGAAAGCGAGCTGGGCGCCCAGCTGCGCGCTTAGCCCTGCTCGCGGGCAACGCTCTCGGCACGCTGGATTGCGACCGCCGCCAGTTGGGCTACGACCATCAGCAGGTGATGATCCTCGGCCGAGAACTCACGATCGGAGATTTTGTTAACGGCCTCGATCACGCCCAGCACGCGTTCACCTTGCAGCAGCGGAACGCAGGCCAGCGTCTGCGTGTGGAATCCGAAGGCCTCATCCACCTGGGGGTAGAAGCGCGGGTCTTTGTGAACATCGTGCACGATGGCTGGTTGACGTTGATCCGCGACCCAGCCGGCGATCCCCTTGCCCGGTGGCAGGCGGTAGCCCTTCAACCTGGAACTTGCCTGGCCACGGACGACAGCGAAGACCAGTTCCTCCGTATCCTCATCCAACAGCAGGAGTGATCCATCGCTTGAGCCGAGCACAGCCAGGGTGGAGGAAAGCAGGTCTTCCAGCACCTGCAGCAGATTCGTATCCGGTGTCATGCGTTGGATCAAGTCCTGGATCTCGCTCAGTCCTCGCACCGAGGAGCGCAGCACAATAAGCTCATCCTTGAGTTCCTGGTTTTCCTGCTTCAGGCGAGTAACCTCACCCTGCAGAAAGCGAAGCGGATCGCGCGTGTCAACCATGTCGTTCTCTCCGAGTTGCCCGATCTTAGCATGATCGCCCGGGGTGGGAAAGTCGTTAAATGAGAAGCGCCCCGTCACGGGACGAGGCGCAAGATTTCGCGGTTATCCGTCTAGACCAGCGTGACGTTGGCCGCCTGCAATCCCTTCGGGCCGGCTTCGACGCTGAATTCAACCTGCTGCCCCTCTTCCAGCTTGCGATAGCCGTCCATCTGGATTGCCGAGAAGTGGACAAAAACGTCATCCCCGTTCTCGCGCCCGATAAAACCATAGCCCTTGACCGCGTTGAACCACTTCACCGTGCCAATTACTCGATCTGTCATTTCCTCCATGCCTCCTGCAGCAGGACGCATTCCAGATAACCTTCGTGTGGGAAACACAACACCGCCGGGATCGAGAGCCGGGCGGTGAGATTTCTGGGGGTCGGGTTAGGTTGCGGCATCCTGCACGGCCGGCATGGTATCATGCACACGAGGGCTCGTCAAGATGTACG
>Ga0315534_1000146_pt1 | contig 42624 bp, 48 predicted proteins | sample SalMarSW160240MG_FD_203094 | JGI IMG/M metagenome (GOLD analysis project Ga0315534, IMG submission 203094) | Salt marsh sediment microbial communities from the Plum Island Ecosystem LTER, Massachusetts, United States - Salt Marsh Sediment SW1602-40 ... | reverse complement strand
ATGCGTTATACGTTGGTAATCGTTATCCTGGCATCAATCATCTCCGCAATTGTCCTTACCGCCGGACGTTGGGACTGGATAGAATTCTGGATTTTTCTTGCCACGTATTTTCTCGTTTTCGTCGCATGGGGTATGTATTTAAAATTCAAGAAGCCGGATTTATTACAGGAAAGGATGACCGCTTTCAGCAAAGGGAAAAAATGGGACCGCATCCTCATCGGCATCTACTGGATCCTGATTCCCGTGTTCCTGTTTACCGCGGCGCTGGATGCAGGCCGGTATCAGAACTTCGTTACGCCAATCCCCCTTAAAATCATCGCTTTGCTGTTGATACTGGCGGGGTATGCGCTCGGGTTTTGGAGCGGAATCGCTAATGAGTACTTGTCGAGTTTCGTGCGCATCCAGGAAGACCGCGGCCACCAGGTAAGCCAGGCGGGGCCCTACCGCTTCATCCGGCACCCGATGTACGCCGGCGACATCCTCAGCTATCCCTTTGTCGCATTATTTCTGAACTCCCTTTGGGCGCTCATACCGGCCGCCTTGATCATCGTGCTGTTTATCGTGCGCACCTACCTGGAGGACACCACATTACAAAGAGAACTCGACGGCTACCTCGAATATACGAAAAAAGTAAGGTACCGTTTGGTGCCTTTCGTTTGGTAATTGAAATAAGAATAAATGGGATCCGGGCCGTGATCCTTCATGAGCCGGCGCAATCTGCGCTTACTTCCATGCCCCCAAGCGCCCGAACGAGAATCGATGCAGCAGATAATCGAACGTGTTGCCGGTTAGATTTCCCACCCGAATCATACGCAGCGCCAGTTCGATCATCTCGACGACATTATCCCCATAACGCGCCACTACTTGATCCCGCGCCGTTGTCTCCGGTTCTGCATTCGTCTCCGCCCAATGCTGCGCGTACAACATGGCCGGGATTTCTTCAACCGGGCTCCCATCGAAGAGCCCTTTACCCAACGCCTCGATCTCTTCCTCAGAAATTCCTTGCGAAAGCGCTGCCTGGGCGTGGCCGTACGAACAGTAGCGACAGCGGTTCACTGCGGTGACCGTGAGCATCAGGCGCTCGCGAAAAGCGGACGTGATGACGCCGCCACGAACCAATGTACGGATGTCCCTGCGACGAGTGATGAGAATTCGTACGTCGGTCAGAAACTCGCTCAAACTGCGATAGAGTCTTCGATTGAATCCAGCCATCTTCAACCCCATCGAACAATGGAACTTCGCGGCTCAGATCTCCCGTGGTTAACAACGTCCTCGATCGCGAGCAAGAGATTTACGCAGCAAATCTTCCATGAATTATAAACGTGACTGAAGCGGTAACGCTTTACTTCTCACCAACAATACACTGGAAATCTCTGTGGCAATCCGATGCCTGGTTCATCTCGAGTATGCTGAAACCAACTGATTCCATCATCTGATGGATCTCGTCGCCTCGATACAGGGAAATTCCGTCTCGCACAAAGCTCTTATCCTCGAGCGATTGTTTGCAGGTAAAACAGACGACTAGCTTGCCGCGATCTACCAGTACACGATATATCTCGGCCATGCCGCGTTGGGCATCCGCCCAGTAGAAGAGCGAATTGACCGTGCAGCACTTGTCGAAAGACGCGGATGGAAAAGGCAGCGATGCCACCGGTGCGCTTTGCACTTCGAGCCTACCAGCATCGATCAACGCACGGTATCGCCGTTTGCAGGAATTGACCATCCCCTCGGAGACATCCACGCCGGCCAAGAATCCCTTTGTCACGACTTTGACCATCCGCCCCAACAGGTAGCCTCCTCCAAACCCCACCTCGAGCACACGGTCGTGCGCAGCCAGGTCGAGATGATCGAAAGCGAAGTCGTTCAAAGCGGAATTTCTTCGATTCCACAATCGAGCCAATACCCAGCCGCTAATTCCACGCGATGGAGAACGGAGCTGATTCGAGATAAACCTACTCCACAAGGCCTTCTACCTTCCTGAAGATCTTCACCATTCCATGGATTTGTTACAGCCCGCGACACGATGTTTGCGGATTTCGCTTACACCCACCCGCATCAAGGCGCTGTATGCGTTCGGGCTGATTCGATAGAGCCACCAGAATAATAGATTATGGATGGCGCCATCCAGGATGATCGCTTGATTCCGTTTTACGCCACGAAGAATGGCACGAGCGCAAACGTCGGCGTCCATCATCTTGAATGCAGACATCTCGTCAATCGCGCCCTCACGCTGGACAGCGACGAATTCCGCCGCATCCAATACACCCGTCTTAACAGCTCCTGGACAAGCGACGCTCACTTTGACCCCAAGCCCGGCGGCTTCAAGTCGTACCGCCGTCGATAGGCCAACCACAGCGTGCTTGGCAGAAGTGTACGGTGTCGCCATGGGCATCGGCATGAGGCCGTCCAATGAAGCTGTGTTGACGATGTGGCCAAATCCTTGTTCTAACATGACCTGGTAAGCGGCCTTCGTGCCGTGAATGACGCCCCACAGGTTGACATCGAACATGCGCTTCCAATGGGAAATCTCCATATCTCGCACTTCACCACATATTGTGGCACCCGCGTTGTTAAACATGAAGTCCAGTCGTCCAGCGTGGGAACGAGTCTGATTAACGAGTTTCAGGACATCATCATATCGCCTTACATCGACCTGCGCTGCACGTGCCTGACCGCCGTCCGCAGCGATCCTGAAAGCCACTTCCTTGGCACTCGTACCGTTGATATCCGCCACGATAACCTGAGCGCCTCTTTGCCCAAGCTGTTCGCAAATCGCCTGGCCAATCCCAGATGCACCACCGGTTACAATAGCCGTTTTATCCTTGAAATGGTCTTTTTTAGACAATGTCTTGCTCCATGATTGCACTGATTGATCGGGAACCCATGCCGGCCGTTTCGATCCAATCCATCTCTGCTGCAGCAAAATAACCGGGACGATGCCCTGGCGAAATGTAGAAGTGAAAATCGATGCCAGCAGCTCGATTTTATTCTCGCCGCAACAGCCGTATATCGATTTTCCCATTCGACTGCCGATTCATGTCGCGATCCACTACGGATGGAGTGGAGGCTACCCGAATTGGGAACGTACACTGAACTCAGTACAACCAATTTATCGCCGCTGCGATCAGTAGAAATAAAAACGTACTGAACATCGAGCGCGGATTGACGATTAAGAATGCATAAAGCCACAGTATGCCAAAGATAATCGACAGGATGATCTGCAGGGCACTTCCAGCAAGCAAGACCATGAGAGCTGTTCCCAGTGCAGACAAGAAAATTCCTAAGATCCATAAATAATCGGGCGTTGCAGAAAGACGCACGCCAGGACCCGCTTCTGCCTGAACTTTGAATCCCAGCAGCATCCTTCTCTCCATGATATAGTGCAACGCCACACCGAAAAAATCGTCGATTTTACGCAGCAGAGTCCGGGTGTCCTGCCCGTGCGTTCGAACGATCAAGCGGGTTTGCGTTGGCGAGATCTCTTCGAGCACAAAAGCGCCCCACCCTTCGAGCACGAAGGATTTTCCAGCTTCAACGGCCACCACCGGAAAGTTAAATCTAATCAGGCTCTTCGTTTCATCAATCGACCCAGGAACAACCCGGCCAACTTCCATATCTAGAAATTCGGGAACTGCCTCTGCCTCTCGCATCTTGTACCCCAACGCTCTTTCAAGAAATGAATAGCTGAAAAAACCTCCCCGATCTGCACCCAGTTGAATCACCCACTTCCAAACCTCGGCAATCGGCGCATCGATGGATATCGCTCGAGTGGCACTGATGCCGTGCGCCAAATCATCGCCGATCAATGGCATGGCTACTTCGCCCTTCGATGTGCCCCAGGTCAGGATTCTGGGTCGGAAAAAGAGAGCGTAGATGATGAATAACACACCAATGATGAGAATGATTTTCAGGAAAAGATCCAAGGACATTCATCCCCTCAGAACCTAAGTCGCGTTGATCCCTCAGCACACCAACAAATGACATTCTCCGCTAATTAGCTAAGAAAGAACATGCGCATTATAAATGATTTCTTATCATACAAATGGTTTTGCCGTGGAATATCCACCAACGCAGGATTAGATTGACTTCGGACAAATCACTTTTATACAATCGCTGGACGGTAGAGCGCCTCAGTCACTGTGGAAGGCGTTTATTAAATTCGGCAGTTCCCCCGTCGAAAGCCACCTGGCACACTCCGCGCCCAACTTCTCTCGGGCGATATTTTCGTACGCTGCCACGTCTGCTGATGAAAGCATGTCACGCCAGCGGCCGTTGACTCCTTTGTGCATGAACTTCGTTGCGCCGCCTGCAAATATACTTCCGCCAAGCGGAACGCTCTGGTCAGCGTGGGCTTTCATATACTCAAAGGAACAATGCTCCAGAATGGTTTTCCACTTCGATTCATCGAGATTGATATCGAGAAACGCAGCAATGCGCCGAATTTCGCCGGGCATATCTTGCTTGAGATTCGCAAAATGAAGCAGCATCACATTGGGAAGATCACGGATGTTCCACCACGAACGGACGTGCTCCCAATACGGCCACCAAGGGTAGCCATCCTTCGACAGCCAATCTCGAAAATAGTCGATCACGGACGACGGCGCTTCTCCCAACGGCGGACCCGTTCGTTCGGGCACACTGTCGATCGATTGGATGACCTCCTCTTTCATTATGCGATGATGGTTATACAAGCTCCACAGCACGTCTCGCCCGTCCCGGCCGATGTAGATGTATTTCACTTTGGGTGCAATCACCAGTGTGTCGGCCGGAAGATGGCTTTTCAAGAATCGACGGTGCGTCTGGTTTTCAACAATTTCCAACCGCTCTTCTTTGGACGGAAAGCGACAATCAATCCAGGGAGACGCTTCCGATAAGACGATTCCTTCCGCTCCGTTCCAGATCAATTGCGCCACGATCTGCTGCACCCAGGTCGTTCCGGACTTCGAATACGCGATGATGAAAATGTCATCATCGCGAAACTCGAAGTCGTTCCACACCGTCGAATCAAGAAGATGATGCCAATGTTCTCGTTGTTTTTGGGGATACTCGAGCATATCTCCATCCGTTTCAATTTTCTTTATCCGTCTTTACGCCTCGAGAGTCAATAGCCTGGCAAGCAGCATGCGACGGATCATTTTCTGCGATGCAGCAATTTGTCGACTTGGGGTGGCTGATATGCCTCGAACTTTTCCAGCAAGGCTTGCGGGTTTTCATCAATCTGGATCATGGAAAGATGCTCGATGCGGACCAGGTGCTCTTCAACCGTATGCGCCAGGAACGATACCAGCTGACGGTAATACTGGCAGGTATTCAGCAGACCGCAGGGCTTTGCGTGCATACGTAACTGCGCCCAGGTCACCACTTCGAAGAACTCCTCCAGTGTTCCAAGTCCCCCCGGCAGCGCGATGAAGCCGTCTGCCAATTCTGCCATCAACTGCTTTCGCTCGTGCATGGAGTCGACAATCCGCAGGTCGGACAGCCCCTTGTGCTCAATTTCCATGTCGACAAGGAATTTCGGCATTACCCCGATGACCTCACCGCCTTTTTCGAGAACGGCGTCTGCAATCTCCCCCATCATCCCTACGACTGCACCACCATAGACAAGGCCCAGGTCCTTCTCGACAAGCAGGCATCCGAGTTCCCTTGCCGCCCGGATATATTCCGGATTTCCACCCGAGCTCGATCCACAAAACACGCAGATTCTTTTCATAGGCTGTGTCGAATCCTTCGAATTCAATAATTTAATCGCTCGTTTTCGTCTTCACGTTATAAAAATAATCCCAGGGAACGCACGTTGTTCGTTACTTTTTCTTTCCCGACAACGAAGTATAACGCAGACTGTGCAGATGGAGGCTTGTAGAGGGGGCGAACCCAAAGCTTGGTGAGGACCAGAAATCCGTCAGTCTACTCTAGCGGGCAAAAGCTTTAAAAGGATTGGTTTGCGTGAGCTGGCGGATCACCGCTTCCGTCACACCGGCAGCGCGCAGTTTGGGGAGAAATTCCTCGGATAGATACGTGTACGCTTTGGGTGTGCCACCACCGGGCAAGGCCGGATCGTACCAGCCGCGGTCCTGGCTGAGCAGCAAGCGATCTTCGAAACCTGCAGCCAACAAACGCTGGATATTCCCTATGTCTTTTTCATCCTGATTCCCAATCCAATCGTACTCCAGCCACGCCCCTCTGCCTGCCATTTCCAGGTGCAAGGGAAAGTCCTCTTCGGCCTGCGAGTGAATCCAGATGAAGCGTTCGGCCGTATACCCCAGAGACTCGATGATATCGAGTTGATCTCGAACGACCCGGCCGCGGATCGTATGACTTCCAATGACCGCATTCGTCTCCCGGCCGGCTACGGCGGCCGCTCGCAGGACTTTGGCCTCGCAGTCGGTGATTCCATCGTCACCGGCGCTCAACTTGATCCAACCGGCCTGCACTTTGCTGTCCTGGATTTCACCTTGCAATTCACCCAGCATCCAATCCGTCAGATGCGCTTCGCTGGCGTCGTAGACCCAATCCGGAATCCACGGTTCACGGTAAACGCCGGTCGGAACGATCACCGGCAGATCGGCAGCCTCAGACACCGCCCGGTCGATATCGGCGCGGCGCCCGACGCCGACGGTGCTGCATTCAACGATGGCTGTGACGCCGGCTGCTTGGGCTTTGGCCAACTCCGGTGCCATGAGGCTGACAACATCTTCTCCATCAGCCTGGGCGTAACCGGGCGTGTCCCACGTGCGAAGATCCACGAAGACGTGCTCGTGCGGCAAAATCAAGCCCAAATCAGCGGAAGTTCTGGGACCGAGTGTCGTAAAGATTTGCAGCATCACAACTCCTCGAACGGACGCCGTGTAATAATCTTCGTCCGCATCACACGTGATGATCGCCTCAAGCAGTTATTCAATATCCAGGCTTCCATCATCCTTAAATCGCCAATTCTCCCAGGACATGACTTCCCAATAGTAGCCATCCGGGTCGGCGAAGTATCCGTGGTAACCGCCCCAGAAAGCTCGCTGCGGTGATTTTACGATCGTTCCTCCCGCCTGTTCCGCGAGCATTAATAATCGCTCCACTTCATGCTCATCCCGGGCGACGTACCCCAGAGTCGTACCGGAAAATCCCTCACCCTGTGGGGGGTCGTTCTTGTCGATGTCCTCAGCCAATGGCGTTTTCGGGCAGAGCGCCAGGGTAACGCCGTCGCTCTGAAAGAAGACGATGGGCGCATCGCTTTCGGCCACCGTGGTTGAAAATCCCAGACCGTCTCGGTAGAACTCCAGAGAACGGTTGATATCCTTGACCCCGAGGGTGATGATGTGGACTCGATTCACTGCGATTCTCCTGGTCTCAACTCGCAAATCATAGAGATTGTAATCAATCATCCTAACTACGGAAGGCTATCGATCACCGCCATGCGCACAGCGGCGATCCCTTGCATGTGGCTTTGGTTGATGGTTAACGATCAGTATGCACTACCTATCCAGGCCGTCGCAGCGATAGCCAGAAAGACAATCCACGATAAGTGCCGCCCTCGCGTAATGATCAGGGATAAAAGTGCACTCAGCAGGAATGTAATGCTGATCACACTGGCGACAGCCGCCCGATTAATCTCCCCATCCTGGCCGGCACCTAAAAGGAGCAGGGCAGCAAATCCAAGCCAGGCCACGGTCGTCAGGTGCCAGGCGAAGCGCAGCACACGCTTTGTGAATAGATCACTGCCCAACAACTTGGGAAGATCGTCTTGATTCCAAAGCCGCATGATGATGTACCGCTCTCCGAGAATGCCGTGCAGCGCGGCGATAAAAACAACCAAAGCTGCCCCGATGATCAGCCAGAAATTCATTTTCCAGGTCCATTCATCTATTCCGCCCGGTGCCTTGGGGATCGGACATCACCACCTCCGTACGAAAGGTAGAAAGAAGAAAACAGCGTTGGGTGGACGGGTGGTGAGTTATTCGACGCAGCCCTCAGGAGGGCGTATGACGCTTCATTGCAGATTGCAAGCCGACGAGGCCTCCCACAAAGGCAAGAATTCCCAACGAGAAATAAACGACGTTGCCGAGGTAGGGAATCGGTAAGCTCAGCAAGAAAACGACCCACCCGTCGAGCGTGGCGATGATCAACCCTGCAGCGGTCAGTAAACCCCCGACGATCCCGACGAGCGACATGATGATCAAGAATGGCCTGCGGCGCGCGGCAATCTTGTCTCCCTGATTCAGCTCGACTTGATGCAGAAATCTTTGCGCTTCAGTCCAGTCCATCCCTGATGCATTACAGATGGAAAGCAGGATATCGTTTCGGCTTCGGTGCCGGGATAAATCTCGCACTACGTGTTCTGTAAGCTTTGCTTGATCCATGGAATCTCCCTGCTTTAAGTTGTGTGATGTTTACTGATCAAACCGAAGAAGTTGTGATTCTCCGGACAACAACAAATGGATGGAATTAGGATAATCTCGATTAAGCCGCTTGGAATCCACGAATGGAGACTCTTCGCGAGCCACCCCTCTTCTACCTAACGCACAAGTTTACTTTTTTAAACACCAATTATCCAGATCGCCTCCAATTCGAGATCGTTCAACGTTTGTGAATTACCTGGATCTGTCGCATACCAATACCTCAGACAACCATGATGAAACCCCCGATGGTATGCATCAGTATGGTCCACCAAATCGTTCCTGTATGCCGCGCCAGGAAACCTAGATAGAAACCCATGATGCCCGATCCGATCATCAGACCGGCAGCCTTCCTATTTGGGGCCACCGATCCTGGTGCATAGTGCCACTGTCCGAACCACAGGCTTGGCCAGATTATTCCAAAAAGAAGATTGCCAGGAAAGAGTTTCAGATATACCCCCCGCCACAAAAGTTCTTCAAAGAAGCCATTTCCCAGGCTGGTCATAATCAACATCAAGAGGATCCAAACGTGCGGTTTTTCGTACGTCATATTGGGCACGAAACGGTAAAGACCCGCTCCGATCAGCGGAATCAGCAGCAAGAAGAAGATTTCAAGCGTCAGACGTTGGGGGTGAATCAGCTGCAGGATGCTGGACTTTCCGATCAACAACCACGAGCCAATACCACACCATGTTATCCAATACGTCACCAGACCCAGGCACCAACCGATGCGCCAATTATCCTTGAACTTGCGCACATAAAAACGAAAGATCGGGATCATCAGCGCTACCAGGATCACCGGCAAGAGAATGGCCAATAATTGTTTGCCGGACATCGTCTCCCTCCAAGATCAAACTCGATCTTACACCAACTTCACCCTTTACGTGTGAATCATCTACAAGAAACCTCGTTCACCCTGCAGCGGAATCTCATCTTTACCCCTTGACGTAACAATTGGATGTAAATATAATATTATTAGATTATCTAACCTTTAGATTATCTAATATTCTTAAAGAGGGAGTATGCCACTTAAAAACCAGGAATACCTGCAGATCAATCAGGCTTTGTTCTCGCTAACACACGCCTATGAAACAAGGATGTCTAAAGAATACCCCGCAGAAGAAACCGGGCTGACCGTGTTCGACTGTGCAATTTTGATGGTCATAGGACAGTCAGCGCCCATAATTTCGAGCGAACTGGCGCTGCGCATGGATGTCACAGCCAGCACGATTTCCATTTACGTGCGCCGGTTAACCCAACAGGGTTTGGTGTGCATGGAACGTGACGAAGATGACCGCCGCACGTGGTGGCTGCATCTGACGGAAAGCGGGCAGCTTGCCTACGAGGCCGTCATTGCCGGAACGATTCAATACACGCGCGATTTCATCGCCATGCTGAAACCCGAAGAACAAAAGACACTCCACCGTCTGCTGCTCAAAATCTCCCACGGCCTGGGTTTTACCTGGCAATAGCGATAAAAATGAAGAGAAAACTGCTTTTGATTAATCCCGTCAATCCAGCACGCGTCGGTCTCACGGTGAACAAAGGCTCTCGTTTTCCACCCATCAGTTTGGGAATCATCGCCGCACTGACGCCGGACCACTGGCAGGTTTCGTTGATCGACGAGAATTGGGAAGCTTTCCAATTTCAGGAAGCAGATCTGGTTGGCATTACGGCCTTCACGGCATCGGCAAACCGGGCCTACGAAATCGCCGCCGTCTACCGAGAACGCGGCACACCCGTTGTCCTGGGGGGCATTCACGCCTCCATGTGCAGCGAGGAGGCGGCGCCTTATGTAGACAGCGTGGTTGTCGGCGAGGCGGAAAACGTTTGGCCACAGGTGATCCTCGATTTTGAATCAGGCCGATTGCAGCCACGTTATCGAGGCGAACCGGGCACCTTGGAACACGCTCCCTGGCCGCGGCGGGACTTATTCCACCCGGAGTATATGTTCGCCTCCGTCCAGACCTCGCGTGGTTGCCCGATGAATTGTGAATTCTGTTCCGTCACGGCCTTTACTGGACGACGTTACCGGCGCCGTCCACCGCAAGAGGTCCTGGCAGAATTGGAAACCATTCCCCAGAAAATGTTGTTCTTCGTAGATGACAACATCATCGGCTACGGCCGCAAATCTCGCCGGCAGGCATTGGAGTTATTCAAAGGCATGGCGGAACGCAAATTGGAAAAATATTGGTTCTGCCAGGCGTCATTGAACTTCGCCGATGATGAAGAAGTGCTGTATTGGGCCAGTAAAGCGGGCTGCAAGATGGTCTTTTTGGGCCTGGAAGCGGAAGAAGTCGATGCGTTGACAGAAGTCAACAAACGCCTCAATCTAAAACTCGGTGTGGATGCCTACGCGAAAGCCCTACGGCGCATCCAGCGCGCAGGAATCGCCGTCCTGGGCGCCTTCATCTTTGGAATGGACAGCGACACGCCCGAGAAACTACAGCAGCGGGCGCGCTTCATGATGCGCAATGGCATCGATGTGATGCAGACGACGATACTGACCCCTCTGCCCGGTACACGGCTTTTCGATCGCTATTTTCAGGAAGGGCGTCTTTTATTTTCTAATTTTCCCAAGGATTGGGATCACTACGACATGACAGAAGTGACCTACCTACCCGGGAAGATGACCCCAGAAGAATTGACGCGATTGAACCACTGCCTGAACAAGCAGATGTACGCCAGTAACGTGCTGACGCGCAAGGCACTGCAAACGCTATGGCACACGCACGACATAACCGCCACAGCGTTCGCCTGGAGTTCCAATCTCAATTATCGCAACGTGAGTAAAAGTCTGGCTGAAAGAATAACTCGAGCCTAGACTTGATTAGATCAGATGTTGGATCATGCATTGGCATAATAATCTTCAACATCACCATTGCGGGATTCGCTGAGAAGGCCACTCAACTCACCGATATGGAAAAGGGTGTGCCGCAGCAAGAATATCACGACGCCCAACTTTGTATCTCCTGCCCATTCGAAGGAGGTGTTCTTCGCATGGAAGTCTATCTCAGTAAGCCATAATTCAGTCTTGGCCTGTAAATCCTTGATACACAGCATGATGTCGTTTTGAGATGGCAGACTATCTTCGTTGGTCGTATCCCATTCATCATCGAAACGTTTGCCAGACGCAAAATGCGAGATTGTGTTGTCTTCAAGATAATATTGGACTGCTTTTAATATATGAAACGCAATTCGAGCCGGTGTATAGGACTCGCGACCGACGTGAATCCAGGCGTCTTCTTCAAAAGCCGCGACGATTTTCTCAAATACGCGCCAGGTGTGGTCGTACTGAGCAATGAATTCGTCTTTCACTGTGCACTTCCTTACTGTGGCGTTTAAATCACAGCTACCGCATCATCCGGGATATTAACGCATCCGGCCTCGATCTGAAATTAAAGGATTTGGTGCATTCCTCAAATCCTCCGAAGCGCAATGCTCGCGCCCCAGCTCAGCGATAGACTCTCCACAGACACGACACAAAACTTCATCCACACCGGCCAGGCTGCTTCGAGCAGGATATATTGTATCCAGATCACGAAGGCATAGTGGATGATGTATATCCCGGACGAATTTTCGCCAAGGCTGTCGAAAAAAGTCCGTTTACCGCGCACGAGTCTATGAAACGCGCCCAACAATCCAAGGGAGGTGCCGGCGCAGCTAACAGCAAATGCGGCGCCGAAGATTTGATCCAATGAATCTCATCGAAGGTGCTGAACGAAGTATACGCTAGTGCCGTATGCATTAAAATAACCAGAACGATCAGGAAGGCGCGCAAATAATCGATGACGGGATCGCGCCCTCTAAACCCGTCTTGATCGGAGGAGGCTTCAACTGCTTGAGCCCGAACGCCTGCATTACGCAATGTCACCATCTGTCTGGAGCAGGAATTAGTGTGAAAATCTCAATATGAATGGAACAGCAAAGATAAATTATTCGAGACGCAACAGGATGTTAGCTCCTGAACAAGCCAAACCAGCCTCTCTTCTTCGGTACCGGATATAACTCGGTGACCGTAGCCCCGACTTGTTCTCGGAACTCCTCTGCAGCCGGCTCGGCGCCCATGCCAATGTACCCACGAACGCGGTTCTTGGATTCCCCAATAAATCCAAATATTTCCAAGCCTGAATCTTTATTGAAAATGGATTTATAGTCCCTTACCCTTATCTGAAGTAAATTTGCTGCGTTCGACACCATACCCGTTTGATCCCCGAGTCGCACCCAAATGAGCCATTTGGAGGTAAGCAGCATCCAGGTGTGGATCAGCATGTCCTGCTCGCCCTCCAGCCAGGAGGACAGCTTGCTGGCTTTCTTCTTTTCGGAGATCGTCTCGCAACACGCCAGGGTTTCGCTCTTCGGATCTCCCAGGTCGTGTTTTTGGAATAAATCACGAATAGCTTGGAACGGCTCGGGAGGGATCTGACTCAGCTGACATTCTCGTGTGGTGCGCGTATAGGAACTCATTGGAAGGTCCTTTCCGATCAAGTAAATCGCACTTGCTCCGGGGCGATTGTACTGCAGGAAGCGGGATTTGCCGATCTACATCCCCGAGAAGTTCCCCCATCAGGTAAGCCGATAGGGCATCAATCCAGGCAGCACTCTGCTCGCCAGTTAAGGCTGGAGCCTCTTGTTCACGGTTTGAAGAAACCAGCACTCAACCCGTATGTTCCTTCGTCGCAACAATGATATCCTGGTAGGTCAGGTACTTCACCCGGCCACACCACGATCCGTAGGCGATCGGAGAAACAATGGTCAGATTGTACTTGTCGTATAAACGAGTGACGAACTCCTCCTCGTAGGCGATGGCGCCTTCGGGATCTTCCTCGCTCACCGTCAGACAACCATCAATTTTATAGCGAAAGTCGAGGGTGCTCTGACCCGCGGTAAGCAGGTTTTTTGACTCCTCGTTCAACAGGAAAAAGGTGATCAGACACTTTCCACCTACCTTGAGCACACGGGAGATCTCGCCCAGATAGTTCTCCAGAGCCGGAGGAAGCATGTGTGTAAACACAGATGTGAGAAAGATGAAATCGAAGGACTCAGCTTCAAACGGAAAGCGATAATTATCGGCAAGAATATTGCCATCCTGGTTGTAGTGTTTGTTGAAAACATCACAGTGGAAAAAATGGAAATTACTGTATTTCGAAGAAATGTGTTTCACACACCATTTTATCCCCTTGGCGACGATGTCAAACCCCCAATATTCACCGTTGGGAGAGAGGTAATTCGTCAGCGGGACAGCCATGCGCCCGATTCCACAACCGACATCCAGGACTCGATCGTTGGGTTGAAGGTTTGCTAAATCGATGAAGTAGTTTTTAAACTCCTGTCCAATCTGAATAAAATCGCCGTCACCGATGAAGATCATCGACCGTGGCGGGATCATGCTGTTTCGCTTTCTGAATCGATCCATCAAATCTATGGCAAGGCGGTATGCAAGGTGGTATGCTTTCCGCAGAGGTGGCTTTAGGAATTTGGGGATGAATTTAGCCACAAGTCTCTTCATAGAAAATTCTCTCGTTTTCGTAAGTAGATAGATTACCACAACCAGATTACATATTTCAGCCAGAATGGAAAACGTTCTTCCAGTTTGGCTACAGTTGGAATCTTCAACCGTCCAACCAACGGCGATCAAGCCCGTGTGTTATCGGACGATCGATCATCTCTTCCTCACCAGGAAATGCACATAATCGCTGCCCGTTCCTTCTTCCTCCAGCGCAAATCCTGCTTGATCGATCCACGCTCGAACCTGCTCCATGGAAGGATAATAATGGTACACGGCCAACCCCGCCAGCTCTCCGGGAACCCCCGGTGATGTCAAAGATAGCACCTGCTCGTAGGATTGCTCGACCTCGTCGCCCAGCTCCCCGAGCACAACCGGCAGCCCCATCGCCCTTGCCTGCTCGTAAGAAGCTTTCAGTTCTTCGGAGTCGCGCAGCTCGACCGTGAAATACAGCACGCCCCCTGGCCGCAGCGCAGCGTGGAAGCCTGCCATGATTCCCGGCCAGTCCTCCGGACAGACGTTCTCCATCGCATCCACGCAAATTGCACCATCAAAGACCGCTGAAAAATCCATCTCCTGCAAGCCCAATTTTGTATAGTGCGCATCCGGAACGCGCTCCCGTGCCCGCTCCAACATGCCCTCAGACTGGTCGATACCGGTCACGTCATGTCCCGCTTCCAATAACGTGCCATCGTATCGTCCTGCCCCACACGCCGCGGAGAGCAAGGTGCTGTTCGGAGTCAACAGATCCAAAAATTTTTGGAGAAATTCCAAATGCGTCTCATTCGCATAAAACCCAAAATTCACCCAGTATTCCGGCGAGATATGATCGTAGAGAATTTCTGTCATTTTGCGCATCTTCTCGAGCCACGCATTACGGTCCATCAGTCCACCCTTCATGGAGTGCGATTATAAACGCATGCGCCGCACGATGCGTTATAAAACATTGGAATGACAACCTCTTACACCAGAGTGTTTCTCTTCATTCAAACCTCGAATTCGAAGCCTCCTCTCGGCTTACTTCAGCCGGATTTTGCCAGCCGCATTACCGCCGTATTGCGACGAACGATTTCGGCAGCCCAAGAAATCGCTCCGTCCAAATATCCGCGTCCTCGAACAACTGCTGAAATTGAGTCTTCTTCAGAAGGCGAGCGCTTTCGACAATTCGCACGGCGTCGTCTCTCGAGGACGCCTTCTGCCAATGCCCCAGTTGGAAATGCGAAACCAACCAGATGCGAGTCGCTTTGGGGAGCCAATGAAAGAACGGCGTCATGCTGTGTGGTTCAATCGGAAACCAATAATTCGGGGTTTGGACAAAGTATTTCTCCGACACCCTGGAAAGTTCCTGCGCAAATTGGCGCATGCGGTCCCAACCCCCGACGTGCTCCAATACCGAATTGGAGTGGGCGATGTGAAAGGATTTATCTTCGAACCCGGCAAGATCGCAGCCATCACCTCGAACAAACTTGAATAGGTCATGATCCTCAGGCAATACTTGATCGGGCAGATTGACAACCGTAATGCTGACCTTGTGCTGCTCCAGAAACTGGCGAGACACGATCCCCCAATATTTATCGGTGCCTCCGATGTCGATGATATTTACGGCTCCATTTTCCCCGAAGACCGTTTCGATCATCGTAAGCAGCGGAGCGATACGTTGCGCTCGAAACCTCGACCCTACGGATGTCCGGCGATCGTAGTCCGAAACCCACCTGGCAATGGTCTTTGTGATCGACAAATCTGATTTCCCTTCTTGGGTTCGCGGGCGATCTAGCGTAGAGGAGACAGATTTCGATCCTCTCCAGCGTTTCCGGAATCCACTTCTCATTTTAACGGATCAGGCTGCCGGCCTCAGACTCCCTGCAGGCACATGATGTATCCGCGCGATCCTCCCGGCTTACCGATCGGCGAAGCCGATCCGGCTCATTCCTCACGACTCTGCTCCGGCTTCCAGGCGTACTCAAGGTCGGGCTCGTTTTCGGGCGCCGGGCTTATACCCGAACGCACAACCTGGAACGCATGGAATTTGTATACCCGCCTCAGGAAAGTCGACATGGGAAAAGACGAGCAGCCTGTTGCCACAGGTTACGTAGGCTGCCGCTTTGTGAATTATTTCACGCATAACCACGATCCAATTGGGACCGGTACAGGTAATTGTTTGCCGCGATCCCCCACCATATTTTTACCGTCACTTTGAGACAGACCTTCCGCTCACACATCAAATCCGTCATGCCAGGCAAAATAATTGACCAGAAACATGGCTTTCTTCAGTCCTTCATCAGTTAAATATGGATGAGACGCCTGAAGAAGTTCCTGAACCTTTTCCTTTCCGAGTTTGATCTCGCCGCCTCTTTTTGCGATATCCCAGACGGTAGCCGAAATTTCCTTCATACGTGCAAGAATTGCATCGATTTCATCCGGAGAATGGATTCCCAATTCAGCTTCTAAACGTTCCCGGCGATCGATCAATCGACTCGGACCGAACTCCTCATAAATCGCAAACGCTCGATCAAATATTTCATCGGGTAGATCCATGATCATCGTCACCTTTTAGGAACCATTCGACTGACTGGCGGTTTTGAACGGTCAAATCTCCGTGGTTACTCTGTTTCGTCTTTCACCCGATTCCGGGTCAACAAATTGACCTCATCAATCCGCTGGTATCCCTGGGGTCTTCTTGGAGTCTTCAAACGGCAACAGAATTAATCGTTTCGAATGTAGAACCACAGCGATCTTCTTCAGCTACGCAGCGATATACACGATTCGTCCGGATTCCTGACACGACGCTTTTGCCCATCGGGCAATCCATCATGTTGCAACCCCTTATAAATTCAACACTGACGAGACGCACCCATGCTAACTCGTTAGAACTTCCAATTGACTCTCGACCCAAACCGGATCCATGCGCTTCAAGCGGTTCTTCTTCAGGTTGTTCCTCATGATCCAAAGAACATCCCGGTCCCCGGATCGAATCCATTTTTCCATCTTGGGTTTGCCAATCGCAGGATGTGCGGCCACCGCAACGCTCCAGCCATAGCCCAACGCTTTCCTCAGTACTCGAAATTCTTCGCCTCGTCGATCTTCTTCAGCCAGCAGCGATTGTGTAATTGCATCAAGGAGATCGAGAATCCTCGACGCATTGTTCTGGTCTTTCAGTAAAACAGGTTCGCACAACGTCGCAACGACAGCCCTTCGCTCCAACAATGATCCTTCACTCCAATCTGACATCATAGCAAATAAATCCTCGAATGCTGTTTCAGCATACTTTTGCAGACCCAACGCCACAGATTCGCGTATCCGCCATCTCGGATCGGATGCCCGTTCCCGAATCTGATCCAGGTGTTTCGTGTCTCCCCGGGCTGCCAGGTACCCCAAACCGATTACACCGCAAACGGCCAGGAATTCTTCCTGCGTGTTTTTTGGCGCATCATCGGGACCGAGTTTTGCGTATTTGACCAGTTGTTCCTCCGACCCTTCCGAGGCCGCAGCGAAGGCGAGTTCCAAGTTGGCTCTCGGACCCGGTAAGTGCGACCCCTGCAGTAAAAACACATCCCAGTTTTTCAGACTCCTCAACGTTTGGCGATAGGTCTCGATTTTGCCCATATCATTTCCTGATAACCCGATGTACCCAGCCCACGGTCTCGAACTGCCCGGACTGGTCGATCCCACCCTCGTTCATCCACCAACTCGGAAAAAATCGAGGATTCCCCCGGATGCCTCCCGGCCGAATAAGCCGTGCAATCGTTCACTCGGGTTTGAATTTATACCATCAGCGATCAGCCATCGCCTTGATTTTAATAACCGTGCGCCAATTACGCGCCGTTGCCGAGACGCCAAGTGCTTTTTCGATTCCTGCCGCAAGTTTCGACCTGCCGATGCCATCTGGGGCATGCAGGTAGAAGACTTTACCTAAAAGTGTATAGCTTTCATTCTCGCTTTGAATTTCTTCCAATCTTTTTAGATTCGGTTTCTGCGGCGCCGATTTCATGAAATACAAATTCAACGTCTTTGGTTCGCCTTCAGCTTCCGGATAGGGGTTCGCCGCCAGCGCCTCGTCGAATTCGTCCGCGCGTAACATTATCACATCCACTACAAAGCCATGACGCCGTTCGATAATGTTGCGAATTTTATCCACAAGAACCGATCGATTCGTCTCTTCACTTTCAAAAACAACGTTGCCGCTCTGGATATAGGTTTCGACCTTTCGAAAGCCCAGCTCTGCTAGGGTCTTGACCAACTCCTCCATGGGCAATTTGTTATGGCCGCCCACATTGATCCCCCGGAATAATGCGATATAGATATTCACATTTCTCTTCCTTTTCCGATGTAAGCTACCATTCTACAGCTTGGATCTACCGACTACGTATCCTTCGATGAGCCATTATCAACGCAGGTGACCCGAGTATCCGCACGCGCAAGCGAGGCTCAAAATAGAACGGGCAATCGCTCAGTCAAAATCTCCGATTCGATTTCCTCTTGTGGCCAACCACTGACCCGTGATCCAGGAATTCTGCCGGTTTCGTGAATACGCACTCATATCACATCGTATGCCAAAATTTCGCCACGGCGTGCGGATAAACACTGTCCGGAAGGGAAGTCCCTCATACGAGATACCAAGGGGATCGGGAAGCAGCTTGCACAATCTCTTCTTGGTCAATTTCGTCTCGATGCACAACTGAATGATAGGTATTTGTGTGTATTCGTCGTATACGAATTCCCACCTCGGCTCTCTGCCTGGTCTAAAATCCGAAATCCCGTGCTCCCATTCCGATCGTGTAGACGGAAGGATAAAATCCCAGTCTTGTCCCGTCGGATAGTGGTGAAGCGTACAGGTGTTGCCAAGGCTGGTGATGATATTCCGGTATTCAACTTTCGACACGAGAGTTGACGGAATGTTTAACCCGATGTGATCCAGGGTAACAAGTTTGTTCAAGAGAATGTCGTTCAATTGTGCGATCTCAATGGTATGCTCTACCGGTTCTGCTATCGGCTTCCTTTCGATTTTGCGCAGAACTCTTCGAATGGGGGCATCGCGGAGCTCGATCGCCGTATCACTCTTGTGAAGGAAGTTCAGTTGCACTTTGGCACTGCTCGAGCAGCCGATCGAGGTAATCGGCCAGGATCGATTCGGAAATTGCGGGGAGAAGGTCACACTCCTTTTACGCTTTGAACTGCTGGGGATGCCGGACAAGAAGATAATCAACTCGTCATGAAACCGGCTCTCTCTGTTTGCCTCAACCGGCAGCAGCAGCTCGATCTTTCTCAACCTCAGCATGATCGTAAATACCTCTCTGGATTTCCTCACTACCAACACAATGGCTACACATACTCTACCAATTGTGCGATCGAGTCAAGGATTGCATCCGGCGAGACGGAAGAAGCGGCCACCACCTCCTGACGATATTTCCCGGTCCGCACGAGGAATCCACGGAGTCCACAACGCTGCGCACCACCGACGTCGGATTCAATATCATCCCCAACCATCACAATTTCTTCGCTGAGGCAGCCCAACTCGTGGATCGCCGACTGGAAAAAGGCGGGAGAAGGCTTGCCGGTAATCGTGGCTTCCACCCCGGTGACGTATTCCAGCCCCGCCACGAACGCCCCGATGTCCACACGCAAACCCTCCGGAGTTTGCCAATACTTGCCTTTATGCAGGGCCACCAGATCCGCACCGTCCATGATCAATCGGAAGAGCTGATTCACGAGATCGTAGTTCCAAGCTCGCCCGATGTCGCCGACAACCACGACCTCGGGATCGATCTCGGAGGCGGCAAATTCCCGAAATTCGTCCAGCACGGCATCCGAGACGACAAAAAGGCACGAACGGGGTTGGCGCTGCCGCAGGTAAACCCGAGCCGCATAAGGAGCACTGAGTATTTCGTTTGCCTGGGCAGGCAGCCCCATCGTGTTCAATTTGTGTGACAGAGCTTCTCGAGATTTCGTCGTCGTGTTGGTCACAAAGCGATAGGGGATGCCGCGCGCCCGAACATGGTGTATCGCTTCAACAGCGCCCTCGATGACCTGATTTTCGACATACAGCACACCATCCAGATCGAACAGGATTCCGCGAATTGCGCTCTGTTTCTTCATCGTAGACCTTTTTGCTTGGCTATCCTCGTTGTTATGGATTGACCCACATCGTGCCTTTAATACAAACCTATTTCATCACGCAAGCATTTACACATTCGCATCGCACATACGCTTGATTAAATCCGCCCCTCCCCAGATCTTAGTTGAATCTTGTGATACAGAGACACCAGGTGTATATGATGCGGTATCAGGAGTCGAGTGCTTGCAACGCACGCTTCATTATCTCCCGGATCACTTCCGTTTTGGCATCTGCGTAGTTTTGCGTATACTTCCATTTTCGTGCCGCAAGTTCGCGTTTGGTATTTTCGTACAAAATTCGATCGTCGTCGTTCGATCGAAGCCAGTCACGGAATATCATCATGCGTCTGACTTCCTCACATTCCGCAGAAAAGACGTGGAGATGGCCATCGATTTCTGGCGTCTTGAGCAATCGATGCTCGTACCAGTCGGGTTCACGAATCCGCAGGACAAAACCCATCGCTTCCAATTGCGGAACGTAAGATGGCTCATCCGTAGAATCTGCGACAACCAGAACCATATCAATGATTGGCTTTGCCGCCAATCCTGCGATGGATGTCGACCCAACATGCTCGAGCAGGAGCACCTTGTCTCCCAGCGCTTGGCGAACGCGGTCGGCCAGTTGCGAGAACCAGACTGGCCAATCCGGATTGTAAGGCGCAAGATGAATCGTGCTGTTTAACGGTTTTCGAGCACCGACGGTTACTTTGCGAAGATATGCATCCGAGGTGACTTGCGCATCATTTTGGCTTTTGAAATCAGAAGCTTCATTCGTCATATGCTAGCTCGCAGGAACAGCAGCAATACTTGATACGAATTATTATCACCGCTCGACCACTGACGCTTCCATAGACATCCCGGAGTTCTACTCCTTCATGTCCAGTTCGAACTCGAAAACATGGTCATACTGCTTGCCCAGGACGAGTTGAACAACACCTGTGCGCATATCGAAGACGGTCGACCAGCGCGTGTTATCTTGAGACACTTCCTCGAGAATCCACAACATCTCTTCCGGAGTTAGATTACCTTCTGCCTGACTCAGGAACTCGTAGGCTTTCTTGTACCGCCAGCACCAAGCTTTGGCTTCAGCGAGACTCTTGCCAACGACAGTGAAATTGGTAGCCACCTGCCAGGGGACTTCATTTCTTGTAAAAACCGTCTCTCCATCGACGAACTCAATCACAGCAGCGCTTCCAGATGAATCCGCAACCAGGTAATGCAGTGGTGGAGCTCCGCCGTAACGTAAATCGATGTTATGTTGGGAGATTAATGCGATTGCATCATCGACACTTTGCGCATGGTCGAGCACCAGACGAATGAGGTGCAATGAGCCCAACGTCGGTTTCAGTGGATCAACTCCGGCTTTTCCGGAATAATCGGTCATCGATGCGATGGCCACACCATACTCGTTCAGGCCATCAAATGGTATATACGGCGCCTGGAGCATTAATAGACGATCCATCCATTCAAGTTCCCCCGCATGCAAGCCCAAAACCGTCAGGTCAACCAGCGATACCGAAGCGTATCCATCCGGTGAATCAGTGAAAAGCAGCAGCGTAGACCGGCCATGCCAGTCTTCGTTCTTCCCAAATATCGGGTTTCCTTCGGGATGCAGCGCAGCCACGGCGGTACATGCGTGGGCGGAGGATTTAAAAGTATAGGACGAATCTTCCAGACCAATTTGCATCACCTCCGAAAATCCATAGTTGCCGGAGTAGTGCATCACGTAGAGCGGGAACTCGTCAACTTTCTGAAGAGTGAGCAACGCTCGCATTTGAGGATAGATTGGAAGGATCAAGGCAGTAACGATCGAAAGGATACAGACCACGAAATTGAATGCCATTTTCCTTGTATAGGAAACCCGAGGTGCCGAAAAGGTCAGTTTTCGATTCAGCATGGCGCCCAAGATCCCACCAAACAAACCGGCAACTGAATGCCCAACGAGATTGAACAACAAGCCATCCTGAATTAACTTAACGATTTGATCGAAATCGTCGGTGGCATTTACGATTGCAAGCGCTACGCTCCCCGAAAACGCACTTATCAACGTACCAAAGAAAGCACCCAACGACCCACCGAACAGTCCGGCTGCTGCTCCCGACCAGAGAGACAAATTTGAAGCCGCAGATAAAATTCGGTAAAGGGTGACAGTGCCCACGGCGCAAACCAAGAGAATCGGGTATTGCAGCCATGCTGGTAGATCGATAGTGAATCCCATGAACAGCCCGGAAATGAACGCGGCGGAGATGAAGGCAAGTAGTTTCATTCACTAACCCTGACGATCATAGGTGCATAGCATCAATTGATTTTCTCATCTGTTGACGAAGCGCATGCCATTCTACCCGCAGCACAGAGATCGTTCTTCCAGGTAAATCAGATTCTGGTTCGTTTGGGGCACGAATCTATACGCAAATGCAGATGACGCCCGGCTACCTGCATGATACTGTTGTGGGCGCTGACAGCGCTGAGTGATACCTGTTGTTGCACCGGGCCGGGAGCAGCCGTGAAATTTTCGACTCAGCCAGCAGCGGCGCCTCACTTACTCCGCTTCGCCCACTGGCTCCCAATCCGTTCCAAAGAAAGCCATATCCTCGAGAACGTTGTATTCAAATTTGATCGGCTTTTCATTGCGCAGGATATCCAACACACTCTCAAACATATTAAACGGCAGATGCATGTGGATGTACCCACTTTCGGACACATCGTCATCCGGAATGTCGTGCCCCGCTTTGTAGAACACGATGCTGCCAACGGGTTCGGTACCCTGCCGTAACTCAATACGTGCCCGTTCGCCGTATCCCCAAGCTTCGAGGCTGGGAATGGTTACCCGATAATCGCTGGGCGCATAATACAGGTAGTTTTGAGAGGCTGCGGAATTCGCCTTGACATGTTTGATTGGCTCGAACTTTTGTAAGTCTTTCTTGATCGTCTGCTTCTTCGTCATTTTGTACTCCTCCATTTATCGTCCGGCAGGGTGCGCCGATCGCACCGCAGCACCAACGACGTTAAAGGTACGCTGCGCCGGGTTCACTCACCCAACCCATCATAGGGCGCCTCTGTCCTTCGATACTCGCGCATGGCGGCAATCTTGCCGTCGGCGAATTCGACGATGCTTGCGCCTTCGATATGATAATGCTGCCCTTTGGCGATACACTCGAAATCCCATTCGAATGCCGCCACATCATTATAGAAATGGAGGCTCGTGATATCCCAACGATTGACCCTATTCCCCTCGGAGATCCAATTCTCTACCCACTGTTGAATCACCTCAATCCCACGAAAAGTAGGACCGTGCGATTCGATGACAACACAGTCGGGGGACAAGGGGCTTACGATCTTCCTTAAATTGTTCTCCTTCCAACCATCAACATACACCTCAACCAATCGTTTCGCCTGGCGATAATCGATGTTTTTCATATTGATGTTCCTGATTGGATTGTACTCATCCTACCCAATAGAAATCGTATACCACTTCACGGTCGACCACCGCATCCGCTTCAGTCTGGTTAAGCCAATCGGGTTCGATGCATCGAGATATGTGGACAACCGTGTGCGGGAAAGAATGGGCAGATTTACTCGGGATTTCAACTTCCCAAACCGAGATGAAGCATATACTGAATTCCCAGAAAATCCGACAGCAATCCCAAAAGTATATTCCGCAATCCGATTCGCAAGGTGCGGAAATAATAATAAGTGCCCATGAGTCTTATTCTTGGATCCCAAGCAAGGATTTTCTTCTTGTTTTCCAATCCCCAAACAAGGTGGGATTCCTCACCCAGACCAGAACTTTCCACAACTTTTTGGTTGGCGATTTTCACCCCGATAGGTGAACTGACATCAAAGAGAATCTCGCTTCCCGGAAATTTATCGATCAAACGGATCAGAAAGTCTTTCACGTCAGTTTCTTGGAAATAATAGAAGACTCCTGCAGCAATGAACAGCACATCTTCCCCGACTTCGATCTTCTCTAACCACTCTTCTTCCATAAACGATGCGATAATGAACTTCCTTCTCTCGCTTTCTTTCACAAATTTACATCTTAGTTCGATGACATCTGGTAGATCCAGGTCATACCATTTCAGTTTTCCGTTGTCAATTCTCTCGAAAGTCGTATCCAGCCCGCAGCCGATGTTGACGATGGTTCCACTCGGATATTTCTGAAGGAATTTCCGGACCACTCGATCACAATACATGCTCCGTCGTATCCAGGCAATTTGGCTGAGATCATCCATATTTTGGGCGACCGGTGAAAAATCAAAATCAACCTGCTCAATGATTTTAACTGCAGTCTCATCCACCAACATGGGCTTCGATTTCTTTGATTCTACAGCCCGTCCCCAGAGTGGAAGGAACAGTGTCTTCTGCACACTGCCAAGATTATGGATATCTACTTTTTCTGTCATTTTCCCTCACCTCATGCGCCCAATGCCTTTGAGTTGGAGATCGGACGGCTAGCATGAGAGCATCCTGTATGTTTTAGAGAACATCTGGACATCAAGCCAATATCATACTCCAACTTCAGGAAATTTCTCATGACACGAGCAGATGTCGATCATTAACTCTGCGGCATCTCGCAGAATGGATTCCACATGGAGGATCGAGTGATGACTGAGTGATGATCGATGATTCAAGCTTTTCGGTGTTCAACCTTATAACGCAGCCAGACCTGACCTCCGGCCTGAACATGGGCGGAGATCAACTCCAGCTGCACCGGCCATTCACCAGATTCCAAATCGGGCGAGGTGAACAATGACGGCGTCTGCATGCCTCCGATGACCGCCGGCAGGAACTCGATGTTAATTTCATCCACCAGCCCTTCGCGCAATAAAGCGCCGTTCAGTATACCGCCTGCGGTCGATAGGACGCTCGTCACTTCAAGCCGGGATTTCAATTTCTTCAGTTCCAGCATGCCCTCCGCTAACAATACCGTATATTGGTCGACGTGAGCTCGCACTCCGATTTGCTCGCGGAAGTCAATGCCGGTCTGCCATCGAGGACCTGGCCGATGTCTTACAACGTAGTGTGTGTTCGACACTATTCGCGATTCACGATCAGGCATGTAGAATCTCCAATCACAAATACGTTCTTTCTGATGATCAGGTCAGACTCTGTCGAATTCATCTCAATCTTGTGGATGTATTGGTCTGGCCTTGTCGAAACGCATCTACGATAAGTCGGACCAGCCGATGTGTAATTCACAGTTGAACTTCGCTCAAGCCAATAGCTCTTCCCAATTGATATGCAGCCTCTAACCTGGATGGCACCAACGACACGTGCCCTTCTTTAGCGCAATGTTCCAACACATCCAGTCTCACGTCGATCCATTCCTTAAAATCTTCAAACATCTGGATCGTGCATTCGGCGCAGGAGCGAAAATTGTAGCAAACGACCAGAACGATGTGTTTGTTCGCCATAGCGGGGAGTGTGTCATCCGGCGCTAAAAGAGCCGTTAATCTATCGATGCACAATTTCGTTTGCGCATTCATGTGCCACCAGTATATTGGCACTGCAAAGACGATTAATTCTGATGCCTCAATCGCAGGGTAAATTTGCTGCATATCATCGTCGTAAACGCAGCGTGATGTCCCTGCACACAGAAAGCATCCCTGACAGGGCTTGATATTCAGATCGTTTAGCCAAAACTCAGAAATTTCAACTTCACGCCCACAGCTTGTAAGTCCTTCCAGGAATCTCCTGGTCAACGTGGCTGAATTTCCGTCCTTATTCGGGCTTCCCTGGATAACAAGCGTTTTCATGAACGCCTCCCGACGAAAAAAAAGACTGGCAGAACGCATCGGAAAATTTGATGTCCCCTCTTCCGCCCGACGGTTTTCGTTTTCCGGAATTCAAGTTTTTTTACGTGCGCAAAATACATCGCCCAGCCTGGTGGATAAGATCCTGAATTGTCAGTGTAACGAAGCGAAGACTTCCACCTTCGAACCTACCGCCGCAACATTGCTGGGTCAGTCGACCGGCTCTATTCTCGTGAGAACTCCCTCCACAGGTATTGTGGACGAGCAGCATCACGGCTGAAGGACTTTTTCAAAGCACACACTGTTTTCTACGCCAACATACTTGCCATAGTTCGGAATTTTTTCATACGAGAACTCCCTCAAAGCATTTGTAAATTCAGCGGCTAACGGAAAAGCCGAGCTGCATGGCTGTGTCCACTGATCTATAAATCCAACGGAAATGACGATCCTGCTGTCGCCGGGGATAGAGTTTGCATGTCAAAGCAATTACCCCGAATTTACTGGTCGATAGATATGGCCAGCGCATTGACCATCTCACCTACTGCCTGACAGACATGTGCGGCAAAATCCAGATTGAGCGTGTCAATGGTGTCACTATTTTTATGGTAATTCGGATTACGGTACTCTGCCGTATCGGTAAGCATGATCGCCGGATATTGTGCATCCCAGAAGGGGGAGTGATCCCCGCGGCGAGAGTCAGGCAGCACACAACCGTCACTCGGCACGATCGTGGATATGTAAGGTAGAGGGATTTGCTGCTGCTCTACTGAAGTGATGAATTGATCAACCAGAAACTCGGATGACTCATTTGCAACCACCAATATAAAGTCACCTGCTTCGGGAAAGATGTCTTCCCATCCTAACGGTATATATTGCGACAATGAGCTGCCGGCATACCCCACCGACTCCAGGTTGATCACAGCATTGATCTGCCACCCATTCGTTTCAGCATAACGGGCAAGTGCCTTTGTGCCAATCATATCAAGTTCATGCATGTTGATGGCAATGAACTGCACGGTACGCTCGAAGGAATATGGTTGTAACAGCGCGGCCAACTCGAGCATCACCGCCACCCCACTGCCATTATCATCGGCGCCGGGCGATTTATCCCCGGAATCGAAGTGGGCGAGAACCAATATGCGCTCCTGCGGATATTGACTCCCCAGTCGCGTGGCGATCACGTTTTGCGCCGTATCGTCGGGGGTGTATTTGAAGGAATGCTGAGTGACATCGTAACCATAGCTGCTGAGCGTTGTCTCAATATATGCCTGAGCTTTCGTGAGATTCTCCGGATTCGACTTTGGATTGCGCACACCTTCGATGGCCAGCAGGTGTGCGCGAAGATTCTCGGTTGAGACGCTCTCCAGTTTCTGGTGAAGAGAAGGCACGGGTGTGTTCGTCGGTTGAGAGCGAGGCGTTTCCTGACAGGATTGAAGCACGAGAGAAAAGCAAACGAGCAACATTCCATATTTCATTGTATCTCTCCGTGAATATTGCAATATATATTGTTTACGGGTTTCGAACTGCTTCGATCCGCTCTTCGCCGCGTTCTCTGCATGCCGAAGTCCTGCTGCGCTTGCAAAAAACGGGCTGACCTTCACTCCATTAATCGCACGCCATCAATCTCGCTGCATTTAATAAGCGCAGATCTTGTACGCGGTGATCCGGATGGCGGGCATACTTCGCGCCTGTGCGTCACTTTGCCAGAACCGGCTTATCAAGCGCGGCCGCGATGATCGCAGGCACCCTTTCCGCGGCCTTTTCTGTGGCCGTACACACACGCAATTCCTGACCGTCTACACATTTCAAGCTGATGATTGTTCGGTTCGTTCTGCTTCCCGCGTATCGGGGATCGATCAGAATCTCAGCTATGCTGAGCAGGGCATCCTCTCGCAATTGCGGCCGCCCAACCACCCCGCTGATCTCGCTGAAAAGCTTCGTCTGCATACTCCCCAGGAGGCCGTGGCGAATATTGACGGTTCTCCCTGTAACGGATATCGCTACATGTGGATCACGAAATCCACGCACGCTCACCCAGGCCGTTAAAACACCGAGAAACAGCAGACCCGATCCAACGCAGTAGCCCTGCGGCCCAAGTTCGGATGTACGCGAGACGAGGGCTACAATCATAGCGATGCCGCCCAGCAGAATGAGAATCCCGAGCACCAGCCCCAACACGCTCTTTCCGCGCCGCTGGCGGATGATAACATCGCCATTCTCCTTCAGGATGCAGACAGCAACCTCGAGTTCCAAAACCTCGCTGGCGTCACGCCGATCGCGCCTTCGCGTCCTTGCCATCCATATGATTGCAAGAACTCCGATGAAGATTAGCAAACACAAAATCGTGCAGCCCGATGATAATGTCATTCACGAACTCCTTATTCCATTAAACGTCCGTTAACGAGAATGTTGCCGATGAAAATCAAAATCACTTCAAAAATTGGCAAGTAGGCCAGCGTGAGCGCCAATCGGTAACGTTGTCGGGAGTAGCTCAGCCAACCCCCGACGATGGCGATAATAAACGTCACCGGGCAGGTGCAGTACAGGATCGCCTCGGTCCAGGCAAGCAGCGGCTTGTCAGCCGGTCCTGATACGAGTATCAACGGGGATGCAAAGGAGAAAAAGAGTGCCACTACCAAACCGACGGCGTAAAACAAGGTCAGGATTGATAATATGATCCGGGTCTGACGACGATTGGGGAAAGGATCCTTCTTTCGATCTGTGTCGTTTTGCTGCATTGATGATACTCCTGGATTCCCCCCATTATAATGAGACGCAGGGATCGTGAAAAAGGATCACGCCCCTGTCTTCCAGCTCAGTGACCACTTCATTGACTGCTTGTCCCGAATTTGTGTCGTAAAGCCTTACTTCCAGTCATGGTTCGACACCCGGTTCAAATGTCACTAAAGGTTGCTCTTGAAGAATCTGTTCAACCTCTTCCCAGCCCTCCAAGAATGCATAGTTGTAACGTGCTGGGAGGGCAAACACATAACGACTGTTGCGGCCAAGCTCGAGCGGGCCGATCGGTGCAGCACCAATATGCCACTCACCCGCCTGCATCCGATCCCATTGCTCGATGGTGAACACCATCAGCGGGATGTCCTGCCTGGGCTGTTGGGCCGTCGACTTGTGATGGACAATAGAGAATATCGGACCCTGTTCTACCACTTCGTCACCCAAATCACCGCTCTTCAAACCTTCCCAATTGGTGGTCAGAATAGTGAACCCCTCCCAGGTTGCCGGCAATGAAAAGCTCAAGCCGAGATCGGTGTTGCGGTATTCGACAGGAGATGCTGCTCCGTCAGTGGATATGTCAGTCGACGCCGCCGTTGGAGATGTCCCTCGAAACCGTACACACCCATCTAAGAACATTGGCGTCAGGAGAAACATTGAGAGCAGAAACATGAAGCCTTTGCGTTTGTTCAAGTTACCTCCGCATTATCATTTAACCGTCAACCGGTTTTATGTTGGCTGTGCTGTGCACAAGCAGCGCGCGAATCCCGCGTTCTTTACGGTGCGAAATCATAATGTACGTTTAGGGAGCAACTTACACTTTATCCCGAGCGAAATCGAAGGACGCCATCGAATGCTTAGGCGGTCTCGTATACCGGATTCAACACTCTTCCGAGAAACAGGATGCTTCCTGTGTTTCTCTCAAGAATCAGAAAGATAAATGGATGGTCGGCACGAAATGTCGTCAGGGGCAGAGATGGCCCTCTGGCTTTCATCGCAACTGCTGTCGCAGCGGCGGCCTCCGTTCCTTCTTCATTTACGTCAACGAACGCCTTGTGCAGGACGTCCGATATGTAGAACCAGTTCTCATTGCCGTCCATACCGGAGAAGTTGGCTTTGTCTCTATCGAACGCCTCAGGCATACCCATTGAAGCCAGAGCGTGGTTCAGCCGAAATCCACGATTGATTTTAAATCTTGGCAGAAAGACCCGAACGCTTGCCGCATGCAGATTCGCGGACCATTTCTTTATGTTGGAAAATGTCAGAGCGGCCTCGAGTTTTTCCAATTCGTCAACCTGCTTGGGCAACAAGACAATCATCGCCAGGTTATCCCCCGCATAGGTCAACTCGAGAATCTGCAGGCCGTCACTTTCAGCATATCGGGAAGAACCCTCCTTCGTCATCAGGGGCACTTCGACCTTGTCCCCGGGAGAGACCCAGAACGGAGCATTCTGCGTGCTTTCCTTCTCAAACTGGTGTGCCCAATTCCCCTTGAAATAGATGGCGTTGGTAAGCACCAATCGCGTCAAGGCATCAAGAACACCTGGCGAGATCAAATTCCTGATCTTCTGTGTTTTCTCCTCGACCCAGGCATTGATCTTCTGGCGCGCCGTTTCCGGATCGTTGTAATCGACAGGGGTGATCAAAACGCCATAATGCGTTCTCATCAGCGCAAGGAACTCTTCGAGAAATGGATAGCCGTCCTGAGGCCATAACGCGTTGGCGACATTCAAGAGAATGGGCCCTTTCTCTCGAACACTTTTCAATTTCGACTCCAGCGAAGCAAACGCAGGGTGAAGCTGCCGCTGGCCCAATGTGAAGTGAAGGGCCTGCGCAATTTGCGTCTCCGTGTTCGCACGAGCACCGGCATAGGTCATGGCCAGCGCGGTTGAGATGCTGTAGGGAGAGAAAAAGAGATTTCCCTCTTCTTTCCGTAATGTATGGTAGAGATCCAACGCAAATTCAGCATTTCCTCGTGCTGCAGCAGCCACATCGGAGAGACCATTTTCCTGAACACCTTGTCCAAACAACGTCATTTTTCATTCCTCGTCGAGCTGCCCATGCCGCCTTTTCAGCAACGCACAGATCCCGCGATCTTTAGCGGTTGAAGCCTTACTGCGCTTTCAGGGGGCAGATGCGGCTACGCTATCCACATACTTCCGGGCACAACCTTGGAGACAGAACCATCCGGATTGTACTGCACCTTCCACTCACCACCGTCGCCAGCAAGTGGACCTGCCTGGCATCCAAATTCAATCTGAAACAGATTTTCTTCGATGGGCGTACTTGAAAGCGTAAATCCAAATTCTTCACCGGTGAGGAAAATCTCATAAATATCAGACCCTGCCGACAGCTTCTCACTCATCAGCCTGACGGCAATACAGTCCGTGTCTCCTTGAACGAAACGTATAAATGAGGTAAATCGATCCGTACCAAGAAGCGCAAGCGCTCGTTTGGCGTGTATTTCGCGTGTTGTTAACATCATGCGTTAATATCTCCGCCTAAAGGAACCGCCTCTCAGCAGCCAGGGATCTTTGTAGCTCTCGGAAACTGGGTGCTTCATGCCGCAGACCGTTCATCCAGCTCGATCATGCACCGTCCGCCCGGCATGGGCGGTATCCAGCGTGGCGGAACTGGATCCCGGGGTTCTTCCCGGGCATTTGAAAATGGTTATGCGTACCCGAAATAAGCTCGATATTCATTAGGTTAATGATTCTTTCATCGTTCGCATGCGCACTTCAATGATCCGCGACTGTGGTGATTGCGTGCATGCCAACAAAATCACTCCCGCCACATCTTCAGCTTCCAGCATACCAGACTCGGCGACTCCCTTTTCCGTGCGTCCCTTTCCCAGCGCAAATTCGGTTTTAACTCCTCCCGGGCAAATCGCTCCGACCTTGATCCCGAACGGGCGCAACTCATTATCCAGTGCCTGGGCAAATCCTACCTGGGCAAATTTTGTGGCACAATATACCGCTTCACCAGCAAACCCATATACCCCTGCCATTGATGACACGACCAGTATTGTTCCCGTTCCCTGGTCTATCATGACTGGCACTGCGTGCCGTGTGAACAGAAATGTTGAACGCATATTCGCGTCCATCATTTCATCATATTCTTCTGCACTGGTATCAACCAGGTTTTTATAATTCCCAACTCCCACGTTGTTGATCAATATATCGAGGGAGTTAAATTCTTCCAATGCAGCTGCCACAGCCTGTTTTGCACATTTCTCATCCCTTGCATCTCCCACGACAACCGCTGCCCTGCCGCCTAAATCTGCCACTTTAGAAGCCAGACCATCTAAACGATCCTTCCGGCGCGCGGTGAGTACCAAACTGGCACCCTCACTTGCCAATGCAAGGGCGCTCGCTCTTCCAATTCCTGCGCTTGCGCCCGTAATGATTGCTGCTTTTCCTGACAATTTATTTGCCATTTCGTACTCCTTTTTAGGGATGACTTGGTACGTTTCACGGCTTTGCGCTTTCGATGTTTACGGCATTATTCCAGGTAACAAATTCGGTTTCTACGTAGATAATATACACTCTCAAGACAAATCCAGCCGAATCCCGAGGCTGAGAATCGTTGAGCGGCAAGGTTCAAGGCTGCTCCGACGGTTGGTAGAGATCCCAGAGATTCCCATATAGGTCCTCAAAAACAGCCACCGTCCCGTATGGCGCTTCCTTCGGCTCGCGGACGAAGCGGATGCCCGATGAGATCATATCATCGTAGTCACGCCAGAAGTCATCGGTTGAAAGAAAGAGGAAAACCCTACCGCCAGTCTGATTCCCGATGAACGACTCCTGTTCAGGCGTCGATGCGCGGGCTAAAAGCAGATTTGCCGCCCTCGAGCCCGGGGGCGCAACAACGACCCAGCGTTTGGCTTGCTCGGGCTGGTAGGTATCTTCAACGAGCGTGAAATGAAGCTTTTCACAAAAAAACGCTATGGCTTCGTTGTAATTTCTCACGACCAGCGCAACGTGCACGATGGATTGCTGCATGGATGCCACCTCCCCAAAACTCAGACGTGGTTTGATTCTTGCTCATCGGAACGAATTGGATCGTTTTTCACCACCTAGTAGGATGGTCTCAGAAAAGTAGGGTGCTGTAGAGTATGAGCCAGCCCCTTCTTGAGAAGAACTACCATCATGTAACCCACCGTTCGAAAAGCGACAATGAGAACATGGTAAACACCTTATTCCTTATGCGTGCCCTCACCGGTATAAATGAATTGTTCCACAGTAAATGAGCGAAATGCATAAGGCGTCGAATAGGTTCTTGGCTGAACAGATCCTTCCCAACCGTTCCTTTCCTGAAGAAATACCCACGAAGGTTTGGAAAGACCAGCGTTGCTGGTTATGTACCAGAAAGACTGATGAGCAGCGAGAAGCTCATCCAGTTCATCTTCGTCGTGTAACCGATCAGCAAATGGTGCAAAAACCTGCTCCCACTGAGCTTCAGTATCATTAATATAGTAGTAATGGTTTGCGTTGGGGAAATAATACAACATCGGCCCCATGGTATATGCATCGGTAGTGATTATGAGATCGCCCGGCTGAATTTCTCCCTGCAAGCTTTGATATATATCCTTCACCGGTTCATTGAATTGTTCTGCGTAAATATCTTTAAGCGTAAAGGTATTTAGAACCGCGAAAATTCCTACCGCAGCAAATCTCATCGCCCCACGCTGAAGCACACTGATACTAACGCTGAGAAGAAGCAACAGCAATCCGGTGTAAACAATCGTATAACGATAAAAGAAGACAGGCGTAAGGATTCGGGAGATCAAGATGGGGGTTTGTATAGCGAAGATGCTTGTAAGCAGTAAAAATAACCCGAATAGCAGCTCTTTTTTTTGGTTCCTTCTCCTTGCGATGATTAGTCCGCTGATAATTAACCCAATGGAAAAGAAGACGACTATGCTCATGATAGGGGTGACTTCAGGGTAAAGATATTTATAGGCAAATGGTGTGTGGAATGAAGCCATAACCAATCGAGGGCTGAGCGTTGGAAGTAATGAAGCCTGCATGGTGGATTTAATTTGTTTCAACACGACGACTGCCCAGGGAAGATAGCCAACCAGTACGATCCCCCCAGTGAAAAAATAAGACTTGAGATGAGCTCTTTTTCTCATCAGCAGCAAAAGAAAGATGAAGATATACAGATAAAAAACCGCCAGAAGTGCGTAATTGTGCAAATATACTGCTGCCAGAGAAGCGCTGCCGAACCAAATCCAATCCATCGTCCGGTTATGTTGTGCGGCCAGATATCCATAAAGTGCGCTGGCAGTTACGCTAAATATAGCCAGGGTGTACATTCTTGCTTCGTGCGCATATATCAGCATGCCCGGAGTGAAGATGGTCAGCGCGGCATAAATGTATGCAGTTTTGTTCCCGAAAATGCGGCGAACGGGACCAGCTCCCAGAGCGACGAGTGCAACTGCTCCTACGACAGACAAAGTGCGTAATGCCCAATCGGAGGTGCCCAAAATTGTACATACGCCTCGCAGCAAGAAGAAGTATAGCGGAGGGTGTTTATCAATGGCTGCAAGGCTGATAATCTGGCCGAATGAATGCTCCGTCATCATGGCTGAGTGAGCTTCATCGAACCAGATGCTTTCATGTGTAATTCCTGTAGCATAAAACAAACCTGCTGCAATTATGATGGCGATCCAAGAGCACAAAATCGGCGAATTCCATGCAGGTTTCTTATTATCCATATTGGTTTCCTATATTGGTCAACGGCATTGAGCTAGCTGTACTGCACTCTCCGCAGCGCGGAGGTCTGGATTTTTCAGGCTGAAGATTCCATGTTTTTACAACCGAATGCCTCGCCAGGCAAGAAACTTTCAAACCCAGTCATATTTTAACGCTAGACATTCTCGGCAGAAAATCGAGAGGCGTTTATCCCGTCGTTTTTCCCACCATTGATCTTCTTGTGGATCATCACGACGACGAAACCCCTCAAGGAGTCAACCATGACGAAAATGAGAATAATTTCAACACTTGAATATCGGTAAATTTGCAAACAGTATTGAGCATGGTATAATTGGCGGACTTTTGCCAAGTAACGGGTATTGCGCCGATAGGGTGATTTTTGAAAATAATCGGACAATAGAAAGTTAATCCAGGCAAACATACAACCTTTCAAAAGAAAGGAGAGCATACCTTGACCACCGCTGAAGCGGAAGGTCACTGCGCCCAAAATAACATGAAAAGAATATCCATTATTACATTACTCATCCTCCTGCTCCTGACCAGCTGCGGCTCGGGCCAAAAGGAACCAGCCACAAAAGAGGTAGGAGTGCTCTCGTTGGATATGCCGCCCGAGTGTAGAATCCTGAGAGAAGGGCTTTGCATTGTGTCCGAACCCGGCGAGTTGTTGGCCAATGGAGAGACGATAATCATTACCGAAAAGCCAGAGGCACAATATCTGGAGCCAAGCTCCGCCATCGAGATAAAAATCGGAGAATGGACCCTCATTTTTGACCCGGGAGAAGACAAACCGTTTTCCGTCGGCATGACTTTCCCAAACGCCGCCTTGTATCCCCAAGGCAAGGGCGCGGGGATGTCGATTGAAACCAATGATAAGAAATGCGACGTGGTGGAGGGGGCATTCTCTGATGATATTCTCCAGAGCGCTGAAGAAAATGGCATGGGCAAAAATCCAATCGAGGTGTTTGACATTCGCTTTACGATGCGATGCAACAATCAAACCCCGGTAATCCATGGGCGAGTTAAGCTCACCTGGGGCGAGTAAAGCCTGCCCGATAAAAAGACTTTCTTTATTGAAGTCGCAACTCACGAACAGCCGTCCGATTTTACGGGCGGCTGCTTCTTTTAAGGCAAAGCCCACAGGTTTTTTTTAAGCCTGTCCTACTACTTCCGGCGGAATTTTCGACTTTGGCGTCAGCTGCCTCACCTGGCTGCAGCTGATATCCCAAGCGTCGCCACCCCCGCAGGTGCGAGGCGGCTGCAGCAGAATCAGAGCAGCGAGGTGCTGAAGTAACGCTCAATACGGTCGGGCAGAACAGTCGCCACATTGCCCGTTATCCGGGCGGCCAGCTGCCGCGCTGCCCAGACGTTGGCCCCCGAGCTGATGCCCACAAGCAAGCCGTTTTCCGTGCTCAAACGCCGTGTGGTTGCAATCGCATTTTCGTCAGAAACTTCCACCACCTCGTCCACCAGAGAAAGATCGAGGATTTCCGGTACAAAACCATCGCCGATACCCTGAATCTGATGCAAACCCGGTTCGTGTCCCAGAATTGCGGAGACATTCTGGGGCTCGACCGCTACCACTTTGATGCTGGGGTTTTGTTCTTTGAGGAATTTACCCACACCCTGCAGAGTCCCGCCGCTTCCCACCCCGGCAACAAAACACGCCAGGTCGCCGGCCATTTGCTGCCACAATTCGCGCGCTGTCGTCTCATAATGGACGCGTGGATTATCGGGGTTCTCGAACTGCTGAGGTACAAATACATTCGGGTCTTCTGCCGCCATCCGTCGCACCCGCTCCACCGCCCCTGTGATACCGGCTCGTGCCGGCGTCAGTATCAGCTCCGCGCCCAACGCGCGTATCAGCTTCTTGCGCTCACTACTCATATCCTCAGGCATCACAATGCGCACCTGGTAACCTTTCAAATGCCCGATCAATGCTATTCCAATACCCGTATTGCCTGAAGTTGGCTCGACGATGACGGAGTTGGCGTGAAGCCGGCCGTTGCGTTCTGCCCCCTCGATCATCGCCAACGCTACGCGATCTTTGATACTGCCACCCGGGTTGAGAAACTCCGCCTTCGCGTAAATATCCTCCCCATCCAAACTGACGAGTGGCGTATTGCCAATTAGCTCAAGAACGGAATGATTCGCTAACATGTGACCTCTGGAATTGAAAAAAAATTGTGGGATTAATCGACTGATGCTGAATCGATAAATTGAAGGACACCCCACCCCAAGGCAGAACCAGATTCGCCTGTACAAGCCAGGCTCGTTCGCTCTGCCGATTGTACATCATAAACTCTTCAATTCAATTGAAATCCATACCCTTGATATTCATTCGCAAAGGGGTCGTTATCTGAATCGGCCGCGCTAAAAAGCATGGTCCTTTCTCCGCAGCTCGCTATAGACCTTACCGATGTGATTCACACGCGGCTGAATATCGAGTCTCACGAAGACCGTTCGTCCAGCCTGGCTGGATCCTGATGTTCTTCCAGGCTGCCGTAGATCCCGCTGTACTTCCGGGGATAAGACCAGTGGGTGTTACGAAATTATCATTGAATAAACCGGCCTTCGAGTGGACCGATCTCGAATTGCGACCCGTCGGGAAGCGTCACCTCAACCAGCGACATCGTTCTGTTGTAGGCCACAACACCTCGCTCGAACTGCTTGTAGGCCACGCCATCGACAACTGTCACCATCTCGGAAATTGGTTTCCCAAGATCGGCGAGGTAGAAATCATAATACGCATGCTGGTGGTCACCACCATCCCAATCGTCGTTGTTATCGGCGTAGAGCATGTAACCATTTTCCGGAATCACAACCGCCATGGCGGCGAATAATCTCGCATAGCGCTCGTTCTCTTCAGTGTATCGATCGGCGACGTAATCGTCTGTGGTTATCTTCCATGGCTCGAAGGCGATGATCTTCGGCCACAGCAGGTGTGTGTCCCAGTAGATCAACAGATCTTCCATCCGTTCGATGGATGGGTTCCATGTATCCCGATTTTCCTCGCTGTACGTGAGGGCGTACCCTTCACCCGGATCCGGTTTCCACAATTCCAGAAATACACCGGAAAGGTACTGCGCGGTGGGATCATCCATGCCCCAATTGACGTTACCCATGAGGATGAAATCGTCTCCCACTCGCTCGCGAATGGACTGCGATATGGCGATGCGCGCGGCCTCGACGACCGCCTCGCTGCGCCCATTTCCGGCGCCGTTGTGCCACCAATCCAGCATCATACCGTCGAAGCCGGCAAGCTTGAAGTTCAACGCTTTCTCAGCCAGCAGCGCAGGCCACTCGGGATGTTCAAAGTTAATCATCAGCGTGCGACCATATTCGGAGCCGATATGGAACTGATACACCTCGTCAAGATAAAACGGGGAATCGGGGGACAAAGTTCGCCAGCCGGGATACCAGTAATGCCATTCCTCAGAAATCAGGTATAGCGTATCGCCATCCGATTGCATGCGCGCTTTTTGCGGAGCAGAGACGGCCGGCTGCGTGGATTCGAGATCCTCGGCAAGACCAGTGCCGATCCAGACCAAACCATACGGCGTCTCTTCCGTATCGCAATCAAAATCAAACTCCGCTAGATGTCCGCAATTTCCCGACCAGGGATAGAAAACGGGAATTGACCGTCTGTTATCAACCTTCTCCTGGATCGAGTAAACGCTGCCATCGTAGGGTTCAACGACAAGGTCGCCCGGGCTTTGCAGCGGATTGCCGTTTTCATCCAAGCCCCAGACGAGGATGTCGTCCACACACACTTCGGTGTTGGGCGCGGCGCCAAAACCGGCTCGGCCGGAATCGCGGCGATCATCGCGTATCTTCATTACCAATTCTTCATTCAGGAAGTATTCCAGCTCGTCCCCCACAAAGCGAACTTGTAACTGAAACCATTCATTCTGCTCGATCTGTACTGAAGTGCCGTCCAATTGTGAGGCGGGCGGATAATAGCCGATGGCCGCCCACTCGTTATCGTAGATGCTGGCTCGATAGCCATCGATCGATTGGTTGATGCGAATGTACGCTTCCGCCCCCTGACCCGGATTATTCGAAAGGAACTTAACTCGCAGCGAAATGGCGTAGTGCTCCCATTCGTCGAGACCAAACAAGAAACTGGTCCAGTCGACTGAAATTTGATTGCAAAAAATCGAATTGCCGTCGGGCTCGGATTGGACCTGCCACTGCGCCGACCAGTCATACAGCTCGGGTGGATACCCGATTTCGAAATCGGTGCGATAAAGCGTCGCCGCGTCGATCAGAGATTGCACGTCCGGCGTATCGGTCGGCTGCACCTCAGTGACTGTTGGCGTCGTTAGTATGCTTATCTCGGTTGTCGGCAGGGTTGGCGCACATGCAGCCAATACGAACATCCAAAGACACATCGAGGCGCAGAAGAAGTAACGATTCGCCATATTTCACCCTCCCGGTCAAAAGCTATGCTATCTTCGCTCAGTGAGAAAAGCAACAGCCCCAAACCAAGGCGGAACTGGTTGAGTCTCGGGGCGTTTGGCCTGTGCACTGCCGTAGGGCTTCAGCGAATTGTCCGGGAGCATTAATAATTACGAAGCGGATTTATCTGCCTTTCATTTCATAACGGTCACTTTATATACTTTGCCCTCCCGGTCGTATGTAGTCCACTCCCCTACCTGTTCGCCGTTTTCGAAAGTGCCGGAACGCAGTTTGGTACCATCTTTTCGGAACCACTCCCAATAGCCGGTCGGAACTCCGTTTAACTTTTGACCGATTGCCCAAATACTCCCATCTTTATGGTACTTGGTGTACGTCTCTGGAGACGGCATTTTCTTTGACATAAACACATCCGATCAAGACGACTCATCTGGCACGAAGGACATGCTGCCTAGTGGCTTTGAACTACAAAGGCTCGTTTTTTTCAGCGCGATACATTGATGTTCAAGAAGCGCCTCCCCGGAAAGAAGCACTTTCCGGGGAGGTGAAAGGGTTAACGAGGAGGATCAGCACGCACCCAATCCCTTCCGTCGTGGCGAAACCAAGAACCGCTTTCATAACCAACCATCCACCAATTTCCATGCGTGTCCTGGACCATCAGGTCCCGCATGCGTTCCCGACAAAGCGGTTCGCTGATCCTGCCTTGGGCGACCTGCTGGCGTAGTGCCGCCGCCTGGAATTCGACTTCCTGAAATGCATCCCTCGCCGGAGGCGTTGAGTGTGCAATTTTTGAGACAACTCGACGGATGGCCGACACGACCCAAAGGAGTATAAAGGCCATGGCAACGATGATCAAAAATTCAGTCCAACCCAGATGCATAAGGCACTCCCATCAGAATTGTATTCGCGGATCAATGATGCAGGTTAGGACTGCATTTCCAGGTAATTACCCGCCCAGGAAGGTCGCCTCCTGGAGACATTGCGAACGTCACTTTAGATCCGGTCATTGGTACATCGTCTTCAAGCAAGGATACAGTCCAATCAAACGATGAGAGACGAATAGATTGATCTCCTATTTAGTTTTAATCGGTCGGCAACAATGATGCGTCCTGGCCATAGCGCTGCTGGTAGCGCTCGAGGTGGGCGCACCATTGTGCACGCGTAGTAACGTCGAACCAAGCCGGCAAAATAGAATCCAGGATATCGGGCTCGTTTATGAAGTCAGGTGCTGTGATGACATCAGCAAGCGCGGGATCCTGCAATATGCTATCTTTGGCGAACTGATCGATGCGACTCCCCCGAAACGCACGCTCCAGGTTCGGTGAGCGCACCAATGCGGCCTCCTGATTGGTGGTTAACCCCTGCTCGTTATACTGCTGGACAGCCTTATCTACATGCATTTGCAGACGCTCCCGCAGCCATTGGCGTCGCACATCCAGGGGAGCTGAATCTGGAGGGCGCCCAGGTGCACCTGGTGGAGGCTCCCACACCTCGCGTGGAGTCAATTGTTCCGGGGAGAGGCCGGCCAGGACTTCCTCAGCTTGTCCCCTGCTCGGTAAATTAAGCACGTCCGGGTCACTCGGCGAAGTGCTCGTATGTTCAGGTGCAGGAACGTCTGCACCCGATGGACGCGCGCTGCTCATCTGCGATGTGCCGGATGTATTCTCGAGAACAGGAGATGACGTGCTTCTCGTTCCATGCACGACTTCCGGAGCGGTGGGATCTGGGTGGTACCGGTAAGTGAACTCATCCCCCATGCCCTCAGCCGTGGCGCCGCGCACAGTCGGGCGACTTTGCCCCGGCGGGCCAGATGTACCTCGGCCAGTGAAATGCTGGTCGTACCACTTGTCAACGTTGCGGATCAGCTCACGGAGCGTGGGGGCATCCATCGATCCGCCGTGACCTTCTAAGTACGGATCGAGGCGACGTCGGAACTCCATACCTTTGATGCCCACTTCAAGATCCCCTTCATATACGTTTCGCAAGAACTTGCGTGCTTTGGCGCTGTCGCCGCTAAAGTAGTTGTCGCGGAAGTAGTTGAAATCCCGCTCGCTGGGCACCTGGGAGACCCCACCGGCCTCAGCACGCACGGTGTCGGCGCGACCCAGGTCCTGCTGCACGGTGTCGGCGTGGCCCACGTCCTGCCGCACGGTGTCGGCGTGACCGATATCCTGCCGCACGGTGTCGGCGGTGGCCGGGTCCTCCGTGGGACGAACCCGCCGTGCGGACGGCGTTTCTTCCGCCGCGGCCCTACGAATAGATTCGGATGCCACCTCCGGAGTCGGCGTTTCGGGCAGACCACCGCGCGGCCGACCGGCTCTGACACCCGCCTTCAACCCGGCAGCAGCGCCCTTTGTGAGCGCCCAAAGAGCTGCCATGATGCCTGTTTCGCCGATTACACGCGCATAGATGCGGGCGGCCACATCGAGCGCATCAGGGGTCTCAGCCGTAAGAGCGATTGCGTTTGCCGTCCCCAATCGCATGGCGGCTTGCGTGCCGAACAGGTAGGTACCCACCTTGCCGGTGCACGACATCAATATCGTTTCAAGCGGATGATCGGCCATCTGCCTGACGGTGTTGGCCGTCTCCGGGGCGAGGTACCGCGTCGAGCGCGCGAAGGCCTCGCTCAGTTTAAAGGAGTTGGCCTCCCGCGGCATCATGTCCTTCTCGTGCGGGACGCGGACCACGAGCAATTGCTGTCCTTCGATGGCATCCCGGAAGGCAATATGTCGATGGGGCGAGCGACCGACTGGGGTTAGGAAAATGCCCACGTCGCCGCTGATGAGCATATCGTTCATATTTCTCCCAGCCTGGGCGGAAATCTTGCCAACCACTTTGCCGCTCGGTGCATCGTACACATCGCGCGACTTGCGGTCTACGATGTAGGTACCCGGTTTGAGGTTCGTGGCAGGTCGGTTGGTGCCGCTCGATCCCAGCCAATAGCCGATCACGTCCCCAAGCAGCTCTCCGGGGTCCTTTGGATCCGTAAGCTTGAGGCCGTATACCTTTTGGCCCTCCACCAGCAAGACGGGGACATACCCGCCACGGTTGATCTTTTTGGCAGCTTGCATGAAGGATTGGCCCTTGATCTTGATGCCGGCCAGGTCACTCTTCGTACGGTCGAGCTCGGTGGTGTTGTAGGCGACGAACTCAGCGCGCTGGCGTTTGTAAGGTTCGCTCTGTTCACGGGCAGGTTCTGGAGCCTGGACTTCAGCGCGCTTGGTGGGAGGCGGTTCGGACGGCGTCTTTTCTCTGGCCTTTGACTGCGGGCGCGGCTCGGCCTTGTGCGGCGCCTCGGATTTGGACGGCTGACGGTTTTCCATGCGTTCGAGAGCGATATCGACCATCTTGTCAATGTCGGTCACATCGGCGATCAGGTCAGCCATAAACCGCTGCCAATCATCGGTGGGATCCTTGCCGGGTTCCTTTGGCTTCACACTTTCCGGAGTGGTTGCCTTCTCCTCCGCAGAGCGACGGGGGTCGGATTCACGCTTCGGACGAACGCGCTCGGTTGGAGAATTTCCTTTTTCGGCTACTCCACGAACCCGACTCTCCCCTGCTTTCTGCGACCGTACTTCGATGCGAGGCTCGCGCCTCCTCTGTGGCGTACGCCGCTCGGCGTCTTCCTTGCGCTCCTGGTCTCGTCGCTTGGTGGTCGAAGTGGGATTCTCCGCTGCTTCCCCTCTACGACGGGAGAGTTCATCCAACCGGCTACCCTTCTTCTTTTCCCCGCGTGACTCAGCACGCGGCTGAGATCTCCGCTTGCCTTTTTCTTCGCTTTGTGCACCCGCAGCTTTGGTCTCTTTCTTGCGCTTCTTGGATAATTCATCCAACCGGTTCTTCTTCGTATCGGTCCCGGATGCATGTTTTCGCTCGGCCTTCTTTCGATCTTCCTGGACTTTCTTGCGTTTCCTTTCCTTCTCTTTCTTCTGTTGTTCAAGCTGCTTCTTTCGCAGTTTCTTTTTCGCCTCATCCCCACTCATCGACTCCTCCAGTTTTCTTTC
>Ga0315534_1000145_pt1 | contig 42667 bp, 31 predicted proteins | sample SalMarSW160240MG_FD_203094 | JGI IMG/M metagenome (GOLD analysis project Ga0315534, IMG submission 203094) | Salt marsh sediment microbial communities from the Plum Island Ecosystem LTER, Massachusetts, United States - Salt Marsh Sediment SW1602-40 ... | reverse complement strand
GCCCTGATCGAGAGACAGTGCACCAAAATTGATGTCTATCTTGCCCTCGATCCCCTTCAATGCCGCAAAATCGAAGGGATGTTCGGGCCAAATGACCTTGCCTTCGGTCAACGGCTCGGCGTCGACTTCCGCTGTGACGGTTCGGTCGAGCACCGTTGTCAAGAGGCCAGGAATTGTTGCCTCATCCACATCGAGCTGCGCGGTAATGACAGCCGGGGCATTCTCAGGCCTTGCCAATGTCACGCGTCCATCAACCTTGCTGTCTGCGATCGCAAGGTCTCGCGGATCTAACTCAATCGCATTACCGCGGGTCGAAAGTTTCAGCCCCCCTTGAATGGTCACGCCACGGAGACCGCCTCCACCCAATCCGGCCAAGGCCATTGCATCGCTTAGATCGCGTGCCGCTATGTTCATGTCGCCGTCAAGCTCGCGGCCGCCCTCTTCTGGGAACCTGACGGTTCCCTCATATGCGATCGATAGACCGGCAGCTTGCACGGTGGCGTAGGTCGAAAGACCCTCATCGGGAGTTCCTGCCGCGGTTAGGAATATCTCCCCCCCACGGCGGACGCCCGTGTCTGCAGGGCGCGACGGAGCCTCACTGAGGTCGGCGAGTGCACGCACGATGTCTGTCGATTGGATCGTCAGGGCGATGTCAGTGTGCGAGCTCCGCCAGTTGCGCAGTCCGGCATCAAGCTTGAAATTCGCGACAAGTCGGCCACCTTGCACACCACCGTCTAGGGAAACGTCTGCGGAGGTCTTTGTCCGCGCACCAAAGTCAATTGTTCCCGCCAGCCGCATGGGGACAAGGCTGACCCAATGCATCGCCTCGGCGTTTTGTACATTGCCCAGCTCGATCAGGTCGATGAACTCTGTGTAGGCTCCCGGCGTTGGTGCGGAAAGAATCCATCTCAGTGCACCGCGGGAAAGTCCCTCGTCCTTGGCGAGATCACCTTCGAGCTCAAAACCAAGGCCCTCTTTCGCCGTGAAGCGGAACGACGGCAGCGTCAGCCGTCCTTGCTCAATCGTGCAATCAAGGTCCACATCGTGAAGCGTCTGGCGGCCCGTCAAGAGTTGGCCCGCCTTGATCTGAAGTTTCAGATCAGTGGTCGAGAGATCAAGCCAGCCGGACTCCTGTGAACCTCCCCCCTCTCTATTCTCCGGTTCACGCGCGCTGCCCCCCAACACCACACGGTGAAGATAACTGACGCTTGATGGCCAGAACGCACGCGCGTCGATCTCGGAACCTTCGAGCACGAGTGCCAACTTTGTACGCTCGCCCGTGCCGTAGTGAACCTCGCCCATCAGTGCGTTGCCTCCAATCTCAGCAACAGCACTCATAAGATCGATGGTCTTCTCTCCCATGCTAAGCCGGCCTTGCAGCGAAAAGAGCCCTTCGCTTGGTATGGCATCGGCAATTTTGTCGTCTTTGGTCGCCCAAGTGAGAAAACGGTTGAGACTGGTGCCCCTCAGTGCAAGGTCACCTTGAAATGACTTCGATTGCGCCTGGTCGGTGATCTCGCCATCGAGAGCGATCCGGGTGCCACCTGGCAACCCGGCACGCAATTCCTCAAGAAGGATCACACCATTGGCGCTGACGAGCTTCACCCGGATATCGCTGACGGTCTCACCACCGAGAGCGGCCTGATCGAGATCAAACTGCAATTTGCTTTGGGCCACCGCCGGCAAGGCTTGAGTCGCTGCAGCGACGATACTGCGCGCAGTATCGAGGGGACGCTGGCTGCTAGAGGCCGATGCAATCCGGTCAAGCTCAAGCCACCGCGCGGCGAATTTCAAGTCGACACTCAATGCTTCGGACCACGTCGCGGAAGCCGAGCCTGTTACAAGCTGAGGCTGTCCCACACGCTCGAACGAAAGCGTCATGTCATCGAGATTCAGGCTCCGCGAATTCCCGGCGATCTTGGCTTTCAGATCGAGCATAGGCTTTTCGGCACTCTGAGCTGGTACGCCGCCATCTGGTACAGTCGCACTTGGTAAGACAGCAGAATCGAGTTCCAACTTCGCGGTCAGGTCCCCCTCAACGCGAGGTGTGCCTTCCAAGTCAGACAGCAGCGCATCCACGATGTAGAAATTGTTGCGGTTGTCCCCGCGCACAGTGGCCTTGAAGCGAACGTTTCCGCTCGCATCAGGCGGTGCCGTGGCAACACGCAGCTCGCGCTGCGCATCCTGCCACTTTACGAGCCCTTTGAACGAGAAGGGGCCCTCAATGGACTCGGCAGTCAACTCCCCATTCAATCCATCGACTTGGCCAAGGCTGCTTCCTTTGGGACCATGGAAGGCGATTGTTCCATCTTCGATATCAACTGATTGCAAAGTCACATCGGCGGGCACGAACGGAAGTGTGCCAGGCGTGATTCTGAGAGAACTCCAGTTGCCGCGTCCATCGGCGTCGAAAGCAATGCGCAACACCGGTTGCTTCAGTACGACTTGCTTGGCCTCGAGCACACCCTTGAGCAGCGGCGGGACGGAAAGCTTCATTGTGAAGCTTTCGGCGCTAAAGAAGGACGCACCGGTCGCGCTCGCGGGATCGGCGATCTTGAGCTTGTCGAAGCTCACGTACGGCTCGGGCAGAAGGCGTACATTGACGTTGCCGCCAACGCGCACGCGGCGACCCAAAATCCGCGTAGCTTCCTCTTCAAAAACGCCGCGATAACCGTTCCAGTCAACGAAATAGGGGCCCGCAAACAGCGCAGCGAGCACAAGTGCGATCAGGCCGGCGATGTACAGGAGCCCGTTGCTCATTTAGCTGCTCTGGGGCCGCGTGGGGGCGAAATCCCGTTCCTCTGATGACGAATAATGCACCGCGAAACGGCGGTTCCCCTCGGCATGCCCTGGGCCGATGTCCATCTCATGACGAAACCACTCCGCACCAAAGGCGCCCCCCGCAGATCCGTATTTGTCATAGTGTAACTTATTCGATGCTCCGTGTCTGGCCCCTCCCCCTGGCGAATCGGGGAGTTTGTCCAGACAATTCCGGGTCTGATCCTGGTCTTGGGCGAGCAAATCTCACCCATTGCGGCAGAAGGCAGCACGCCACGTTACAACTGATGTGGGTGACGAGTGCTAGGGCCATTGCCGCGAGTCAGTGCGTGATATACTTGCAAAACATGGTCATCATTGGAAAGCATTCGGTGAACGAAGCAGCCTCCGAGGTTGCGGACGATCCGCCGTTCGATCTGCCAGAAGCCACCCCGGCCGAAGCAGGGCCATCGATTTCTGCGCGCGCCCTAAATCGTGCCGAGTCAGCTTCTTACATGGATGGCCTCAATCCCGAACAACGCGAGGCGGTGGAGGCCTTGGACGGTCCGGTCCTCGTGCTCGCGGGTGCGGGGACAGGCAAGACGCGCGTCTTGACGACCCGCATCGCCCACATCCTGGCAAGCGGCAAGGCCTACCCCTCCCATGTGCTGGCGGTTACGTTCACAAACAAGGCCGCCCGCGAAATGAAAGTGCGCATCGGCGACCTTGTGGGTGGCGCTGTGGAAGGGATGCCGTGGCTTGGCACCTTCCATTCGATCGGGGTGAAGATCCTGCGCCGGCACGCCGAGCTGGTCGGTCTCAAATCCGGCTTCACCATTCTCGATACCGACGATCAGATCCGCCTCATAAAACAGGTGATCGATGCCGAAGGCCTCGATAAGGACCGCTGGCCCGCGCGCCAGCTCGCCGCACTCATCGACTCCTGGAAGAACCGGGGGCTCACGCCTGACAAGGTGCCGGCAGGAGAAGCGCATGGCTTTGCCGCCGGCAAGGGTGCGCTCCTCTATGCAGCCTATCAGCGTCGCTTGAAGGAGCTCAACGCGTGCGACTTCGGCGACTTGCTGCTGGAAGGCCTTCGCCTCTTCCTGGAGCACCCCGACGTCCTGTCCGACTACCAGCGCCGCTTCCGCTACATTCTGGTCGATGAGTATCAAGATACGAACATCGCACAGTACCTATGGCTGCGACTGCTGGCGCAAGCCTCACCCAACCTGTGCTGTGTCGGCGATGACGATCAGTCGATCTACGGCTGGCGCGGGGCCGAGGTTGATAACATTCTGCGTTTTGAAAAGGACTTTCCCGGCGCCAAGGTCATACGCCTGGAGCGGAACTACCGGTCCACAAGCCATATCCTAGCCGCTGCAGCGGGCCTCATTTCGCATAACAAAGGCCGCCTGGGCAAAACGCTTTTTACCGACGACCAGCCCGGCAACAAGGTCACCGTGTGTGCGGTCTGGGATGACGAGGAGGAAGCGCGCTCTATCGGCGACGACATCGAAGCGATGCAGAAGGCCGATCAGCCGCTCAACGAGATCGCCATCCTCATACGCGCCTCCTTCCAGATGCGCGCTTTCGAAGATCGTTTTATCACGATGGGGCTACCTTACCGCGTCATCGGCGGCCCGCGCTTTTACGAGCGTCAGGAAATCAAGGATGCGATTGCCTATCTTGAGGTCACCACGAACCCGGCCAACGACCTGAAGTTCGAGCGCATTGTCAACGTTCCCAAGCGTGGGCTCGGCGATACGTCGGTAAAGCGCGTACGCCAGTTGGCGCGCTCGCGCTCCATTCCGATATATCAAGCTGCGCAGATAATCGTTGAAACCGAGGAGTTGACTGGCAAGGCGCGCAAATCGCTCACCGATCTAATTTCGAGCTTCGATCGCTGGCGCTCCATGATCTCCCACATGAAGCATACCGAGCTTGCCGAGCTGATCCTCGATGAGTCGGGCTATACGGCCATGTGGCAGAACGACAAAAGCCCGCAAGCCCAGTCACGTCTTGAAAACCTGAAAGAGCTTGTGCGTTTCATGCACGAGTTCGATAGCCTGCAAGGCTTCTTGGAGCACGTCAGCCTCGTCATGGATGCAGACCAGGCCGCCGGAGGCGACCGCGTCTCGCTGATGACGCTGCATGCCGCCAAGGGGCTTGAGTTTAACGTTGTCTTCCTGCCCGGCTGGGAGGAGGGACTGTTTCCCCATCAACGCAGCCTCGATGAGAGCGGACAGGCCGGCTTGGAGGAAGAGCGCCGCCTCGCCTACGTGGGTCTGACGCGCGCCAAGCGGCTCGCCAAGGTCTCGTTCGCCCAAAACCGCCGCAACCGCGGCCTTTACCAGTCCGCATTGCCATCACGCTTCGTCGACGAGCTGCCTGCGGCGCATGTTGAGGTGCTGGAGACCAAAATGCCCTTCGGTGGGGCCTATCAGAACTTCGGTGGATCATTTGGTGGGGGCTACACCGCCAGCCGCTTCAACGATACAGCCACGCCCTTTGAAGCTGGATATGACACGCCGGGTTGGCAGCGCGCTAAGTCGCGTACGCAGAGTTCTGGCTGGAGCCCGCGCGAGGCCCGGCGCAATCGCGGGCCCGTGACGATAGATGGTGAGCTGGTCGCAGCCTCCACCCAAAAGGAAGCCTACAAAGCCGGCGAGCGCGTTCTGCACCAGAAATTCGGCCCCGGCACCGTGACTGACGTGGACGGCAATAAGTTGACGATCGAGTTTGACAACGCTGGCCGCAAGCGCGTCGTCGACAGCTTCGTCGAACGCGCATAAATCCCCTTAAGGGTTATCGTGATCGTTCTTGTTCCGAGTGAGCGGCACAAAGCGGACCGCCACAACGTCCTTTGTCGTCGTTGTCCCATCCTCTCTCTTTGTGACGAGCAGGAGCTCCTGTTGCCACGTGCCAACAGGAATCACCAAGCGACCGCCGGGTTTGAGTTGCTCAATCAGAGGGGGCGGAATCTCATCCGGCGCAGCGGCGGTGACAATGATCGCGTCGTAGGGTGCATGGTCCGGCCAACCTTTGTAGCCGTCACCAACGCGCGCATGCACATTTGTGTACCCAAGGCGCGCCAACGTCTGAGCTGCTTGCCGCCCAAGGCTTTCGACGATTTCGATCGTATAGACCTCGCGTACGAGCTCCGAAAGAACGGCTGCTTGGTACCCGCACCCGGTGCCGACTTCCAAAACCCTATAGTCCGGCATTGGCTGCAAAACGTCAGTCATCAAGGCGACAATGAACGGCTGGGAGATCGTCTGGCCGCCGCCGATAGGCAATGGCCGGTTCCAGTAGGCCGCATGCCGCTGCACGACGGGCACGAACTCATGGCGGGGAACCTTCTCCATAGCCTCAAGGACGCGAACATCGATTGCAGCGTTGCCGGATTCTGCCGCGGTGAGCTCCGCAGTGCCGCGAATTTCAGCAACCATCTTACGGCGTTCATCTGCGCGGTCGTCTTCTGCGGAAGCCATTACTACTCCTCCGGCAACCCACGTGCCTGGTCCTGCCCGATCGCAGCCGTTCTCGGGGATCAACGGCGGGGCTGGGCGAAAAGATTGCATACTCGACCATAATTCTACCACCTCGGCGGGGCTCTCTTTGACTTGGATCATCACGCGAGGGAGTTAGTCATGGTGTTCAATCGAAAGCCTGATCCAAATCCAAAGCCGTTTGGTGTTGTCGAACGCGAGTCGGCAGGTGAGCCTCCAGCAATTCCGCTGGCGAACCATAGGCCTCAGCCCTCAAATGCCGAAGATTCAGTCATCGGCAAGGACGTGACCATCGACGGCGATTCCATCACAATCCGCTGTAAGGGATCTTTGCGCGTCAATGGCAATATCCAGGCGGATCTCCATTGCAAAGAACTCGTTGTTGGGGATCAGGCCCTGATCAGGGGTTCGATTGCGGCGGAGAATGTCAAGATCTTTGGACACATCAATGGCGCGATACTCGGCGCCAATGTCGTTCTCCACTCAACGGCGAGGGTCGAAGGCGACATTCACAGCCAGTACCTGCAGATGGAGCAGGGTGCCTGTTTTGACGGCCGTTCGCGCAAGGTCGATGATCCTGCCGAGGTTGCCCCGCAACTGGAGCCCGATGGCGCAAACGCTGCACCACAAGAAGCTGCACACGGTGAAGCGCAGACGGCCGAAACCGCAGACATGCACTACCAAGCCAGAGGCTAGAGAGCGGCAGCCGGCTTACGCCGCGACGACCGGCGTACCTACTACAACACATTCCACGCTTTCAGCAGGAATGCCGGCATTGCTCGCTCAGGCGGTACCACCCTGCTCGTTGATCAAATCGACGGCCGCGTTGATCTGACGGATCCGCGCCTCACGCTCGCACCGGTCTTCCTCATCGCGCGCATGATCGGGATGCCAGCTCATCCTCAAGGCATCGACAATCTTCTTGAAGACATCCTTACTGACGTCTGGGTTGATACCAAGGACGGTGTAGGCTTCGCTCACTGTCCGAGGAAGTGGCATCTCGGTGGATGATCGCGTCAGACTTACGGCCGCGCTGTCTGCTATTCTATGGATCCGCTCGAGATCGCGTACGAGAGCACGAAACTGAGGTGCGGCCCTTTCGCCGTTGTTTTTGCCCTTTGCAACAGCCTCTGCCGTCGTCAAGCGCTGCCGGGCCTGCTTTAGCTCAGACAACAAAACTTCGCGCAGTGGACCTGCCCCCTTGAGCTTCGAAACAGCTGCGTCGGCCTGTTCGATATACGAAGCAATTGATGCTCCTGCATTTGTAAGATTTCCGTCCGCATCGATGCTCCCGGCTCCCGATCCATTGTTAGCACGCACACGTGCCATGATACCCTGGACAGCAGGAACGAAGGCAACCACAGTTGCTGGCCACCCCGCACCAGCACGCGCATGAACGGCGACCGCCAACGTTGCCAACACCATTCCGAAAATGAGCCACGTGGTCGTACCCGGCCCCGACTCATCGGCCGTTCGTCCCATCTGCACGTGAGCATCTTTGGCCGATCGCACAATCGTGATCCACGGTGCCGCTGCCGGGGCAATCACGCTGCTCGCCTCAAGCGTGACCGGATCCGGGCGCCCGTTGATCATTGCGCCAAAGTCAGCTTTGGCGACCACCGTCTCATTGGAGTCGGCGGAGACCGAAACATAAGGAGTCAGCCCGGGAACGTTGGAGACAGCATCGCCGGCGGCTGCCACCCCGCCAAACGCATTGGCGGCGAACAACGATGCGCCAACTTCGCTGACCGGACCGTATCCGGCCGGCAGAACAACCTGATGATTGAAAACCTCGCGGCCGCCCCACGGCAAACACTCGCGTGAGAGCACCAGCGACCGCTTCAATTCGCCAAGCCTGCTCGCGCGGCGCTCGAAGCAATGGTGCCGGACACCGCGGCCGTGATCCGCCGGCAACAAAACTCTGAGCTGGCCATTCTCAATACCCGAGCGCGCCGTGGCGGCACGTTGAATTGCCCCCACCACGCGCATCCAGCTCACGCGGGTGCCGCCGCAGGAAATATCGAAACGGTGAACTGCCAGGCTGCGGCAGGAGGCCGGTTTGACCAGCCCGCAATATGTGACGGCCTGTTCCTCGCGATCGCCAACGATGGGATAGCTCTTTGCAGCGGCAGGCGTGACCGTGACAATTCCGCCTCCGGCGGTGCAGTCAAACGGCATCACTATCTGCTCACGGGCCTGGGCCGGACCTGCCGCCCAAAGACCTACGCAAATCGCCCAAAGCGCATAGGATACGCGACGCACCATTCACCCCCTCAAATTCCGGCACGTGATCGCTTAACCATGTTTTGATTGGAACAAGGGCATGACTGTGGCGAGACAGCCCGCATTGCAGCGGGGCACGCCATATTTTCCGCACCTTTCCCCAGGAACTGCACGACAACCAGCGTATAAGCCGCCGACCGTCCGCAAAATTGCCGCCCGATATTACCGCTAAGCTCCACATCGGCTATTCTTGCAGCTCTGGAAAGCAAGAGGGTCAGGCGCAGAGCGGGTCCGCTACGGACATAAGTTCGATGCGCTGCGGCAACAGGGGGAGCCTACCCATGTCTTCGGCCAATACGCCGGAAGCGTCACCAAAGACGGACACAGGGTTTATCCCAAAACAACAGCCGCCCAGTGCGGCGCCAGCCACGCGCGATCCAAAGCAAGCGTCTGCTTTTGATCGGGTCAAACCTGAAGAGAAACGTTCCCACGAGCGTTTCATTCCGGTCACGCGGTTCGCCCTACTGGACCGCCTGACAGCATCCGAGGCTTGGCCAATCGGCAAAGCTCAGGAAGCGCGCCGCTTTTTTAGGTATCTAGATCACTGGCGCCGACAACAGTACACCGCCGAGCTGCTTGAACTGGAAGAAACCTACGAACCCTTCAGTCCCGACAGCGATTTGCTGATGACGCGCAAGTTCACGCCCGAAGAACGCCGCGTCATGCAAGAGCGCATTGTCGCCGGCATGACGCGCATTCTCGAGCAGGCGAACTATGTTCGCATCAATCCCACGGACGTGGAGCTGATCCTAACGCGCGAGTCCGCCTACGGTCTCGATCTCCACGTCGAACTAGACGATTTCGAAGAAGTGCTCCTCTACTATCGTGGAGCATCGGACAAGCGGGAACAACGGCGGCGGTGGCAAAAGTTCTACCTCAAGGAAGAGCTTCATATCCCGATCTTTCAACGACTCTTCCTGCTGTTCAAATTGAAGCCGTTCGAAACGCGTGTCCGCGAGGTGATGAAGGACCAGAAACTCAATCGCAAGGAGGCCGAGAAAGCCGTCAAGCGGGCACGGTCGGAGCTGCCCGCTGAAGTCAGTGAAGACAATATCTACCTGAAGCTCTTCAAAAACATCCCGAGGCACGATCTCGAGATGGCGTTTCCCAACACGAAAGTTCGCTTCAGGCTGTTTGACAAACTGTGGCTGGGCGCAACGGCGAGCGGCGGCCTTGGCCTTGGTGCAGTTGGAGCGGCCGGAAAAATTGCGCTACTTGCCACCAATCCGCTGGCTGCGGTTGGCGCCGTCATTGGATTGGGTGGCGTTGCCGTCCGCCAGGCAACCAATTTCATGAACCAAAAGCAGCGTTACATGGTCGTCATGGCCCAGAACCTTTACTTTCACTCAATGGCTGATAACCGAGGCGTCATGCTTAAGCTCGCCGGGCGCGCAGCCGAAGAGGACATCAAGGAGGAGATGCTGCTCTACAGTGTGCTCTCCAAGAAGTCGGCCAAACGCCGGGACTTACCTGATATCGACTCGGCAATCGAGCAATACCTGTCTTCGGCGTTCGGCGTGAAAGTCGACTTCGACATTCCAGACGCCCTCCGGCGGCTCATCGACGACGGCATCGTCACGGAGTTGCCTGATGGAACATTGCAAACGCTGCCGCCCGACCAAGCCGCACAGCACATCGATCGCAAGTGGGATCTATTCCTCGATGAGCTGCCCGATCCCGTCAGTGCGGAGGGTTTCGAGTTCGAGGGTAATCAACCCAAAAATGAGCCCGCAACCTGATACCGGCTCTTCAAGTGCAGTTCGAGGTCCAGCTCTAGCGCATGCCCGAATCCTCCAAGCTGGTCATTGGGACCAAATCCTTCGATTTGGCCCTGAAGATTTCCGGCATTCTCCGTGAGTTGTTCGATGGCGCACCCGAGGCCGTAACGGTCTTCGAGGACGCTGCCGATGGTTGGCGCATTGAAGGCTACTATGCTGAGCCTCCCGACGTTGGTGCACTCACGACACTGCTCAATTCACTCCTCGCGCAGCCTGTGCCGCCGGTCAAACTTGAGACGGTGCCGGATCTCAATTGGGTAAAGATTTCGCAGAAGGCGTTGCCGCCCGTCAGCGCGGGCCGCTTCGTCGTGCATGGCAGCCATGATCGCGAACGCATTCCCCGCGGCCCCAACACGATCGTCATTGACGCCGGAGAAGCCTTTGGCACCGCACATCACGCAACGACCCTTGGATGCCTCTTGGCCATCGACCGGTTGACGCGAAAACGTCGTTTTGCACGCGTCCTCGATCTGGGCTGCGGATCCGGGGTCCTTGCGATCGCGGCGGCCCGCGCACTTCCCAAAGCCCAGATCATCGCCACAGATTTCGACCCGCAATCGATTGCGGTCACCAGTGCGAATATTCGAACCAACGGCGTCCACCAGCGCATTGCGGCAGCTTGCGCGGCCGGCCTGGACCACCCCTGGCTGCGCCACGCCATGCCATTCGACCTCGTCATCTCCAATATCCTGGCCGGTCCCTTGCGCACGCTCGCAGCGGGACTTGGCCGAGCGGTCACCCCCAGTGGAGTCCTTGTCCTGGCCGGACTGTTGACGCCTGAGGCTCCGGGCGTGCTCGCGGCCTATCGCGGGCAAGGCTTCGCGCTTAAAGAGCACCAGCGCATCGAGGGGTGGTCGATCCTGACACTTGTCAAAACGGGCTGACGGCGGGCCCGCTACCACCCTGCTGTTCTGCGTTGCTCGCGGACGTTACGAATTGCCGACCGGCACCGACAAGCTTAAACAAGGTCACGATGTTTCAAACCTTTGAAGTCACCTCACAGCGTGAAGCAACCCCGGAACGCGTCAAGGGTCTGCGCAAGCGCATGGCGCAAGCCAAGCTTGATGCCTATCTTGTGCCGCGCGCAGACGCGCATCAGGGTGAGTACGTACCGCCGTGCGCAGCCCGACTCGAATGGCTCACCGGCTTTTCCGGTTCCGCCGGCCTTGCCATCATTGCAAAGAAAGCGGCCGCCCTCTTTGTCGATGGCCGCTACACTGTGCAGGCCCGCAGCGAGGTCGACACAGACATTATTGAGATTGCCTCGGTGGCGCCGCAGGGCCGGATTGCGGATTGGCTGACCGCCACCTTAAAACGCGGGCAGACGGTGGGATTTGATCCCCGGCTTCACACGGTCGCCGAGATTGAGCGCCTGCAGAACTCGCTGGCAGCTAAGGGCATCAAGCTCAGACCGGTCAGCCGCAACCTTGTAGATCGCCTGTGGGGCCGCGCCCGGCCACCCGAGCCGACGACGCCCATATCCATTCAGACGTTGAAGTTCGCGGGCCGGTCGGCCCAAGACAAGATTGCCGATATTCAACAGTGCCTGAAGACCGACGGACATGACGCCGTCGTCCTGACGATGACCGACTCGATCGCTTGGGCCTTCAACATCCGCGGTGCTGATATCCCCCACACGCCCGTGGCGCTCGCGTTTGCTATCGTTCCACAGAGGGGAAAGCCTGAGCTTTTCATTGCACCCGAGAAACTAGACGCCAACGCGCGCGCGCATCTAGTCGCTTTCGCCAAACTCTACCCACCAGCCGCGCTTGCCGAGCGCATCTCAACGCTGCGCAAGGCCAATAAGTCGGTCCGCCTCGATCCCACACAAGCATCTTGGTGGTTTGCGCGCGCGCTCGGCGGCACCCGCCGCATTGCCCGCGCGAAGGACCCTTGCCTGGCGCTTAAGGCTGTCAAGAATTCGGTGGAGATCAAAGGTGCGCGCGCTGCACATCTGCGCGATGGCGCTGCCGTCACAAAGTTCCTCGCCTGGCTGGACGACAATGCCGCTTCGGGCAGCGTCGACGAGATCGAGGCAGTACGCCAGCTCGAATCCTTCCGGCGCGAAACCAACCAGCTACGCGAGATCAGCTTCGATACGATTGCAGGAAGCGGTCATAACGGCGCCATCGTCCACTACCGGGTCAACGAAGCGACGAACCGGAAGCTCAAGACGGGCGAGCTGTTTCTCATCGACAGTGGCGCGCAATATCTCGATGGCACCACCGACATCACCCGCACGGTCGCCATCGGCAAGCCCACTCCCGAGATGCGCGAGCGCTTCACGCTCGTCCTAAAAGGTCACATCGCGATTGCGACAGCGCGCTTTCCCAAAGGTACGCGCGGTATCGACCTCGACCCCTTCGCGCGGCGCGCCTTATGGGCGCACGGCCTCGACTATGACCACGGCACCGGCCACGGTATCGGCAGCTATCTCTCGGTGCACGAAGGTCCGCAGTCGATCTCGCGCGCAGGTGTGGCCGCTCTGGAGCCCGGCATGATCTGCTCCAACGAGCCCGGCTACTACAAGGAAGGCGCTTACGGCATCCGCATCGAGAACCTGGTGCTCGTCACACCACCTGAGCCGATCACTGGCGGCGACCGCGACATGATGGGATTTGAGACGTTCACCCTGGCGCCGATCGATCGCCGTCTGATCGCGAAGGATCTTCTGAGCACTGCGGAAATCGCCTGGCTAAATGCTTACCATGCACGCGTCGCCGACGAGATCGGGCCGGAGATCGATCAAAAGACGCGCACCTGGCTCGTGGCTGCGACCGCGCCAGTCTGATCCAACGGCCACGCTATGCGATGCGCACGTCAGGCCGTAGCGAGCGCTGCTTCTTTGATCTCTGCGCCTTTCAACCTTCGCCGTACATCCTCGGGCGTCAATCCGAAATCGCTGAGCGCATACGCATGCGTGCCGTGCTTGTCACTGCGGTTCCGCTCTAACCAGTCCTTCATCTTCGCATCAAGGTTAGGATCAGGCGGATATCCGAACTGCTCATAAATCGAGAGCGCTGTCGCGGCGGGATCAGTGACGAGATCGTCGAACTCGACGTGGATGATCTGCTCGCTAGGAACGTTGCGCAGGGCGGCCTCGGCTGCCGTCTGGCACTCCTCGGCCATGTTCATCGCAAATTCCACGACCTCATCAAGGTCGACGTCATCGGACGTCATGCTCCACGTCAGCGCCGTCAGGCTACATAGTGAGGCGATGACGTCCTCGGGATCGCGGTGCGTATAGACGATACGCGCATCCGGATAGACTTGCAGAAGCTGGGGCAGCCCGGAGAGGTGATTGGGGCATTTGAGCACCCAATGCCGTCCACGCGGCTCTATCCACTGATGGATCTGGAGCTGACGCTTGTGAAGACGATAGGCATCGATGTGCGCCTGATCGTCAAACCACTCCCAGAAACTTGGCATATAGCCGAAATCGAAACCCGGTGGGGTCAGGAGATAATTGCGGAAGATGAGGAAGCACTCTTCCGGGTCTTCTGCGCCGACGGGATGGATCTTCCTTAAATCCGGAGCAATTCGGCCCAATAGCGCCACCGTGCGCTTGGCCTCCTCAAGGCGGCCGTCTCGTCCACCTTCGTGCTCACCCATCTTCTTGGGGATTGGCGCGTACGCCTCCCAAAAGGGCAGAGAGCGGGCCTCCGTGTGCATCGACAGAAGCCGTTGCAGAAGCGTTGTACCGGTGCGCGGCAGACCAAGAACGAACAGCGGCTGCTTTATCTCTTCGTTCAAAATCTCCGGGTGCTCTTCGATCAGCTTGGAGAACTGTAGGGAATGAGTCAGCCCGCGCATGAACTGGCCCTTTACGGCCAGCGCGCCGAACAAAGACAGCTTTGCATCGGTGTTGAATGCGTGAGTCCTTGGAGCGAGCGCGCGAAGGTGGGCATCTGGCAAGGTAGATGGTCCGCACTTGCGCTGCGCAGCTTCATGCAACTTTTCAGGCTTGAGCGTCGGCCAAAGTCCCAACGCCTTGACGAGGGGAGCCGCAGCATTCAGAAGGCCGATCGGCCATGGAGGGCTTAGGCGAATTCCGGATGGCAGACGGCGTATCATAAAGAACAGTTTTTCCCTTTTCGGATCTGCAGACGTTCGGGCGCAAACCCCGCGTTACACTGTCATGGCCAGCGACTCAATGGGTAGCACAATGGTGCAATGTTCGATCAAATGCTACCAATCAACCTTAGCCATTCGTCCTCGTCGAGTACGGTGACGCCAAGCTCGCGCGCTTTCGTCAATTTCGAGCCCGCCTCCGCCCCTGCAACGACGTAGTCCGTCTTCTTGGAAACGGAACCCGAAACCTTTGCCCCCAGGCGCTCGGCCTGCGCTTTTGCCTCGTTGCGCCCCAGATTTTCCAGAGTCCCCGTGAACACAACCGTCTTGCCGGTGACTGCGGACCCCGTATCGACCGCCTGAAGCGGGACCGTCTCCACTTCCTTGAGGAGATCTTCGACCACACGCACGTTGTGGGGCTCATCAAAGAAATCAGCGATTGCCTCGGCAACCACATCACCGATACCTTCTATCGCAACAAGTTCCGTGAATGCTTCGGTGTCCTTGCCTTTGACGGCTTCGCGCATGGCGCCAAGAAACACATTCATCGTGCCGTAAGTGTGCGCCAGAAGCCTGGCCGTCGTTTCGCCCACATGCCGAATACCAAGGGCGAAGATAAAGCGATCGAGAGCGATGCGACGTCGCGCAGCGATCGCTGCAAACAATTTCTGCGCCGACTGTTCGCCCCAGCCTTCACGGTCTTGCAGACGCGTCTTGAGGCTCGGATCACGTGTTTGGAGTGTGAAGATGTCCTCGGGCGACTGAATCAGCTTGTCTTCGTAGAATGCCTGGATGCTCTTTTCCCCCAGACCCTCAATGTCGAATGCATTTCGCGACACGAAGTGCTTCAAGCGCTCCACGCGCTGCGCGGGACAAATGAGGCCGCCCGTACACCGGCGCACGACGTCGACCTTGCCCGTTTTCTCGTTTGTCTCGCGGACGGCGTGACTGTCGCAAACAGGGCAGCGCGTCGGGAACTTATATGGTCTTGCGCCCCTGGGCCGTTTGCCCGGCACAGCCCCAACAATCTGCGGGATGACGTCACCAGCGCGTTGCACAATCACGGTGTCGCCGATGCGTACATCCTTGCGCTTGATCTCATCCTCGTTGTGCAGCGTGGCGTTCGAGACCACGACACCGCCGACGGTGACCGGTTGCAGCTTGGCGACTGGCGTCAGCGCGCCAGTGCGCCCAACTTGAATGTCGATGCCGTTGAGGATGGTCATCGCCTGCTGGGCGGGGAACTTGTGTGCGATCGCCCAGCGCGGAGATCGTGAGACGAACCCCAATCGTTGCTGGAGATCGAGGCGGTTCACCTTGTAGACGACACCGTCGATGTCGTAACCGAGCGTGGCCCGCTCCTCGGCCATCTCATTGTAGAACGTCAGCAATTCTTGCGCGCCTGTGCAGACCTTCACCAGCGGGTTGATTGGCAGCCCCCACTTGCGAAACGCCGCGTAAACTCCTGACTGTGTGTCGGCCGGCAACGCTGAGACTTCCCCCCACGCATAGGCAAAGAAACGCAACGGACGCGCAGCGGTGATTTTCGGGTCGAGCTGACGCAGCGATCCCGCGGCTGCATTACGCGGATTGGCAAAAACTTTTGAGCCGGCCGTCGCCTGAACACGATTGAGACTCTCGAAGTCCTCGTGCCCCATGTAGATCTCACCGCGTACATCGATCACCTCCGGCACGCGCGCACCTTTCAGACGGTGCGGAATCGCGGCGATTGTCTTCACGTTCCGCGTGACGTTCTCGCCTTCCGTCCCGTCGCCGCGCGTTGCGCCCTCGACAAGCTCTCCATTGACGTAGCGCAGTGAGATTGAAAGGCCGTCGATCTTGGGTTCCGCGGTGAACTCCAGCTTCACATCGGGGCCGAGCTTTAGGAAACGGTGGATGCGCTCAACGAACTGCACCACGTCCTCGTCATCGAAGGCGTTCCCGAGGGACAGCATCGCCACTTTGTGGCGGACCTTGCCAAAGCCTTCATCAGGCGCGGCGCCGACGCGCAGTGAGGGGCTATCGGGCCGAACAAGCGAGGGAAATCGGGCTTCGATCGCGTCGTTGCGCTGGCGAAAGCTGTCGTACGCAGCGTCGGATATTTCGGGCGCGTCGTGCCGGTAGTAAAGATCGTCATGGTGCTTGATAAGGGCGGCAAGCCGCTTGAGCTCGGCCTTTGCTTGCGCCGTGCTCAGCTCTTCGACAGCGACGGCGCCAGAATCCTTCTCGCCCATTCGTGACACCCGCTCCACCGGCCATTGGCTTCCGTAAAGGCTGCGCGACAGCAATACCGGAAGCGACGTGGTGGGAAAACCGGTCCAAAGACCAATCAGGACGCTGGCGGACCACCCAGCGAAAGCGGCGGGAGCGGCTGTGGCGGAGACTGTGGTGCCGGCTGCTGCGGCGGCTGCGCGGCTGGCGGCTCAGGCTGCGCGGCTGGCTGGGCCGGAGGCTGAGACGATGATGGGCCCTGCAGAACTTCGGCCATCCATGACCCGCTGCTCACTGCCGGCGACAGCCCCTGCTCCTGGAGCAGCGCGAACGAGTCCTTGTACCACTTCGAATTCGGGAAGTTATGACCCAGCACGGCTGCAGCATTCTGCGCTTCCGGCGTAACGCCAAGCGCCAGATACGCGGCCGTGAGCCGGTATAGGGCCTCCTCGACGTGTGCGGTTGTCTGATAGTCCGTGACAACCACCTTAAACCGGTTGATCGCGGCAACCATGTTTTTCTTATCGACATAGTAGCGGCCGATTTCCATCTCATGGGCAGCAAGCATGTCCTCGGCCAGCCGGATCCTGTTATCGGCCTTCTTCGCGTACGAGCTATCCGGATAGCGGGTTTTTAACGTTTTGAGCTGTTTCAGCGCCTTCCGGGTCGCTTCCTGATCGCGGTCCGGGGTTTTCATCTGATCGAAATAGGACGACGCAATGATGTGGTGGGCGAGAGGCGCCTCTTTCGTGCCAGGATGCATCGTGGTGTAGCGCTCGGCCGACGCCACGGCCTCGGGGAGCTTGCCCCCCTTGTAGTAGCTGTATGCCGCCATCACGATCGCGCGACGGGCTTCCGGCGAATAGGGATGCTCGCGGTCGACGTCCTCAAACTTCTTGGCCGCCTCGTCGAACTTGCCCTTCGACATCAACATATCGGCATCGGCAAACATTTTCGAAGGCGAATCAGGATTGAGGGCCTTGGCGGCATCCGAGGAGGCACACCCGCTGGCGCCAAGCGCCACGCCAACAGCAAGCGCCAGCCCAATGATGGCGGACCTTGCCTTCAGCCATTCTTTGATCGTCCCCTCGACCGGCATCATCGTGCTTTCGTTCAACCGCCTGCGGAGCAAAGCGTTCCCACCAAAACGCAACTTTAACACATGGACCGATTCCGAGCGAAGCCCGAGCGATTCCAATCCACACCGCACCTGCCACGCTGTTAGGCAACGATTGTGGTCCTTATTGGACTTTTCAGCCCTTAGAACCGGCAGTTAGCCGCACCGGCCGCATTGAGGCAAGCGCGATCGGCCCGAGGCTTCTTGCGCCGGACTGGTCTTTGCAACAGCTTATTGGAGTCACTCGCCCGCAGCGATCGCGAAGCCGCCGATGTCGACTGGAGCCGGCTCGCGCACACGCGGCGCCTGAACGACCGTCCAGGCTTTCGAATCGGCAAACAACGCCTTCAGCACGAGAGAATTCAGCCTGTGGCCACCCCGCACCGAGCGGTATGCCGCGAGAAGCGGTTGGCCCGCCAGCGCAAGATCGCCGACCGCGTCGAGCAATTTGTGGCGCACGAACTCGTGCGGGTAGCGCAAACCTTCGCGGTTGATGATCTTGTCGTCGCCAAGCGCGACGGTGTTCGTGAGATTGGCGCCCAAGGCCAAACCGGCTTTCCAGAGCCTTTCAACGTCGCTCATGAAGCCGAATGTCCGGGCGCGGCAAATTTCGTCGCGGAAAACGCCAGGGCTCATCTCATAGGAGATCCGCTGGCGCCCAATTACTGGAGTCTCGAAGTCGATCTCGACATCTAAATGGAAGCCTGAGTGTGGAATTAGCTCACCCCAGCTATCGCCTTCCTCGACGCGAACCGGTTTGAGAACCTTGATGAAGCGGCGCGGAGCCGAGAGATCGCGGGTACCGGCCTCATCGAGGGCCTCAACGAACGGCTCTGAGCTGCCGTCCATGATCGGGACTTCCTTGCTATCGATTTCGATGATGCAGTTGTCGATCGACAGCCCCCGCAACGCGGCGAGGAGATGCTCTACAGTGCCGACTGTGACCCCGGCATCATCGCCGAGTACGGTGCAGAGCGTGAGATTTTTGACGTGGCTGACACAAGCAGGGATTTCGGCAACAACGCGCCCGCGTTTGGTGACTAGAAAGCGGAGCCCAGTGTCGGCAGCTGCGGGATGCAGGGTGACCGAAACTGGCGCTCCGCTATGCACCCCCGTCCCTGTCAACTCGATATCACGCGCAATGGTTGTTTGACGCGCGCCGATAAATCGATTCGACATGTTGTGCCGTCCCTCGATGTTTTTTCGGCGATCGCCACAAAGCGGTTAAACTTAGTGACATCCCGACCCCCAGGACGTTGAATTGGTTCTGCATCGCGAAAGTAAATATTCCCAAGTGTCTTGTGAGATGCACTCTATGGGAACCGCGGGAACCCCCCAACAACGTCCTTAACGATTTGGAAGATACCCCGAGGTAGGCATTTCGGCCAAATCACGCTTTCTTACAGTCTGTTACTATTGGGCCTGGGGGGCCGCAATACCGCGATTGATTGATCGTATCTACTTGCGTTCGCGATTGAAGAAAACGGGAAGCGGCTGCTCTTGCTCAACGGCTTGTGCAGCACGGCCAGGCCCCGCAGAAGCAGCGCCGGGCCGGTTCGGAAAGCGCTTCTGAGGCTCCTGATGCTGATGCGGCGGTGCGGGACGATACTCAGGCTCTTGCCGCACCTCAGCGGTGTTGCTCACCTCAACTTCGTCTGTGCGACGGGAGCGGCCTAAGAACCGCTGAAGGAGTCCGCGACGCTGCGGTTTCTGTTCGACGGGTGCATTACTGCCGCCAGAATGACCCGCGTCATATCCAACCTTTGCGCGGTACTCCCGCTGACCGACGGCCGGAAAGTCCTCGACTTGGGGCATGCGCCGACCGGCACGACGGATCTCTGCGGGTGGTGCAGGTGCGAATTCACTCGCGCGGTTGCCAGCGGCATGCCCACCTTCGTCACCGCGCGGCGGCGCAGGATGTAGCAGCCTCTTGAGATGCGATGGTCCTTCCTCGATGACAACATCGCCAGGGGCGTTCCATGACTGGGCTAAGCCGCCCTCATGACTTTCCGATAGCTCGCCCTCCATTGCAGACACTGCAAAGTCGTCCGCGTCACCGTCCGATCCAATCGCTTCTGTGAGACGCCTCTGGATGTCATCGACATCCGAGCCGGGAATCGAATCTTGCGTGTAGCCATCTTGAGACATCGGCGCACCCGCATCGGCGCGCGGGCGTGCACCACGAGACGGGAAGGCCATTTGCGAGACGTCCATAGTGCGAGCCATTCCCGAGGCAACGATCGAAACGCGCACACTGTCGCCCAGCTTCTCGTCGAACGTCGCGCCAACGATGATATTGGCCTCTGAGTCGACCTCTTCACGTACTCGGCTTGCCGCTTCATCGACCTCGTAAAGCGTCATGTCGCGCCCACCTGTGATCGACAGCAACAGGCCCTTAGCCCCATTGAGCGAAACGTCATCAAGAAGCGGATTGGCGATCGCCTCCTCGGCCGCAATACTGGCGCGATTGGCGCCGGATGCCTCGCCGGTCCCCATCACGGCCGACCCCATGCCGCTCATGACGGTGCGAACATCGGCGAAGTCAAGATTGATCAGGCCTTCCTTAATGATCAGGTCAACGATGCAGGCCACCCCCGAATAGAGGACCTGGTCTGCCAATAAGAAGGCCTCGGCAAACGTCGTCTTCTCGTTTGCGACCCGGAACAGATTCTGGTTGGGGATGACGATCAGCGTATCGACGTGCTTGCGGATTTCGGCAACGCCGGCCTCAGCAACACGCATACGCCGCGCGCCTTCGAAGTGAAATGGCTTGGTCACGATGCCAACGGTAAGAACGCCAAGCTCCTTCGCAACGCGTGCTATGACTGCGGCCGCTCCCGTCCCCGTTCCGCCACCCATCCCGGCAGCGATGAAGACCATGTGGGATCCGGCGACTTGCGCTCGGATATCGTCAATCGCTTCCTCAGCGGCCGCTTCGCCGATCTCCGGTTTCGAGCCGGCACCCAAACCCTCCGTCAGGTTTGTGCCAAGTTGCAGGCGGTGATCGGCGGTTGAGGCGGCCAGCGCCTGTGCATCCGTGTTTGCAACGACAAAGTCGACACCGCTCAAGCCGGACGCGATCATGTTGTTGATTGCGTTGCAGCCGGCTCCGCCGATGCCAATGACCGTGATGCGTGGCTTCAAGTCCGTTAGCTTGGGTAGCTGCAGCTTGATGCTCATAGCGCCCCCTCGTGCTTGCAGGCGGTTCGGTTGAGTCCTTCAGGCATGAGCCCCCACTGGCCTCATTGCGTCCGTCCGTCGCCGGCGCTGTTCATCTTCGTCGCACGAACTAAAACCCACTCCTGAGCCACTGGCCTACCCGGCCCAGATAACCTGCGGCCGCAAGTTCGCGGCCCCTGAAAGCCGTGACCTCCTCACCCCCTGCAACGGCAACGGCAAGAAGACCTGCGACAGTTGAGAACGCTGGACTGGAAACTCTTTGCGGCAACCCCGAGACGTGTTGTGGACGCGCCACACGAACCGGCCGAGAAAGTGCGTCGGCAGCAAACTCACCAATTCCTACGAGCTGGCTTGAGCCGCCCGTCAAAACGACACGCTCACCCGTATGCGGCGCGATTCCGCTCTGATCCAACCGCTCGCGCACCATGGCCAACATGCTTGCGACGCGCGGGCGGATGATTGCAGCAAGCCGCGCTTTTGTCGTCCCGCCTGAGCATCCCTCTTCATCCCCCGCCAGTGCGTAAGAAATCGCCTCATGCTCATCCGACTGAGCCACAATCATCGTGCCATATAGCGTCTTGATTCGCTCCGCTTCCGCAAGTGGCGTCTGCAACGACCGGGCGATATCAAACGTTATGTGGTGGCCACCGATGGGAATTGCGCCCGTGTATATGAAATGTCCCTCCATAAACACGGAGAACGTCGCCGTTCCCCCGCCAATATCGATGCATGTCACACCCAGCCGGCGCTCCTCTTCGCTCGTTGCCGCCAGCGCGCTGGCATAAGGCGCCGCCACGAGGGCGCGAGCGGAAAGATAGCAGCGCTCGATGACCATCAGCAGGTTGCGAATGGGCGCTTCGTCGGCGGCCACAACGTGTATGTCTGCTGAAATACGCTGGGCTGCCATACCGCGGGGATCGTCAGTCGTCGCTGTCGCTCCGTCGAGACGGAACCCGATCCGGTTGAGATGTATCAGCGTACGACCGTCGCGTTCCGCCCATGATCTGCCGCCAGCCATCAGGCGCTCAATATCGCCCTCTTCGACAGCTCCACTGTCAACGTTGACAGTTGCCGCAAAGTTGAGCGATTTCAGGCGGCCGCAGGAAACGGCGACCAGCACCTCGTCAAGCGTCACCCCTGCCGCACGCTCAGCCTGCGCAATGGCAACGCGAATAACGGCCTCCGCCTCATCGAGATCGGTGATGACCCCAGACTTGAGCCCTCGCGAACGGTGATAGCCGACGCCAAGCACGCGCACCCTTTGGGCATCGGGCACGCCGTGGGCCGGTGGTTCGATTGCCGCAACAAGACACGTCACCTTGCTCGTTCCCACGTCGAGCAAGCCGATGATCTCGGTTCCTCTGCGATCTGTCCTGCCTCGGCTCAGCATGGTCTGTCCCCGCTAACCCTGGCTGGATGAAAGAGTGGAGATTCCGTCGCTACGAACGTCGGGGCGTACCGTCACGCGCCCGCGGCTACGTAAGTCAACGATCAGGCCCCGCCCTGACAGCAGGCTGGCCAAATCTTTGTCAGAGGACAAAGCCTCAAACGCGATCGCCTCGCGGTCGGCGGCAAGTTGAACAGTCACGCCGCCGCGCAGCCGCATCGTCCAGCGCCGCCCTCCAACGCGTTCTGCCATGATGAAACGCTCTGCAATTTCCGGATAGCGTGCGACCAGGCCAAGAAGCGTTGATGCTTCCTGGGCCGCACCTTCTCCCGCAACGCGTGGCAAATCGTTATGCGAACCAGGCTGTACCGCTGAAAGGACGCGTCCGGTTCCATCGATCAGGTACTCGCGTTCCCCGCGGCGCCAGAGTGCGGCAGGCTTGCGCTCGGTGACGCGGACCTCCAGCGATCCAGGAAAGATGCGGGTAATGGATGCGGTGGCAATCCAAGGCAGTCGCTCGATGCGCCTGCGCGCGGCGACACTGTCGAGGCCCAAAAGCGAGCGCTCATTCTCAAGATCGAGGGCATCGAAGATATCGCCGTCGGACGTGAACCTATGGCCGTTCACGGCAACTTGGTCGATCCGCAGACCGGTCCAGTAAAGGACGCGGTCAGCTTCGGGGAGCATCGGGCTCGTCGGGCGCACTTGGTGGCCACCGTCAGCAAGGACGGCGAACGCGAATGCTCCCGACAAGCCTGCAAAAATGAGGAAGCCCAGTTTGCGTCCAAAGGAGGGAAGCCGCATCGGCATCCTCCGGCGCAGGCCCCGAGGGGCGACGGGCGATCCGATCGACAACGAAAGCGTATTTCTGGGACTGATGCTTGTGGTGGGTATCACAGCGAGGCTTGGCGCCGGCGCTATGTGCGCCCGCCCATGGAATCCGACACTGGCCCCTACCTGTTGCAACTCCCGTCCTCAACCAACCATCGAACCAGCTCACCAAATGACCAGCCGGCATGTTGCGCCAGCTCGGGCACAAGCGACGTTTCCGTCATGCCGGGCTGGGTGTTCACCTCGAGGCAAACAAGCTCGCGGACCCCGCCATTCGTGTCATCAAAGCGGAAGTCTGCTCGCGCCGTACCTCGACAGCCGAGCGCCCGACACGCCGCCAATGTGTATTTCCGGACCAACTGGTAAACATCTGGTAAAATATTGGCTGGTAGAACGTGTTCTGAGCCGCCAGGCGCGTACTTCGCCTCGTAATCGTAGAAAGCGAGGCCCTTCTGCGGCACGATCTCAATAACCTCGGTCACGAAATCTCCTATGACGGCGCAGGTCAGCTCGCGCCCCGGAATGTAGCGCTCCACCATCACGATCTCCTCGAGGCTCTCAGCTTCTGCGATCAATTGCGGCGGCCCGTTGGACCCTTCAGTTACGATGACGACGCCGACACTCGACCCTTCTGCGACGGGTTTCACGACATAGGGCGGCTTTAGAATGTGGCGAGCCGCCGCTTCACGCCGGATCACAAGCTCCGCATCGGCCACCGGCACCCCTGCAGGGCGCAGAACATCCTTGGCACGCTCTTTGTGCATCGCGAGCGCAGAACTCATCACGCCGGAATGTGTGTAGGGAATGCCAAGACACTCCAGAACGCCCTGCACACAACCGTCCTCGCCAAAACGTCCATGCAATGCGTTAAAGCAAACGTCCGGCTTTAACTCTGCCAGCTTTTGCGCAATGTCACGATCAACGTCGATACGCGTGACTCGGTAGCCTTCGCCTTCGAGCGCAGCAGCTACAGCGGTTCCCGATTTGAGACTGATCTCGCGTTCTGCAGACCAGCCCCCCATCAAGACGGCAACATGTTCGAATGTGCGCGGCGGTACTTGCCCGATTGCTTCTTCGCTAGTCATGTGCAGGCCGCCTCTGCCAGTGCCTCACCAGTAGCGCGCCCGGGCAGGGGCTGGCCAAGGCGAATGATTTCCCAGTGCAGCACGACACCAGAGTCGGCTTTGACACGCGCACGCACCGTCTCCCCCAGTCGCTCCACATCCTCTGCAGTTGCCCCCCCCTCATTAATCAGGAAGTTGCAATGTTTTTCCGAAACCTTGGCGCCGCCTATCTGCAAGCCACGGCACCCGGCTGTGTCGATGAGCTTCCATGCGCTATGCCCGAGAGGATTCTTGAACGTGGAGCCACCCGTGCGCTCACGTATCGGCTGGTTCTGCTCCCGGTAATCGGCGACATCCTCCATCTCGCGCTGGATGACGGTAGGATCGCCAGGCTCTCCTTGGAATAGCGCTTGGGTGACAATGAAGTCAGCGGGAAGTTCGCTGTGGCGGTAGCTAAATCCCATGTCAGCAAGCGAAAGCGTATGAATGTTGCCCTGCCGGTCGACCGCACGCGCTTCGATAAGCACGTCCTTTGTCTCTCGGCCATGGGCGCCGGCGTTCATGCGCAGTGCGCCACCAACCGAACCGGGAATGCCACGGTAGAAAGCGAGCCCAGCCACGCCGGCCTCGGCAGCTGCACGCGCGACTTTCACGTCCGGAACGGCGGTCCCGGCACGCACACGGTGCTCGGGCTCGGCTCGCATTTCAGCAAATCCGCGACCCAACCGAATGACAATCCCAGGCAGGCCGCCATCGCGCACCAACAAATTTGAGCCCAATCCCAAGACAGTTACCGGTAAATCGGCTGGTACGCCTTTCAATAAGTAAGCGAGGTCGGCTTCGTCGGCGGGCGTAAAGAGAACTTGCGCCGCCCCCCCAACACGAAACCACGTGATTTCCGCCAGTGAGAAATTCGCCGCGAGCCGCCCCTTGAGATCGGGGAGCCGCGCCTTGAGATCAGCAGTAATGTCGGGAAACGTCACAGGTCGCCTCCGGCGCGGATCGTGTTGCCGCCTGTTCTAAGCTGCGCCACCAACGCGGCGAGGCTCCTCTTCTGCCAGCCATTCAGGTAATGCGTGCGCCCACTCCGTGGACACACCTGCGCCCAGGCACACAACCGTATCGCCAGGACGCAAATGACCGCGCAGCAACGGAATAACGTCGCGCGCGTTCTCGATGGCGACAACGGCAGCCTGCCCCTTCGATTTCAGACCCTCAGCAAGCGAATGCTGGTCGATGCCGTCGATGGGCTGCTCGCCCGCCGCATAAAGCGGCGCAACGATCACGCTATCGGCGTCCTTGAAGCACGAGCAGAAGTCGTCGAAGAGATCGCGTACGCGCGTATAACGATGCGGCTCGAACACCGCGATCAACCGTCCAGCCGTCGCACTTCGCGCAGCCGCGAGCACGGCGGCGATCTCGACGGGATGGTGTCCATAGTCGTCATAGATTGCCGCGCCGTTCCAGTCTCCTATGAAGTCGAAGCGCCGCTTGACGCCAGTGAAGCTATCAAGCCCCGCTCGAAGCGCCTCATCCGTAATCCCTGCCTCGCACCCGGCCGCAATCGCCGCCAAAGCATTGAGCGCGCTGTGCTCACCAGGAATAGGCAACCGCCAACCACGAATTTGTCTTTCACCGCCGCGCACACGTTGGCTTAGATCAGCATCAACCAGTGTCTTGCCGCCTTCGTAGCGAACACTCTTCAGGATCAAATCGGCATCGGGCGATTTGCCGTACGTCAGAAGGCGACGTCCGTCCGCGCGCAACCGCAGCCGTTCGACCATCGCGCGCACCACAGGATGATCGACACAAGCAACGGCCAATCCATAGAACGGAATATTGCGCAAGAAGAGTTCGTACTCACGGTGCATATTCTCGACTGACTTGAAGTAGTCGAGATGCTCCGGGTCAATGTTGGTGACGATGCCAATCTCGGTGGGAAGCCTGACGAACGTCCCATCGGACTCATCGGCTTCGACGATCATCCACTTACCCTTGCCAAGGCGCGCGTTCGATCCCCAGTCGTTGATGATCCCGCCGGAAATCACGGTGGGATCCAATCCACTTTCGTTGAAGATATGCGCGAGCAGCGAGCTCGTCGTTGTCTTGCCGTGGGTCCCCGTAACAGAGACGGTGGAATAAAGCCGCATTAGCTCGGCCAGCATTTCCGCCCGTCGAATAATGGGCAGGCCCTTCGCGCGTGCAGCCTCTAGCTCCGGGTTATCCTGTTTGACGGCGCTTGAAATCACAACGAAGCGCGCACCGACGAGGTTGACGGGATCATGCCCGACGAACACGCGCACGCCATGCGAGCGCAACCGGCGCACGTTGGCGCTGTCTTTCTGATCGCTGCCTTGAACCGAATAGCCTTTGGCCAGCAGGATTTCAGCGATGGCGCTCATGCCGATGCCGCCGATCCCGATGATATGGAAGGTCCCGAGCTCGCGGGGCATCTGCATTGTCGTCGTCCTGTCTTTGTTCTTTCAGACCAAAACCGCCAGCTTCATGGCCCCCTTATGACGGCGGTCCAACTCCGCGATTAGGACTGCCCCATCAACTCGACTGCTAGATCGGCCAAACGCTCAACCGCGTCGGGTCTTCCCTGCTTTCTGGCCGCGACCGCCGCGGCCGATAACCTATTGGGATCGTTGGCTAGCGTCGCGACCTCGTGCGCCAGACGTTCCGGTGTTAGATCCTTCTGTTCGATACACCAAGCCCCACCCGATTCTGCAAGTCTGGTTGCATTCTGAAGTTGATCGTTGTCAACCGCGTGCGGCAACGGCACCAGGATAGAAGGCCGACCGATCACCGTCAGCTCGCCGACAGTCGAGGCCCCCGAACGGGAAATTACAAGGTGGGCATCGGAGATACGTCTCGGCAAATCATCGAAGAAGGGCGAAACTTCGGCCCGTATACCGTTCGCATCGTAGATCGCAACCACCTCATCAAGATCCTCTGGGCGCGCCTGCTGGACAACGTTGATGCGCGTCAGCACCTCGTCGGGCAACAAAGATAGCGCCTTGGGCACCGCCTCGGCGAAAAAGTGTGCACCTTGACTGCCGCCGAAAACGAGCAGCTTAAAAACATCCTTGGAGTCCGGTCCCCAATATGGTCGGCGTGCGCAATTGATGACAAGCGATCGCACCGGGTTGCCCGTCAAGCGCGCCTTTGAAGCAAGCTTCGGCGTGAGGAACTTTGTCTTCTCAAATGACGTCGCGATGTACTTGACGTATTTAGCCAACATCCGGTTAGCACGCCCCAGCACGGCATTCTGCTCGTGAACGGCCGTTGGAATCCCGCGTAGGCGTGCCGCCAACACTGGTGGAAACGTCGGATAGCCACCAAAACCGATCACCGCTCTGGGTCTGATGCGGCCCAAAAGCTTGTGAGCCTCAACCACTCCCTTCCCGAGCATGTGCGCGGTACGCGTCATCGCGATTGGAGACCGGCCTGCCAGCGTGGCCGATGGCACCTCATACACATCGCGACCTGGAAAGTGCCCGCCATAGCGGTGACCGCGCATGTCGGTCACGAGATCGACGCTGACACCGCGGCCTGCGAGTTCCTCGGCCAATGCCTCGGCAGGAAACAGGTGTCCACCCGTCCCGCCTGCCGCGAGCAGTATCCCTGCTTCTTGATCACTCACTTGCGATAGGGTCCTGTCGCTTGAAGATCGGCGGAGCTTGGCACCGGTCCTGGCTTCCTGAACTGCGCAACGCCTGGGCGGCGTCGCGTCAATGCCAGCAGCATGCCCAGCGTGATCGATACTGCAAGCATGGACGAGCCGCCCGCCGAAACAAAGGGCAATGTTATCCCTTTGGCCGGCAGCAGCCCGACGTTGACACCCATATTGATCAGCGCCTGCAGCCCGAACATCAATGCCAGCCCCTGAATGGACAGACGCGTGGCTGCATCGGGCTCCTGCGCCGCTTTTACGAGCGCGCGCATCACAACAAAGGCGAACAAGCTCAACAAAATCATGCACGCGATGACGCCATACTCCTCGGCAACAACGGCGAAAATAAAATCCGTGTGCGCATCTGGAAGCACCGTCTTGATGGTGCCCTCGCCAGGACCGCGCCCCAAAAAACCGCCCTCGGAAAACGACTGCATCGCGCGGTCGATCTGCGAATTGTCTCCGGGCCGCGGTACAAAGAACCTATCAATGCGTATTTGAACATGATCAAAGGCCATATAGGCGATCGCAGCACCGCCTAACACGCACAACCCGACGATCAGAGCACCCAGCAGCGGTTGACCTGAAAGATAGTAGAGTGCGCCCCATACCAAGCTGACGAGGATCGTCTGGCCCACATCGGGTTGGGCTAGCAGCAACACGGCCAGCACCACAGCAAGCGCGACGGCGATCGTTAGGGCCGGCATGTCCTTGCGCCGTTGACTCTCGGCAAATAGCCAAGCCGAAAGTACAACGAAGGCCGGCTTGGCAAGCTCTGAGGGTTGGAGCGAGTGCCCTGCAAGCGACAACCAGCGACGCGCACCCTGAACCTCCGACCCCATGAAGTGCACCCAGACCAAGCCGGCAAGTGACGCGGTAAACAGCAAGAGCGCAAGACGACGTACAGCAAGCGGCGTCAGCAAGGACACTGCCAGCATCACCAGGAGTCCAACAGCCGAAAAAATGAAGTGCCGCTCAACGAAATAGTAGGTCGGCAAGCCCTTCTTGATGGCAACCGCCGGACTTGCTGCCAGCGACAAAACGAGGCCCGCAGCCACGATCGCCAGAATCGCACCAACCAAGACATGATCGACTGTGAACCACCAGTCGGCCAAACGGCTTCTGTCGGCGCGAGAAACCCTCATCCGCGACCGTCCTGCGACTTTGGCGCAAAGCCGGGCAGGGCCGCGACAAGTGTTCGGAAAGCATCCCCGCGAATTTCGAAGTTGCGGTATTGATCGAAAGATGCGCACGCGGGCGACAAAAGCACGACGGGTTCGGCGGCGTTGCTGTTGGCCGCATCACGCGCGGCCGCTTCCACGGCGATGTCCAGCGTTCCACAGCGCTCAAAGGGAACCTTGGCATCGAGCGTTGCCGTGAACGCTTCGCTCGCCTCTCCAATCAGGTACGCCTTGGCAACGCGCGGGAAGAATGCTTGCAGACCGGCAATGCCGCCGTCCTTCGCCTTGCCACCCAAGATCCAATAGATGTCGCCCGAATACGACTGCAGCGCCTTTTCGGCAGAGTCGGCGTTTGTCGCTTTGGAGTCGTTGACGAACAGCGTGCGTCCTTGCCGCCCCAGTTCTTCCATGCGGTGGACCAGTCCTGGGAAGGTTCGCATGCTCTCTGCGATCTCCTTCCCTCGCAGCGGCTCAGGCAAGAGCATCACCGCAGCCGTGGCCGCGCAAGCATTCTCCGCGTTGTGAACACCGCGCAATGCGCCAATACCGGAAAGGTCGACGATCTCAGTCGGGCCGCCCTCCTCATTGATAACAATACGTTCGCTCACACAGCCGACATCGGCCTCGGCATCGGGCCGCGTGGAAATCGTAATGACCTTGGCAGATTCCTGATCATGGCGGTGCAGACCGAGATCGCTGACAATTTCCCGACAGAAGTGATCGTCGATACTCACAACCGCGCTTTTCGCACCGCGCGGCAGTCGCGCCTTCACCGCGGCGTAGTTCTCGATCGTGCCGTGGCGGTCCAGGTGATCTGGCGTGATGTTCAAGAGCACGCCGACCGTGGGATCGAGGCTCGGCGCTAAATCGATCTGGTAAGAAGAGCATTCGATCACATAGTGTCGCCCCGGCGCGAACGGCTCGAGCGACAAGGCTGCCGTGCCGATATTGCCGCCCATCTGCACGTCGCGCCCAGCGGCACGCAGAATGTGCGCGATGAGCGCCGTCGTCGTCGATTTACCGTTGGTCCCGGTGATGGCGATGAAAGGAACATCGAACCCTTGAACCCGGCGCTCACGAGCAAATAGCTCAAGATCGCCGATAACCTCAACACCGGCTGATCTCGCCTTCTGCACCGTCCAATGAGGCTCAGGATGCGTAAACGGTACGCCCGGTGCAAGGACGAGCGCGGCGAATGTCGCCCAAACCTTGTCTTCCAGACCAGAGATGGGAATTCCGGCTTCTGCGGCCGCGGCGCGACTTTGTTCGTTGTCGTCCCAGGCAACAACCCTGGCACCGCCTTCCAAGAGCGCCCGCGCGGTCGCAAGTCCTGAAGCACCGAGCCCAAAGACCACAACTGGTTTGCCAGCAAACGTCGTTATGCGAATCATGCACGAAATCTAACGCAGTTTGCCCGTTCGATGTGCGGGCTAGCGCAGCTTCAGTGTCGCCAATCCGATCAAGGCGAGCACCACCGAAATAATCCAAAAGCGCACGACAACAGTCGATTCTTTCCACCCCTGCTGCTCGTAGTGATGATGCAGCGGGGCCATTCGGAAGACGCGCTTTCCCGTCATCTTGAACGACGCGACCTGAATGATGACCGACAACGTCTCCAGAACGAAGAGCCCGCCAACGATGGCGAGCACGATTTCGTGTTTGGTGGCGACCGCGATGGCACCCAGCGCACCGCCCAATGCGAGCGAGCCCGTATCACCCATAAAGATCATCGCCGGCGGCGCGTTGAACCACAAGAAGCCGAGCCCTGCTCCGATCAGGGCGCCACAAATGATCGAAAGCTCGCCGGTCCCTGGGACGTAGTGGATCTGCAGATACTGCGCGAACCTCGCGTTGCCGATCAGATAGGCGATCAGCCCGAAGGTTGCCGCCGCGATCATGACGGGAACGATGGCAAGGCCGTCCAATCCATCCGTCAGGTTCACGGCATTGCCGGCGCCCGCAATGACGAGAATGCCAAACAGAACAAAGAACGGCCCGAAGTGAAACACCAGGTTCTTGAAGAACGGCACCGTGAGGACATCCGAGACCTCTGGCGGCCCAATCCACATAACAAGCCCTGTAGCGACCGCCGCCACGAGAATTTCCAGGCCCAGCCGGAAGCGCCGCGCGAAACCGGAGGCGGTGGCCTTCGTCACCTTCAAGAAATCATCGTAAAATCCGATACAGCCGAAGGCGAGCGTGACGAACAGAACGATCCAGATATAGGCGTTTGAGAGATTGGCCCACAGGAGGGTTGAGACGGTCACGCCTGCGAGGATCATCAGCCCGCCCATCGTCGGCGTCCCCATCTTGAGAAGGTGGGTCGGAGGGCCGTCATCGCGGATGGGCTGGCCCTTCCCTTGCTTGACGCGCAGCAGATCGATGATACCGGGCCCAAACAGCAGCACGAACAAAAGTGCTGTGAAAATCGCTCCGCCGGTACGGAAGGTGATGTACCGGAAAACGTTCAGCACGCCGATCTCGTCGCTGAAGTTTACGAGTTCATAAAGCATCCCTCACCCTCCAAGGGGCAAACGCGCCACACCGAACAGCGCTTTGCGCATTCAATCCTTTGCATCGCGACGCATCAGCGCTTCAACGAGAGGCGCCATCCGCGATCCGAGCGACCCCTTGATCATCACGACATCGCCGGGCCTGACGGTGTCAGCGAGCCCGGCCTTAATACCTTCAGACGTTTCCGCCCACCCCCCCCGTAGGGTGCCGGGCAGCGTCTCATAGAGCTTGCGCATATGCGGGCCACAGGCAAAGACCAGATCGGCCTCGGCTACGTCAACTGCTTCCTTTAGGACTTCATGCAGTTGATCGGCCATTTCGCCGAGTTCAAGCATATCGCCAAGCACGGCAATTCGGCGCGCATAGCGCTCGCGAGGCACCATCGCCATGGTCGCAAGTGCCGATCGCATCGATGCCGGATTGGCGTTGTAACTCTCGTCAATTAGCAGAATTGAGCCGCCCCCAACCTTGACCTCACTGCGCGTGCCACGACCTTTCGGCGGCTTGATGGCCGAAAGCGCACCGACCGCTCTTTCGACATCAACGCCGAGCGCAGCAAGAACTGCAACAACAGCCAGAGAATTTTGCACAATATGCGCACCCGGCGCCCCCAGCCGGTAAGCAATCGTCCGTTCGCCAAGCCGGACAACGACATCCGACCCATCTTCGGCCAGCGCGCAGGTCTCTGGGCGCACATCGGCCGACTCGTGATGTCCGAACGTCATGACCTCCACGCCATGCTCGCGAGCCCGCCGCGCCAAGACCTCAAAGTGCGGATTATCGCGGTTGAGGATGGCGGTTCCGCCAAGCACCAACCCTGAGAAGATCTCCGCCTTAGCCTCGGCAATCTCTTCGACCGAAGCAAAGTGCGCAAGATGAACGGGCTCGACCGTTGTGACAACGGCAACGTGGGGGCGCACCAGCTTCGTCAGCGGCGCAATTTCGCCAGCATGGTTCATGCCGATTTCGAAAACGCCAAAGCGGGTTGCGGCCGGCATGCGCGCCAACGTCAATGGAACGCCCCAATGATTGTTGAAGGACTTCTGCGAAGCGTGCACGGGCCCGCATAAGGACAGGCATGCACTCAGCATCTCTTTGGTCCCCGTCTTGCCGACGCTACCTGTCACGGCCACGATCTTTGCGTTGCTACGTGCGCGTGCTGCGTGCGCTATCCCTTCCAAGCCCTTGAGAGTATCGTCAACGCGCAACAGCGCCCCGTCTTTGTCTGAACGCTCATATCCCTTTTCAACGAGAGCAGCGGCAGCAGCTCGCTCGAACGCGTTCGTCACGAAATCATGACCGTCGCGCACATCCTTCAGCGCGACGAACACATCGCCGGGCTCGAGAGTGCGCGTGTCGATCGAAAAGCCTCGAATGCTAGCCGCCGGAGCACCATCCGCTGCCGCGGATGCAGCACGGATAAGCTCATCCCACGTCCACAACGGGTCCATCATCTTAAGTGGCATGCTCCAGCGCTTTTTGGATCTCGTCATGATCTGAGAAGGGCAAAATCCTATCCCCCACGATTTGCCCGGTTTCATGGCCCTTGCCCGCTATAATGAGAACATCTCCTTCGCCCAGCATCGCGATCCCAGCGCGGATCGCCTCTGCCCGATCGCCGATCTCGCGCGCTCCCGGCGCTGCAACCATGATTTCTTGTCGGATCGCCTCAGGTCTTTCTGTACGCGGGTTGTCATCTGTGACAATCACCACATCGGCTTTCTCGACCGCGATTCCACCCATGATCGGGCGCTTGCCCTTGTCGCGATCTCCGCCGCAGCCGAATACGCAAATTAGCTTGCCGGAGGCGAACGGCCGCAGCGCACTGAGGACGGCAGCGAGCGCTTCAGGCTTGTGCGCATAGTCAACGACAACGAGCCCACCGCGCGCTTCGCCGACGATCTCCAGCCGCCCCTTGACCCCTTTCAGACTTTGCAGCGCCAATAGCGTCGGGGCCACAGACTCGCCGGTTGCCAGCGCAAGCCCCGCCGCAACGAGCGCGTTCGAAGCCTGGTAGTCGCCCAAAAGCGGCAAACGAATGTCGTGCACCTTGTCTCCGTGCCGCACCGACATGCGCTGCGCAAACCCCTCGCGAACAAGCCGTTCGAGCTTGAGATCCTCACCCTTGCGGCCAACGGTGAGCACGCGGCGTCCGTTTTCCTGCGCCACGGCGATCACATCACCTGCGGATGCGCCGTCGGCGTTGATGACAGCCGTTCCCTCTGGTGGAAGCAACTCGGAAAAAAGCCGGAGCTTTGCCGCGAAATAGGCTTCCATGGAGGGATGATAGTCGAGGTGATCGCGTCCGAGATTGGTGAACCCGGTGGCTTTCAATTTGACGCCGTCGAGCCGGTGCTGATCGAGACCGTGCGAGGATGCCTCAAACGCGATATGCGTCACACCTTCTTCGGCGAGCGCCGCCAACGTCCCGTGCAGCGACACAGGATCGGGTGTCGTCAAGGACCCGTAGACACCCCCGTCAGGTTTGACCAGACCAATGGTCCCCAGCGAAGCAGCATTGTAGCCAAGAGCTGTAAAAATCTGGCGCGTAAAGTCGGCAACCGATGTCTTGCCGCTCGTTCCCGTCACGGCGACAGCCGTTTCCGGCTGCTCTCCAAAGAAGCGGGCGGCCATTTCTGCTAGCGCCCGGCGCGGCTCTGGCGCGCGCAAAACCGGGACACTCAAGGAGTGAGAAATATCAGCTTGCGTTGCAGCCAAGACCGCAACCGCCCCCTTCGAGACGGCATCAGGAATAAATTTTGTGCCGTCGACAGTCGTGCCCGGGACCGCGACGAACAGAAATCCCGGAAGCACCGCCCGGCTGTCGGCCGCTATCCCGGCGATATCCAGGCCTCCCACGCCATCCGGCGCTTCGATACCAGGGCCCAAAAGTGAGGAAAGCTGCATGGCGCTCTAGCCCGCCTTTCTTGGAAGGTCGCGGAGCGTCATCGCGATTGGGATTGTCGCGGAGGCGCGTCACTGAGTTTCATATTTTGCGGTGGCGATTGCGTCAAACGATGCCCTGGCCGTGCCGAGTGCGGTAACACCGGTTGGTGGCACGCTCAATATCGGGCCGATTCGCGCAATGATGCGGCCTGCTGTCGGCGCCGCGTTGAGGGCAGCCAGCACTTCACCCCCAGCCGCTCCGGTCGGTTTGGGCTCAAATAACAAGACAAACACCAGGTATTTGGGCTTGTTCATGGGAAAAGCCGAAATGAATGACGCGATGACCGCATCCTTGCGATATCCACCACTCCCCGGGATTTCGGCCGTCCCCGTCTTTCCGCCCACTGGGTAACCCGGAACGGCGGCGCGCTTTCCCGTGCCGTAGCGGTCGGTCACATTGCGCCGCATCAGCGCGCGAACTTCTGCACTCGTCTCAGCACTGATGACCGCATCGCGTTTTTTCTCGGCATCAGGCTGCGGCTTGATGAAGGTCGGCACGATGCGATCACCACCGTTCAACAATGCGCCGACAGCGGCTGCAAATTGCAGAGGCGCAACCGCGAGCCCGTGACCATACGACGCCGTGATCGTCTCCGCCTTATGCCAGTTCTCGGGCAGACGGGGCGCCGCAACAGGACCAGCCTCCGTCTTGATCGGCTCGGTCAAATCAAGTCGTTTTAAGAAGGCCTGAAAGCGCTGTGGACCAGCTTCTAACGCCATCATGCCGGCGCCAACGTTTGAGGAATGAATGAAGATTTCCGCAACAGTGAGCGGCCGGGCTGCGGGATGCTGATCCTTGATCGTGTAGCGCCCCGCCGTCAGTGGTTCGCGCACGTCAAAGACCGTCTCTGGTGTGACAAGCCCAGCATCCAGCGCCATCGCAGCTGTAACGGTCTTGAAGACCGACCCCAGCTCAAACGTGCTGCTGGCGATCTTATCGAGGCGCGCGGGCTGCAAGCTCATCGTCGGAGTTGTCGGATCGATGTCGGGCAGTGACGCCGACCCCAACACTTCTCCGGTCTCGATATCAAGAACAAGGCCCGCAACACCCTTCGCTTGATAGCGCTTCATGGAAGCGCGGAGTTCATCCTCAACCGCGTGCTGCACTCCAATGTCGAGAGACAAGCGTACCGGCGCGCGCTCCGCAAGTGTCGCACCGTGCACCGCTTCGACGCCCACAACCTCATCGAGATAACGCTCGATGCCGGCCATACCTTTGTTGTCGACGTTGACATGGCCAAGCACGTGACCGGCAAGCTTGCCGCCTGGATAAACACGCCTCAGCTCACGCCGGAAGGATAGGCCGGGCAGACCTAGGTTGTGGACGCGTTGTGCGGTCCGGGGCGAGATGCCGCGCTTAATCCAGACGAACCGCCGCTTGCGATTGGCAAGGTCGGCGCGCAGTTGGTCCTGATCGAGATCGGGAAAGATCGCAGATAGCTTCTCCACCACCTCATCACGATCGAGAACGTGTGCAGGGTCGGCAAACAGCGAATGCGCCTCTACGTCAGATGCAAGCAGACGCCCATTACGATCGACGATGTCCGCACGGGCAAAACTTTCTGCAACCGCTTGGTTCAGCGTGGTTGTGATTTGGAACTGACCATGAAACGCAAGGCGCACCAGCTGCGTTGCGATAGCAAGAAACGCAAGACCCACCAAGCTCGTTGCGATCAGAATTCTCAGCGGACCGTTTACCGAGTTAGTGCGCGGCTTGAGTTGTTTCGCCATTACCGGCGACGACCCAAGCGGCACTTGGTGGGTGACGGTACGCGCCATGTTAGTTGCCCTGAACCACGCTGGCGCTGCGCCGGCGAGTCTCGGCAAGCACGCTTGCCAACGCGGCGGCAGGGGAACCCGTAAGTTGGTGCTCGCTCGCGGGGCCGAGCCCCTGTGCCCGCGCCAGAGGCGCGATCCTGGCCGGCCGGCCGAGATGCGCACGTTCGGCCTTCAGGACAGCGATGTCGCGGTGGGCCAGGTCAATCGCCTGTTCCTGGGCCCGCACACGCGCCTGCAACAGCCTCGTATCGTAGCTGAGACCGTAGAGAAGACAGGCGCTCGAGATGGAAAGGGCAACGGCGGCAAGCATCAAAATCCGCATGGGGAATTCCCCTGTTACGCACGTTTGTTAAGACTCAGTCTCTGGTAACCCTAACTCCGTCGGATTGAGGGGCCATGGGGCGGCCTCGGTGCGTATGGCGGCCCGTGCCCGTGCCGATCTGGCGCGCGGGTTCACGTCGAGTTCTCCTTTCGAAGGTGTTAACGGACGGGAGTTAACAATTTGGAAACTTGGCGGGACGGGATTTAAGGATTCGTCAGGAAAATGCCGCGAACCCCGGCCCTGTTTGCCGGAACGCGCCGTTAAGAACCTCTTAGCAATGCGGTCCTCCAACGAGTGGAAGGTCACGACGACCAGCCGGCCACCGGGCTTCAGACAACGTTCCGCCGCGCTTAGTCCATTCGCCAGCTCACCGAGCTCATCGTTCACATAAATGCGCAAGGCCTGAAACGTGCGCGTTGCCGGGTGGAGTCGATCGGCTTTGCGCCCACCAAGCACACGCTCGACAAGTTGGGCCAGATCGCGCGTCGTTTGCAGCGGCGCCTGAGCACGTGCCTTTACGATCACCTTTGCAATCGCACGCGATCGGCGTTCCTCACCCAGCAGGTACAGGATGCGCGCGAGTGTTTCCTCGTCTGTTTCATTGACGACATCAGCCGCCGTTCGCCCCCGCGAGGACATTCGCATGTCCAATGGGCCTTCCGCCTGAAAGGAAAAGCCCCGTTCGGGATCGTCGAGCTGCATGGACGACACGCCAATGTCGAGGACGATCCCGTCGACAAGAGGCACGCCCTGCGCTTTGGCAACTTCGTCCATTGTACTGAAGGGCGCTTCGATAAGCGTCAGGCGGTCGGCGAACTGTTCGCAGACTTCTTGCGCATTCGCGATCGCGTTCGGATCCCGGTCGAGCGCCAACACGCGGCAATTGGCGGCCCCTAGGATCGCGCGCGTATAGCCGCCCGCCCCAAACGTGCCATCGATATAGATTTCTCCATCGCGCGGCTTGAGGCTCTCAAGAACGCTTGAGAGCAGCACGGGGACGTGGCGAGCGCGCTGCGGCTCAGTGGGTGAGACCCCTGAACCGCGCGGCCGCGCCGTCATCCCCGTGCTCCTTCGTTTCCGCCGTCCTCTGATGAGGCGAGACGGTTCCCCGCGCCGAAGAGCTTGCGTGTGTGCTGCACTTTTTCGCGCGCACGCTCGCGCCGTTGTGCGAACTGTTCAGGCTCCCACATTTGAAACTTGTCGCCCAAGCCAACAAACGTGACCTGGGTGGTGAGACCTGCGTGTTTGCGAAGGCCTTCAGGAAGGCTGATGCGGCCGTCCCCATCGATCGAAAGGACCTGGACGTCGCCGTAGAGCGCGACAGAGAGTTCATCCCGCTCTTCCGAATAATCTGGAAGGCCCGAGAGAAGCCCATCGATTTTCGTTGCAAGTCTCTCGCCGCCTGCATCGAGTGCCGGAGCATCGAGCGAAGGGTAGCAATAGATGCCCCCTGTGCTTGCCTGTGCGTAGCCGTCGCGCTCCAAAACGGCGCGAAAAGGTGCCGGGATCGAGACTCGGCCTTTGGCGTCGATCTTGTTGGTGAATGTCGAGACAAAGCGGTCCATCCCCTTTTTCGCGGCCTCGCTCATAACTCGGGAATCCACGCCACCTCTGCTGGCACAACACGCGCCGTCGTCTCGTTACCCGCCCCACCGGCGGGTCGTGGCGGTCGCTCAAGACCTCTGCCCTCTAAGAGGCCGGCGCCCAACCACGGACCCTGCCCGGTGCGGACGGGCACTTATGGGATTACATGGGATTTGATGGTCGTCAATGGTTTGTTAACTGTTTTCCCTGGGATCTCTGTCCATCCCTTAGGGAGGGAGGGCGGGAAGGCCCGCAAGCACGGGGCAAATGGGGCTTTCGCGTCCTCGTGGTAGTTTTGCCACTTGCCGGTTCCAATGGCGCGTCATGCGCTTCTGGACGCACAAGAGGCACCGACCACGGGCCAAAACAGGCCCAACGAATCGAATTGGAGAACCGTCATGGCCGACGTTCGATCGATGTGCGCCATCGGACAGCGCGGGCAGCTCGGCCTCAACGGCGCGTTGCCGTGGGAGGGCGCGAAAGGCCCGGTCTACATTGCCGACGTCGAGCGCTTCTGGGAGAGGACGCGCGGCCACGTGATCATGGCGGGGCCGACCACCTGCGCTGCCATTCCGGACTTCGCACGCGCGGAACGCACGATCGTCGTGCTGCGCTCACACATGGAGCCCGAGGAGATGATCGCCCGCTTTGACGATCGCGTCATCTACATCGGCGGCGGCCCGCCGGTGTGGGACGCCTTTGCCCACCTCATTCAACACTGGGACGTCACGCGCATGCCCTACGACGGGGAGGCTGACCGGTGGTTCAATCCGGCCTGGCTGATCACCGCGAAAAGCGTGTGAGAACCGACGCCGCCTCTACCAATGCCTTCGGGTGCGCTGCGGATACCGGTAAAATCGAACGTCACGCGAATAGGGGATGGGGCGCGGGTAATAGCTCCCGCCGGGACCGACCACATAGCCGGGCGGGCAGTAGCGATAGAGCGGGCGCGGATAAGACCGGTGCCGCGGCGGCAGCACGTAGGCGCGGGGCGGCCCGTAGGAATAGCCGCGATGAAAACCGCCGGCCTCTGCATCTCGTGTGCCCGACATGAGGACGGCAAGCCCCAACGCAACGACAACAAAACCAGACAACGCGATACGCATAACAACCTCCGAGGGCGCGCCTTCACGGCTGAAGACACGAGAACCTTTTATGCCATTCAATGTGTAGACCGAAACGGGGTCTCGGGCGACATGCTTTCGCGGACATTGATGCCTGTCCGGGAACGCAACGCGCACGTTCTCAGTCAGCGGGGCTGGTCTTGGCGGTGTGTCCACGAGCGCAGGCCGCTAGGATCGCCGGAAATGACGTGTTAAGCCATTGCGATCGTGTAAAAAGAGGGCTTCCCCCCGACACCCGCACCGTTGTCCCCGCTGCACGACGGCCAGCGATCACCCCCACGCAAAATCTTGCGGCGCGTCAGTAGAATTGCCTGGCGTGACGTGACAAAAGCCAACTCGCCAGCGGTTCATCTTGCGCGAGCCACTTGCCGTGACATCACATCAGGCCATGGAGTTCACATGCCAAAACGTAGTCGGCCGAAAATCGATCGGCGCAGGTTGCTCGCGCTCACCGGCATTGGACTGCCGACGGCCATGATGGGATTGGGCAGCGCAACCCACGCCACCGAATCGATCGAAGCTGAGGCACCGCGTTCTCCTGACGAAGCGCTCGCAGCCCTCGTCAAAGGCAACGCCCATTACGTCGCCAGGCCGAGGCTCTGCATCCGCAAGCTTTCAAGACAGCGCGCGCGCGTCGCCGCCGGACAGGCACCATGGGCCACGATCGTATCCTGCGCCGACAGCCGCGTTCCGCCCGAGCTCATCTTCGGTGGCCTCGGCCTCGGCGAACTCTTTGTTGCGCGCAATGCCGGCAACCTTGTCAACACGGCTGCTATCGGCACCGTCGAGTACGGCGCCTCCGTGCTCGGCTCTCCCCTCATCGTGGTGCTGGGCCACAGCCAATGCGGGGCCGTGGCGGCCGCGTGCGACGTCGTCACCAAGAACGCCAGATTTCCCGGCTCCATCGGCCCCATGATCGACCCGATCGTACCGGCGGCTTTGGCGGTTCAAGCCGCACCCGGCGATTTTCTCGACAACGCGATCCGCAAAAGCGCGCAACGAACCGCCCAACGCCTTGAAAGCGCAAGCGCCATTCTCGCGGATCTGGTCGAGGCGGGAAAGCTGAAGATTGTTGCCGCGCACTACGATCTCGATACCGGCATGGTCGAATTTCTCAAGTAGGCAGACACGGCGAGTTTGTCGCTGCACGCCAGGTTTGCGCACCTTGATTGGCGTCGGCGAACGCAACGAAAAACGCAACGAAAAAAGTCCGCCCACGCGCGTGCAGCTGTAGTGTGGCTCAGGCAGCGTGACGCTCTGTGGTGCAAGGGGCACAGGTTTGTACGGGTTTGACGGCGCGACATGTCGGTTTGAACACAGGACATGACGGTTTGTGCGTCGGGAGCGGGGATAACACGGGCCTAGTCATTGGCAAATGGGGCCGCGAACGGCTCTGGAGCAAGTCGCGGAGAGCGGTGATGTCGGAATTAGAAAGCAAGCGGACATCTACGATGGGCGAACCGCCCACTTTCCCCTCGAATTCTCGGGTCAGCTAGACGCTTGGAAGCTGACATTCACCTGGTTGCAGACATGGACCAATACCGGAAGTGGATTGGTGGGTGAGTCATCTTTGGTGTTGTTGTCCCGGAAAGGTTCCCTTTGAGCGGTACCGGTCGGAGATGCAGCACGCTTACTCGGTCAGGTTGCGCCTATCACCGCGCGTACATCACAAGGGTGAGTGACACCAGAATGCCGGATGGTGAATGTGAAGCGAGCCACAGGACGATGAGGACGCATGAACGCTACTAAAATACCGCCACTTTCAGCGGATGACGACAATGGGTTGGTATTCGCCTGCTTGCTCGACGGAAAGGGGGGCGGAAAGCTGATTGGTTGGGACGGCCTCAAATCATGGAGGCCTGCAGACGGACCGCTGTGGGCACACTTTAACGGTAAGGCACCTGGTACGGCTGATTGGTTTCACGGCACCGCCGGCCTTTCGGAGGTTTCGTGCAAAGTCTTGCTTGAAGAGGAGACGCGGCCGCGCGTGCTCTCATCCGACGATGCACTGCTCGCAATTCTGCGTGGCATCAACCTCAACGAAGGCGAAGACCCTTATGATATGGTGGCGCTCAGGATGCGCGTTGACGACAGCCGCTTGATTACCGTGCGCTTCCGCCCCATGAAAACGCCGCGCGAGGTGCTTGCTGACTTCACCAAACGCAAAGCGGGGGCGAAAAGTGTTCCAGCGCTGTTCGTGCAGCTTACCGAGCGTCTGACGGTACGCATGAATGCTGTAGTCGTTGAACTCGACGAGAAGCTCGACGAGATTGAAGAGCAATTGGAGGAGGGCAATTCAAGTGAACTTCGCCGCGATTTGAGCAACGTGCGGTACACGGCGGTGGGCATGCGCCGCTATTTGGGCCCTCAGCGGGAAGCTCTGACGCGCATACAGCTGGAGCGGCCACCGTGGCTTAAGTCAGAGCTTGAAAGTTTGTTGCGGGAGGCTGCGGAGAAGCTTCAGCGCTATATCGAAGATCTCGATGCGGCGCGTGAGCGCGCGATGGTGATACGCGATGAAATTTCAAATCGCCTGGCTGATGCAATGAACCAACGGATGTACGCACTCGCGATCATCACCGGGATATTTTTGCCGCTAGGACTTCTAACAGGGCTGCTTGGAATTAATGTCGGTGGCATGCCGGGTGTTGAAAGCGGTTGGGCGTTCTGGGTCACGTGCGCACTTCTAGTAATCGTAATCGCGCTCGAACTGTACATATTCCGGCGTTGGAAGTGGATTTGAGGAGCTGTTTAGTTGCCTAGATACTTCATGGCGCAAGTTGCAAACCCCGATCCGTCGGCGGCGACCAATAACGTTCCCGCTCCAGCAGGGCCGCCCCCCGATGAGCCAGTTCCACCTCCTGAAAGTGTGACAAAGGCCGATTCCGAAACGGTCGATACCGCCATGGAGTGGTCGGAACATGCCGTCGACCTGGCGCACCGGCACGTCTTCAGTCTGTCCGTCGGTATTGAGATCGCCGTGCTCTTGATAACAGGGCTTCTCGCTCTCGCACTGGCACGTCCGGGCAGAAATTTTCTCGAACACATATGGACCGCACCGGAAAAGGGCTTCCGAGCGCTGCGACGCGTGTTGCTCGGATTGGTGCCAATTCTGATTTGGGCGCTGCTGTTGTGGGTCGCCGCGCCACTGCTTCGCCAATCAGGGCTTGACGACGTGATCGTACGCGCCGTCGCCAACCTTCTCATCGCCTGGGTGCTGATCCGGCTTTTTTCGACTCTCGTGCCTGACACGTTCTGGTCCAACACATTTGCGGTGGCAGCCTGGGCGATTGCGGCGCTCAACATTTTGAATCTGCTCGATCCAACAATTGCGTTCCTCGACAGCTTTG